>JAAUYH010014599.1_pt1 | contig 22929 bp, 19 predicted proteins | sample 7278061 | NCBI WGS metagenome assembly JAAUYH01 (sample SAMN14350203, study PRJNA611818) | marine sediment metagenome | isolation source: surface marine sediment (0.6m) | place: French Polynesia: Moorea | collected 2018-08 | reverse complement strand
GGTGTTCACGGCGATCCTGTACATCCACGTATAAAACGCGCTGTCACCCCGGAAACGCGGCAATGCCCGATAGGCCTTGATGAAGGCTTCCTGGGTGATGTCGAGGGCCTGTTCCGGATCCCGCACATAACGCATTACCAGGTTGACGATCTTGTGCTGGTACTTCAGCACCAGCAGGTCAAACGCACCTTTGTCCCCTTTCTGGACTCGTTTGACCAGCTGACTATCGGTCGATTCATTCGACATACCGCGCTGCCTCAAGCTTCCGTGCGCAGCGACGTCTGACAACCCGATAGACCGGGCGCCGAATCGAAAGTTCTGGTTATGCGGGGGTTTCTTCTCATTCTGTGACGCCGTTCCAATGGCAAAAATGGTAGCAGCAGTTCAGAGGTGCCGCCAGATGACGTGGAGCCTCCGCCAGCCGTTGTTTTCCCTGCAGTTTCCACACACGAGCTCGCTGCTGCGGGTACCGTCGACGGACTCGAATCGCAGCCAGCCGATGCCGCGGAGCAACATGCTGCCGCAAAGGACCCGGGCCGCGACGGCCGTGCCTCGCGCAGACGTCAATGACGCTGAGCCGTCGTGGAAAACACGGATATACCGATACTTCATATAGGCGCATCGCAGACGCCGCAGCTGCCACGCAACCAGCAGTAGCCAGCCGACGCCCACTGCAACGCGCCCGTGCAACGGCAGGGGTAGTGCCGTGACGCAGACCAGGCCTGCCACGAGCAACAGGCAGCCGCAGGCGATGACCAGCGTTCGCAGCGTTTCACTGGTGTCGATCCCGGCTACGAATACGGTCGACGACGCTGGCAAGCGATTCCTCCGGCGGTGCCTCCTTACCCAACAGGTACGCGATCAGCTCCGGGTCGGGAAGCTCCAAAAGTGCCTGGAAGGCCAGCTTTTCGTCGTCGCAGACAGCGTCAAAATGCCTGTCGAGATAACCGACCAGCAACTGGTCGAGCTCCTTCATGCCGCGCCGGCATTGCCACCTGAGCCGAGACTTGTCGAATGAGTGAGACAGGACACTAGTGCCGCCGCTCGGCGAGCATCTTCTTGGTCTCGGCAATCGCCTTAGCGGGGTTGAGGTTCTTGGGACAGGTCTGCGTGCAGTTCATGATCGTGTGGCAACGATACAGGCGGAACGGGTCCTCGAGATCGTCGAGCCTCTCCCCGGTGGCCTCGTCGCGGCTGTCGACGAGCCAACGGTACGACGCCAGCAGCGCTGCCGGCCCGAGATATCGATCGCTGTTCCACCAGTAACTCGGGCAGCTGGTCGAGCAGCAGGCACACAGAATGCAGGCCGAGGGCTCGTTGATGAGCTCCTGATCTTCCTTGCTCTGCAGCCGCTCACGATCCGGCGGTGGCGGCGTGCGCGTCTGCAGCCACGGTTTGATCGACGCGTACTGCGCGTAGAAATTGGTGAGGTCTGGCACGAGATCCTTGACGACCGGCATGTGCGGCAATGGGTAGATTTTCACGTCGCCGCCGGTCTCGTCGATCGCTTTGATGCACGCCAGCGTATTGCCGCCATCGATGTTCATTGCGCAGGAGCCGCAGATGCCCTCGCGGCAGGAACGCCGGAACGTCAGCGTCGGGTCGATTTCGTTCTTGATCTTGATGAGCGCGTCCAGAACCATCGGCCCGCAACTGTCGAGATCGACTTCATAGGTATCGACTCTCGGGTTTTCACCGCTGTCGGGGTCATAGCGGTACACCGCGAAACGGCGCACGTTCTTGCTCTCCCTGGCAGCCTCGAAATGCTTGCCTTTCGTGATGCGGGAATTTGCCGGTAAGCGAAACTCAGCCAAGGTCGATACTCCTAGTAGACACGTGCTTTGGGCGGGACGGCCTCGACTTCGTCGGTCAGCGTTTCCTGATGCACCGGCCGATAGTCGAAAATGGTCTTGCCGTCGTTCTCCACCCAGGCCAGGGTGTGCTGCATCCAGTTGTCGTCATCGCGATCCGGATAGTCCTCGCGCGCGTGCGCGCCACGACTTTCGAGCCGGTTTGCCGCCGATTCGATCGTGGCCATCGCGTTGAGGAGCAGGTTCTCGAGTTCCATGGTCTCGACAAGATCGGTATTCCAGACCAGGGAACGGTCGCTCACCTTGACGTCCTGGAACGACGCGAACGTCTCGCGCAGAAGCCGTACACCTTCGTCGAGCGACTCGCCCGTACGGAATACAGCGGCATGGTTCTGCATGACCTTCTGCATCTCGAGGCGGATCTCGGCCGTCGAGCGATGACCGCTCGCGTTGCGCAGCCGGTCAATGCGCTCGACGCTGTTCTGGCCCGCATCCGCGGCGAGCGGCCGGTGCCGTTTGCCCGGCGTCATCGTCGCTTCGCAGAAATGCGCAGCGGCCCTGCCGAAGACGACGAGATCGAGCAACGAGTTCGAACCGAGGCGATTAGCGCCGTGCACCGATACGCACGCCGCCTCGCCGACCGCCATAAGCCCTTCGACAACATGTTCCGGGTCGCCGTCTTTCTTCGTGACGACCTGGCCGTTGAAGTTGGCGGGTATTCCACCCATGTTGTAGTGCACGGTCGGGATGACCGGAATCGGTTCCCTGGTAACGTCGACGCCCGCGAAGATACGCGCCGATTCGGCGATACCCGGCAGGCGTTCCTCGATGACTTCGGGCCCGAGATGCTCCAGGTGCAGGTGAATATGGTCCGATTCGCTACCGACACCGCGCCCCTCACGGACCTCGACCGTCATCGAGCGGCTGACGACGTCACGAGATGCGAGGTCCTTTGCATTTGGCGCGTAACGCTCCATGAAACGCTCGCCGTCGGAGTTCGTGAGATACCCGCCCTCCCCTCGAACGCCTTCGGTAATCAGGCAGCCCGAGCCGTAGATGCCCGTCGGGTGGAACTGGACGAACTCCATGTCCTGCACGGGCAGGCCGGCGCGCATGACCATACCGCTGCCGTCGCCGGTGCAGGTGTGTGCCGACGTGCACGAGAAGTACGATCGGCCATAGCCGCCCGTCGCGAGAATCACCTGGTGCGAGCGGAAACGGTGCAGACGGCCGGTTGCGAGATCGATCGCGACGACGCCGCGGCAATGACCGTCTTCCATGATCAGGTCTACGGCGAAATATTCGACGAAAAACTCCGCGTCGTGCTTGAGTGATTGCTGGTACAGCGTGTGCAGCATGGCATGACCAGTGCGGTCGGCCGCGGCACAGGTGCGCTGTGCGGTGCCCTCGCCATAGTGCGTGGTCATACCGCCGAACGGCCTCTGGTAGATACGTCCGTCCTCGGTGCGAGAGAACGGCACGCCGTAGTGTTCGAGTTCGATGATCGCGTCCGGCGCTTCCTTGCACATGTACTCGATCGCATCCTGGTCACCGAGCCAGTCGGAGCCTTTGATCGTGTCGTACATGTGCCAGCGCCAGTCGTCCTCGCCCATGTTGCCGAGCGCCGCACTGATGCCGCCCTGTGCTGCGACGGTGTGGCTCCGGGTCGGAAATACCTTGGTGACGCACGCGGTCCGGAAACCCACGTTGGCAAGTCCGAAGGTTGCGCGGAGGCCGGCGCCACCGGCGCCGATCACGACGACGTCGTAACTGTGATCAATGTAATCGTAGTCGCTCATGCGCCGAAACCGATCCTGAGAATTGAGTAAACCGAGGCGACGGCAACCAGCACGTGCGCGAACCGTGAAAGTACGAGGGAGGCCACCTTCAGCGCCGGACCATGCACGTAGTCTTCGATGACGACCTGTATGCCGAGGTACGAGTGATACGCCACAGTTATGCAGAGCAATGTCAGCAACACGCCGTTTGCCGGCTGCGCGATAAACTGAAATACATTGCCGAACGCGAGGCCCTCCAGTCTGGCAAGCGATATCGAAAACCAGAAGCCGAGCAGCACGAGCGCCACGCCGGACACGCGCTGGGCCCACCAGTGGTCGGTGCCTTCCTTCGCGGAACCGAGCCCGAGTACGCGGCTGAGCGGGGTCCTGAGGCTCATGACCACCCCCACCAGAACAGCGCTGTCAGGACGGCTGCCGACGCCAGCACGATGTAGGACGAACGATTGGCCTGCGCTTTCTCGAATCCTCGGCCCGAATCCCAGACGAGATGACGGATGCCGTTCGACAGGTGGTAAAAAAAAGCGAGGCTCCAGCCGATTAGCAACAGGCGACCGAGCAGCGAGCTCATCAAGGTCTGAAAACGCAGGTACTCATCGGGACCGGCAGCCGCGCTCATCAGCCAGGCCGCCAGTACCAGAAGCCCCAGTGCCATCGCGATGCCGGTTGCGCGGTGCAGTATCGACAGGGCCATCGTAACGGGCCAGCGGTAAATCGAGATGTGCGGCGACAGGGGCCTGCCGGAATTGCTCATGAGATCTTGTCTCGTTGAATGGTTACGGGTGGTGTCCGGGCCCGCCGTATTATCCGTAATATGCTGTAACGCACAATAGGACGAAGGTCGGGGGCGATACGCTAGAAATCGATACAGCGCCCTGCCTTTTCCCAGTCGCCGTAGCGCGTCGGGTCCAGGCCGCCGCGGCCACCGACTTCTCTCGGCCGGGGCGCCTGTTCGGTGTCTTCCCGGTCGTCGTCCCGGGGCTCCTCGGCGGCGTCTTCGGGACGCGATCTCGGGTCTGCTACACTCATGCCGCGAGTATGCCAGAGCCCCGGTTTTCCCGCATGAGTGGGAACTACTTAGTGGCAAATTGTTACAACATCACTATGAGTCAGTTGCGCCTCTCAACCATCCTTGTGTCGGGCCCGGACGCCCGGGATTTCCTGCAGGCGCAGCTCACCAACGACCTCAATCGACTCGAGTCCGAACCCGAGATTCTGGCTGCCTGGTGCAATCCCAAGGGCCGCGTCATCTGGTTCGGGACGGCACGGAAGACCGACGACGGTTACGCCCTTTCCGCCCTTGCGGAAACGGCCGAGGCAATCGTAAGGCGCCTGACGATGTTCCGATTTCGCTTGAAGGTCGAATTCGAGATCGTCGATGAGGGGGCGACCGCGGATCCAGCCTCGCTCGTCGAGCAAGGTTTCCCGTGGATCGGCGCCGGGCAATCCGAGCAGTTTACGCCCCACATGCTGAACCTCGACCTGCTGGACGCCGTCAGCTTCGACAAGGGCTGCTACCCCGGTCAGGAGATCGTCGCGCGCACTCACTACCGCGGTGCGACCAAGCGCCGGATGACCAGATTCGATGTCGAGGGGCCTGTCTCGGCGGGCGACAAGGTAGCAGACGGTGAGCGTGACGTCGGTGAGGTCGTCAATGCACATCAGAACGCCTGCCTGGCCGTCGTGCCAATCGCGAGAGCCGACGAAGCGCTCTTCGTCAACGGTGCAGCCCTCACCCATCAGCGCCTGCCGTTTCTGCCAGATTGACTGCAGGAGCGGTTGTGAAACCGCACCCCGGCCAACGGGTGTACAATGGTTAAGCCACGGAGTGACCTGGTAAACAGGAGGCGCAAAATGTCAAGGAAAGCCATTTCTCTCGTTGTTGTTCTCTCCCTCTCGATCACGCTGACCGGCTGCGGCGGCTCTGACAGCAGCGCCCCGCCGTCGGGATCCGGTGGTGGAGGCGGACCCGGTGGCGGTGGCCCCGTGCCAGAGGTCGTCATGGTGTCGCTGGGTGATCTCGTCAAGAACGTCGTCATTCAGCCGATGACCGAAACGCAGTTCTCCCTCACGTACACGATCCCAAATGATCTACTGACCGAGCCGCTAACGGCGTACGACACCTTCACGATCAATCTCGCCGAGTCGATGCCGAGCGTGCGCATTACGAGCAGCCCGGTGGCCAACAACGAGGATCCCACGAGCTTCGATCTGCAAGAGCTCTGGCGTCAGTTTGCGAACTCCGACCTGCTGGGCAAGCTCGTCGGGGTGGAAGCAGCCCTCGCTGCCGCCAATGCGTCGGTTACCGTACGCGTCTCGTTCCCCGGCGATCCGGACGTTTGCAGCAGCGAGACGGCCCTCGGGCCGTTCACATTTTCCGGGGACGTCGATACCCAACCCGTCAGCGATGCGGACACGGCGTCGCCCTCAGACGCGCCGGACGGCATCAACGTCGTATCGTCGGGCACCTTCGAGATCTGTGTGACGGTGAGTCCGATCGACATCCCGATGGATGCTTACCTGACGGCTGATGGCGTCGAAGTCTCGGCGATTCCCTGCGAGGAGACACCGCCGCCCGATGGCGATGTACTCGGCAGCTGGTCCGGCATCTACAGCTGTACGAATTTCGGCACCAGCGACGATATAGACCAGCTAATATCGCTGACGATTTTCAGGAATGAGGACGGCAGCTACCGCTACACCGACGACGGTGGCGCCACCTACGACGGTCACTTCTGTGGCTCGAAGTTCCGCTACAACGGAGGTGTCGCCGGGAGCTACACGGAGAGCGGCCTGTTTCGCTTGACGGGAACGGGCACGGCGTCCAAACAATCGACGTGGAACAGCGATCCCGCAGGCGCCAGCGGCGGCAACTGCTCGGACACCCTGATCAAGGACTGAACGCAGATACTAATATATATCAATACTTTATAGTATTTATATAAAGTAAATTATAATTATTTTGCCGATCAGAGGCCGTCGACGAGTCCCTGAATCAGCCAGGACAGGACCTCGCCGAGGGACTCGACGCCGAAACTGACGGCGCCCTCGATACCGGCATCGGCGACGACTGCAGTGGTCGACTTCGGCTTGAACGTATCGATCGTCGTCGCAGGCACAAACACACCCCGGCAGTTACCGCATTTGTCGAGCCGCAAGTTGCCCAGCTTGCCGGCAACGAGCGTTCGTTGCCCGCAGCCTGGGCACGTACATGCCGGTGACTCCGGGTCCCTTACGAATTCCAGTACCGACAGAACCCTGCCACCTACCACGCGTTGCCGGTAGGTCTCGAGCTCGCCCGAGTCGAACCAGATGCCGCGGCACCCGGCGCACAGGTCCAGGTGTATGTCGAGCTTCACCACTTCGGCGAGCTGGATGTCGCATTCGGGGCATTGCATACCGCGGTAATTTAACACCGACGTTATGTGATTCACGTCACATTTGCATTGATACCACTATTGTCGATCGACAACGCCACATCCAGGCTGATCTCGCACAATTCCGACCATCGCCCGAGATGATATTGATTGGTGGATGTTATGAACAAATGGACTTGGCTCACGATCGTCGCGGTCATCGCCGGCGCACTTTTTGTCGCCACTACAGACCGCGCTTCAGAGTACTCGCCAGCCGCGGCCGAGAAGCGCAAAGTGCATATCTACGAGGTTGACTTGCCGGATCTGGGCGCGAAGTCGACCTTCGTCAGCGCATCGAGCGCCGACCGTGAAACTGCGCCTCCGCGCACGGTCCCGCAGGGCGAGACTCGGGAAGGGACCGACGTTCGATTCATTCCGGCCGACTCATTGCCGTCGCAGTCGAATTCCTCGATGCCGGCGGGCGCGAAACCGATCTCCTCGCTAGGCGGTTCGTTTGCACCCGAACCGCAAGCCGGTCTGGTTGACCAGGTCGTCTCGCTGAAGCCCGGTGTCGACATTGACGCGTTCCGGTCAGAGATCGATGCCCTCGACGGCCAGGTGTTGCGATACTTCGCCAATCTCAACACGGCCAGCGTCCGAATACCTGTCGAGAAGGCGACGCTGATCGACGATCTCGAAAGTGTTGCCGGCGCCGCGGCTGATGCAGAGATTTCTTTTATGTCGCAGGCGTCACGCCAGGCGGCGCGCCTCCCGACTACGGGCATGCCCGAATACGTCAATGTCGATACCAGTATCGGCGTTGCGGTCGTGGATACGGGCGTCGATTCGCATTCGGACTTAAACCTCGCCGGCCGCGTAAACCTGTCGGCTCCGGAGACCGTGCTGGACTCGAACCGGCGTCACGACGGCGCATTGAAAGCGCTCTACCTGTTTGACGAGGGCCGCGGATCGCGGATTTACGATCGCGTTGCCGGCACCCCCTCGCACCTCGACCATTTCGCCGACAACAGTGGCCTGCAGCACCCCGACAGCGTATCGCTCTCGAGCCTCACGTCCCAGAGTTCCTCGTCGATGAATTTCACGCTGCACAACGACTCCGGCCACGCGGTCGAACTGCTCTGGATCGATTACAGCGGCAACGAGGTCTCCAACGGCACGATTCAGCCGGGCTCCAGCAAGTACGTCAGCACGCAGACGAAACACCCGTGGCTCGTCGCCAATGCCGCAACAGGCCGTAACGAAGCACTCATAAAGGACCTGTCGTCGGGATCTCACACGCTGCGTTTCCGGGGCGCGCCGTCGGACTGGTCCGACGGCCAGCTCCGCACGATGAACGGTAACTTCGCAAACTACGGGGCACCGGACAACATCGGTCCCGCCTGCACCTCGGCCGGCAGTGTCGCATTCGAAGCGTGGTTTGTTCCGGGCAACGACACTGACGAGACGGTGATCGTCGAGCGCGGCTGGGATACCTCTGCCGACTTCATGCTGCGCCAGTGGGTAAGCCGCTACCAGGCTCGCATCCGCACCTCAGCAGGAACGACGAACGTCTACACGCCCTGGGGCTCCGTGGTCCCCGGACAGCTTACGCACATCCTGGTTACGCGCGATAACACCGGCGTCGTACGCCTGTACCTCAACGGCCAGCTCAGCGACTCGAACAGCCAGGGCCAGAGTGGCTCGATCGACTGGTCGCAATCCAAGCCGCTGCGTTTAGGCGATCCCTGGCCGTGGGCCGGCTCGCACTGGGATGGTGAGCTCGACATGCTTGCCGTGCATTGCCGCGCGTTCTCGGCTTCCGAGGCCGACGATCACTTCGACGCGGGACCCGATGCCTATGTGAGTAACTTTGACTCTGTAGGCCACGGCACACACGTGGCGGGCACGATCGCCGGCAATGCAATTGCGTCGAACGGCGAACACCAGGGCATCGCGCCGGGAGCGTCGGTCTACGACCTGCGCGTGCTCGATTCGGAAGGTCGCGGTACCGTATCGTCGCTGCTCGCCGCATTCGACTGGCTGATCGATAATGCAGACGCCGAGAACATTCGCGTCGTAAACCTGTCGCTCGGCAAAGCCGTCGAGGTCGCTGGCGCCAACGATCCGCTGGTTACGGCCGCCGAGCTGCTCGTGCAGAACGGCATTGTCGTCGTGGCATCCGCAGGTAACTACGGCGCCCTGGGCAACTTCTACGTGACGAGCCCGGGCAACGCACCGAATGTCATTACCGTAGGCGCGCTGAATAACGCCGACACCGGTTGCATGAACGATGACCAGGTCGCCGACTTCTCGTCGCGGGGTCCGACGCTCTACGATCACTACATCAAGCCGGACCTCGTTGCACCGGGGTATCGCGTTATTGCGCCGATCTCCGCAAATGCAAGCTTCAAGGACGTCCTTCCCGAACGTATCGAGTCGTGCACGACGGCGAGTTGCTATGGGGAGTACTTCCGCCTGAGCGGTACGAGCATGGCTGCCGCACTCACCTCCGGCGCAGCAGTTCTCATGCTCTCCGAAGACGCTGACCTGAGTCCGGCGACGGTCAAGGCACGCATGATGCGCTCTGCGCGCAAGATCCACGGCGATCCGATAGAGGTAGGCGCAGGCGCACTCGACATCGCCGCTGCCTTGCGTGACGACGGCGTGGCTGCATCGGCGTCCAGTCCCAAGCTCTACCGCCTGTCGGAAACGAACACGATCCTCGTTGACGACACCAGCGACCTCTGGGGCGACGACGAGTGGAGTGCCGAGCACCTGTGGGGCGATGCGTACATCTGGACCGATGCCAATATCTACTCCGACGGCTACCTCTGGACGGACGCATACCTCTGGACGGACGCTTACATCTGGACCGACGCGTACCTCTGGACGGACGCCTACATCTGGACCGACGCGTACCTGTGGACCGATTCACAGCTCTGGCAGGACGCTTATATCTGGACCGATGCCTACATCTGGACCGACGCCAACGGCATCTATGCCATGAATGACGCGGCGGCCGGAACCGTCACCCCGCAAAACTGTGCGGTCGACATGGGCAACAGCAAAATAGCCAACGGCAGCCTCGAACAGGGTATCTCGAACCTCTGGAACGCCGGCAGCAGTAACGTCACGGCGAGCGGCGATTCGTTCGACGGCAACAGCGCTGTGCGACTGAAGAACGATTGTGTCGGCATCGGCCTGGACCATTTTGCCGTTGGAGAGCTGCTTACGATCTCGGGTCACTACAAATCTCTGCCCGGTTCGGGCTGGGGCAGCATCGGCGTCGACTTCTTCGATGGCTCGTGGAACGAGATCGACGAGTCGATGGTCTCGCTGCCGCCTAACTCGGGCTATGAGCGGGTCACGTTCAACGGTACGCCGCCGCAGGGCACGCAAAACGTGTCCCTGTGGTTCTGCGGTGGCGATATGGTCTTCGACGACCTCGAAGTGCGCTGAGCCACAGCCCGGATGTTCCTCGACAGGGCCGCGTCCTCCGGGACCGGCCCTTTTTCTTTTGTTGCCAATTGAAGGGCCGTGCGTCTCGTTCGTGCAGGAGCGGTTGAGCGCAGGATAGAATGCGCGCCATGACGTTCCGGTCTGTCTGCACTCTCATCGCTGTTTCGACGCTCGCTTTGACCGGCGCCTGCGCCGCGCGCGAAGCCCTCATCATCACTGCCTCGGCGGACGATCCGGCGGCGGAGCGCATGCGTCTCGTCTTCACCGAAGCGCATGCCGCCGTCAGCACGTTCTGGGGAGAACCGTTTCCGGGGCAAGTTGAAGTCACCCTCGCCGCCGACCGTGCAAGCTTCGACGCCGCCTTTCCGCCAGACTGGGGTATCGAAACTCAGTGCTGGATGGTCGGCGCTGGCGTGGCCGACCTTCTGCTGTACCTTTCACCATCGGTTTGGGCTGAAGAGGCCTGCGACCACGATCCGAACGACGCCCGGCACGTGCTCGACATCGCCGTGCATGAGCTCGCGCATGTGTACCATGGCCAGGTGAATCCGACGCGGGACTTTACCGGCGCCGAAGAAATTGGCTGGTTCATCGAGGGCCTTGCTGTCGTTGTCGCCGGACAGCTCGAACGCGACCGGTATTCGGACCCTGCCGTTGCCATTCGCGAGGGCGCCGCGCCCGCAAAGTTGCAGAACGCGTGGAGCGGTCAATACCGCTACGCCGTTGCCGGCTCAATCACGAACTACATCGACCAGACCTACGGACGAGGCGCGCTCTACGACCTCATGCGCGTCACGACCGAGACCGAACTCCTCGATACGCTCGGCGTCAGCGAGCAACAACTGCTGGATGCCTGGCGCAACTGGGTCTTGAATCAGAGACCGGGCCAGAGTCAGCGCGAAAAAGGATCGATGCGTGAATAGTCCGACGGTACCTCGAAGGTTTCGGCATCGATCGCCTTTTCCGTCGACGATTCCAGGACGGTCTCGCGTACGGCTTTGCCATTCTCGAAGTCGACCGCACGGACCGGGAAGCCGTCCAGCTCGTTGAGCATTTCCATCGGATTGCGTACGCCCTCTCCGCCGAACGGCATCGAGTCATACATCTTGGTGAGCAGGCTCGCCATGCGATTGAAAGAATCGCGCACATCTCCGGAGCCGTCGACTTCGTCGAAATCGACTGAACAGATCTCCTGGATCTTGGTCCCGTCCTCGAGCATCTCGGCGAGCGTGCAGTCATAGGATTCCCAGCGGCCTGACCCGAGCTCTCGGATCTCGAGCACCGGTATTTCACTTGTCATCCCCATGCCGCCCATCTGCTTACTCATCATCTGCTCGACCATTGCGCGTTGCTCGGGCGGCATAGCCGCAAGCTGCGCCTCCATCTCCTTCATTGCCTGGCTGATCTCCTCGCCCATGCTTTTGAGCATAGCCTCGTCCATGACCATGTAATTTCTCTCCTGGTGGTCGAGATACAGAAACTCGTCATCCAGAAAAATGACGGAAAAGGAGCCGTCCGCACCGTTCTGATCCATCCGTGAGCGATTCGACTCGGTGTAAAACGTCATGCGATCGAGCTCCTTGCCGCTCATGTCGCGCGTCGCCATCTCCATGACATTGCCGGCGATTGCATGTGTTGAAACCAGGCAGAGAAGCGGCAGCATAATCTTTTTCATTGTTTATCTCCGAACGGTCTGGGTCCCAGGATCATATCCCCTGTATCGTATCAGTGCGCGCCCGGAACAGCGGCGCTCTACGCTGGCAGTGAAGCTGCCGGCAATCGCCACAACATGGCCGCCGCAGCAATGCCGAGCAGGATAATGACGGCGCTCGAGACGAGCAACAGTTTCGCGCTGAACACGGCATCCGGCCCGGTGCGGATCTTCTGGCCCTCGACAATCCACGAGTCTTTCGGCGGCATCGATCCCGTGCCAAGGCTCCTGATACCATACCAGACCAGAAATGCGGCGAGTGCGCAGGTAAACGCGCCTGTGGCGACGGCGACAATCTTTAGATCTCGAACTAACTTGATACGCGCCTGATCGGGATCGGTGTCGACAAGCTCGGCCATCTCATCCGAATAAGTTTCGACCCAGCCCAGGCCAAGACTCACTGCGATAGCGCCGAGGCCAATTACGAGCACGATCAGCAGAATCGCCGTCTTTCGGCTGACGACCCTGTACGGCGAACCAGTGCTATCGGACATGTTGGAGAGCGAAGCTCGACCACCAGAAACCCCGCTGCGCGAGCGGGGTTCGAGACTGGTCCTCGGTTCTGCTTCTATCGCGCCGAGCCGAGGTGAAGAGCGCACTGAGAAACGAGCAAGTCTCGTGCCATGCAATGAGGATCAATAGGATAGCTCCGATTGCTAATGTAGAATGTGAAGGATTGCTGATTGCTTGTAAAAAGTCTCGACGACGGCGGGACCGACCTCGATATTGCAGAACCACGACGTACAAAATTCGGTCATACTCGGTGGCTATACTTCTTTGTACAGAACAAAAAAGCAACGATCGTTTCGTTACTACCCCGTGCGGCTATGAACAGGAAAGACGAAAGCGGAATTACCCTCATAGAGATGCTCGTCGTGGTCGCTTTTATCGCGATTCTCGGTGCTCTTGCTCTGCCGCAATACGCCGACTACAAGCGACGGGCGCAGCGGGTCGACGCCAGGACTGCCCTGCAGCAAATATCCGTAGAACAGGAACGCTTTTTTACATCGAACCATACCTATACAGATGACCTGTCGCTGCTCGGTATAGTTGGCAACCTGAGCGCAAACGGGCTTTACGAGCTCAGACTGCCGACGGCCACCGCAAGCGAATTCCAGGCAATTGCCGTTCCGGCGCCGAATTCTCCTCAGGTCAAGGATCTCGATTGCCAGCAGTTTTCGATCAACAGTCTCAACGAGAGGTCGGCTTCGCCGGACCTCGACGGAAACTGCTGGTAAGAACCCGAATGTCTCTTGTCAGCCACAACCTATCTGGAGGTCTGCGCATGCACGGTCGATTTGCCCTGGGTGTAGCAGCTCTTATCGTGGGTCCGCTTGCAGTTGCGGACGATTTTTACATTGGCGGCAGCGTCGGTGTGTCTGTTTATGACGATACCGCGGAGACGGCAATCCCGTCGCCCGTTGGCCTGGGCGAGCTTCCTGATGAAATATCGCTGAACGGTAGGCGATTCGACTCAAATGAGACGGCACTGGGAATCACGATTGGCTGGAACGCAAATGACTGGCTGTCTGTTGAACTTGGCTACACGGATCTCGGCAACACCGGACAGGGCCTGCCGACGGCGTTCTTCAGTACAACGCCAATTGTCAGCCCGGCGGCTCCACCTCTTCCGGTTCGTCCAAACATTGGTGGCATCTTGACCTATCCAATATCTTCGATTCCATTCGCAGCCGCGCTGGATGTCGAGGAATGGTCCATAGCCGCGAAATTTCGGAAATCGTTGATATCTGAACTGTCCGCGAACTGGTCTGTCGGCGTCACCCGCGCGAGCTTCGACGCTGAAGGTCGATTGACAATAAACGAGGTAGTTACCTTTAACCCGCTGGTTCTCAACAGAGTAGATCTGCCGTATGCCTCGCCCAAGGACGAGACCGGATACAGGTTCGGCTTTGGCTTTGACTGGCGCTTCGGCGAGCGATTCTCGGCCGATATTGGTTATCGACGACACGACACCCGTGTTATCGACGTTGAGTCCGTGGTCCTGCAACTGATCGTGACGTTGTGACTCCGGAGAAGGATTACCGGCCGGCGATTCGTTTGAGCAAACGCTGATCGGCCTTGATCGAGAAGCGCAGGAACGGTCCCGACGCGGTGTAACGTGCCGCCTCGAAGTCCTTGTCCTCGAACCCGGTGAAGTTGTAGCCGAGCGACACCCAGACGTTGGAAGCCACGTTGAACCCGACGTCGAGACCGGCGCTGTAGTCCATCACGTCTGACCGCCACGAGTGGTAGATGCTCGAGTTGACGCCGAAGTCCCAGCGGGGATGGAAACCGTGGCGCCAGTCGACGCCGATGATGTCGGTGTAGCCCGTGTAGCCGTCACCATCAAAGACGCTGCGGACGTACTTGAGCGCGTATTGCAGCGACAGCTGCGTCGCTGCGCTGATGCGCCGGTTTGCAACGAAGTTGTTGACGACGCGCCAGGTTTTCTGCTCGCCCGAATCGATCGAGTTCCGGTCGTAGACAAGATCGACGCGATCGAAGAATGACCATTTCTTGTTTGCCAGCCGGTACGCCCAGCCGAACCGCAGATTGGCCGACGTCATTTCATTGCCCTGCACGTTCTCCACCGTGTAGGCATTGAAGCCGGCCGACAGGCCGTGGCCTACCGCCGGCTGGCGATACCAACCAACGAGTGTCGACCAACGGTCCTCCGAGTCGGAGTTGCGATGCTCGATCCGCATATTGGCGCTCCAGAATTCCGAGCTGTACATCGCGCCGAGAAACGCGGCCGTGAAGTCTTCGTTCAGCGAACCGGAGGGCAGCTCGCGATCCGGGTCGAACGGCCGTGCGGTCGATTCTACAAGCGTCTCTGCGTGATCGACGCCGATATCGAATGCCCAGCGCTCGCTGAGCTGGAAGCCCTGAACGAGTCCGACATTGGCGAACAGCCGCGGACCGAACTCGTTGCTCTCGTTCGTTACGAAGCTGTTGATCTGACCGCGGTTCCAGGGCTGCGCCTTCACACCTACACGAGTCATCTGCGCATCGAGATCGGCACCCTGGGCGTCTTCGTATTCGGCAACGAGATCGATGCCGTCCACCAGGCGATAATCCGCGCCGAGCACGTAGCTCGTCGGGTAATCGATACTCTCGGCTTCGCCGCCGAGCGGCGTGCTGCCGCTGGCGCGCAGATTAAGCTTGTCGTCCATGACGCGCTGGGTGACCGTCACCTCTGCCACGCTGCTGGCACGGCTCTCACCGTCGTCGAACTCGTCTTCTGCGTGTGACAGCCCGACACGTGCGGTGAAACGCTCGCGCTCGTAGCGCACGGCGCCACGCGCTAGGTTGCGAATGGCATCGGTCGTGAGATTCTGCTGCCAGCCAGCCTCGCCTTCGAGCCAGTAACGCTCGCCGAGTCGTGCCCGCGCATCGACCCCAAGTCGCCGAACGCCCTTGTCCGCATCGGACTGGTAGCCGAGACCGTAGCCGTCTTCTACCTCGCGGATAAAAGCACGGACGTCGAGGTTCTCGCCGTTGTGCTCGAATTCGAGGCTTTGGGCCGAGCCGCTCTGGTCGCCCGTCACGGTCGTCGAATTGCTGTCGGCGACCTCGGCTTTCAAAAGAGTCTGTGAGTCTATCTGCCAGCGCAGGTCGATGCCGGTCATATCACCTTCGGCGCCGGACGTCGCGTCGTTTACGTGGGTAACTCCTACCTCGACGCGATCGTCGGCAAACCTCACGGAGCCGCGGCCTCCTGCAACGACGTCCTCCGTGTTCGTCGCCAGCGATTCGTACTCCGCAACGATGAACACCGGGTTGAAATCGAGATCGCGGCTCGGCACCGGCTGCTTGAAGTACAGCGTGCCACTGAGCGTATCGAGGTTGTAATCGAGGAACCGCGTCAGGGTGCGGCTCGACAGCACGACGCCCGAATCGAAACGGTCTCGCGTTTCGATACGAACCAGGTCGCTGTTGGCGATAATCGGCGCACTGCTCAGCTGATAGAGCCCGGACGTGCCGTCGCCGCGAATCTCGTCACGGTTGAACGACTGGTCAGTCTCTGCCGCGAATGCCGTGTAGCCGACGTTCTCGCCGCGATACTCGCTTTTCACACCGTTGAAGCGGCGCTGGTAACGTGTGAGGTCGGTGACCGATAGTCCCGTGTCGAAATCGCCGAACAGCGCGTAGAACTGGTTGCGCTCGAGTTTGACGAAGATCTTGCGCTGGCTCGCGGCCTCGAAACGCTGTTCGCTCGAATCCGCGTATAGGGTGTAATACGCATTCGGGTCGATCTCGGTGTTGAAACGGTCACGTTCGGCATCGCGATCGCGGTCCGAGTCGAAGGCGACCGTCAACAAGTATTCGCCCTTGATCGAACCCTTGGCGAAAAATGCGACGCGCCCGTCATCGTAATAGCCTTCTTCATGGCCAGCATCCATCGCCGCTGCCATGTTGTCGTCGAGCGTATTGTAACCGGCCGTGCCCTCGGCGAAGCCGACCAGGATCCAGTCGCGCTGGCTCGGCGACAACCAGGCCCGGATTTCCTGCTGCCGCTGGTTCTCGAACGGCAACACGATTGTTACTTCGCCCGACCGGGTCGTCGGCGCCAACTCCAGCAAAGCAATACCATCCTCGCCGATACGGAACGAGGCCGAACGGTCGCCGATCTCGACGATGGAATTCCTGCGGTCCTGTTGTTCGTCCCACGCCGAACGATAAGGCGCGTCAACCCGGAAATTGCCGACGAGCCCGGCGCGCGCAGGTTTGTCCGTGCGGTCGTACAGCCGCAGCGCAATGACGGGGTGCGTCTTGCCATCAGCAACAAGTACCGATTTGTCGGTCACGAGCTCCGCGCGTATCGGCATGCCGGCGAAGTTGATCGTTCTTCGTATCGATTTGGCCACGCTACCGTCGGCGTTGCGGATCTCGACCCTGATTTCGTTTTCTCCGTCGACGAGCTCCACGCCCTGCCAGCGCGAGACCGCAACCGTTCCGGCCCGGTTCGTGCTCTCGCTTTCAAAACTCACTTCACTGGACTTTGCGTCGTTAACCGTCAGCGCGACCTTTTGTCCCGGCATATGCTTGACCGCAACCTTGGTTGCGGGAATGGCCGGCGCGAAGCCACGCGCGGGCAACAGTATCGCGTAGCCGGGCTCGAGCGAATCGATAGGTGGCGTCGTCTGCGACGACGGCATGCCGATGGCCGGATCGACTTCGGCGACGCGCCTGGCCGTGTCCGCGCCCGGTATCGCTCCCTTCGTAGCCGTCTCCTTGGTACCACTCGATTCCTGGGTGACCTCGAGGAACGACGGTTGTACCGGACGAACGCCGCTCAGCACGAGTTCTACGCGACGATTCTGGAAGCGTCCGTCGGAGGTCTGGTTGCTTGCAACCGGGTCATCGGGGCCGCGACCCTCGACCTGAATGTGTTTAATGGGTATATCCAGCGCCTCGGCGATAAAAAACGCGACAGACGTGGCGCGGGCTTTCGACAGCACGTAGTTGTCCGCAAACAGGTGGCGGTTCTTCGCCTTGATCGGTGTGCTGTCGGTATGACCGATCGCGGACAGCCTGATATCGCTGACGCCGCGCCAGTCGCGAATCAGCGCTTCTACATCGAGCCTGTCATTAGCGGACAGCTCGGCCGAGAGCACGGCGAAGTTGAGGTTGAGCACATATCCCGCGTTCTCGACGATACCCGGCTCACGAATCATGCGGGTCTCGACGACGGGCGTCTGCTGCTTGCTCTGCATCGGCGTGTCGAACTTGCCGATCGCCTTGGTGACGAGCTCGCCGGTAGTATCGTCGTCGATGCTCGCGACGAAACTGACGTCTTTGGTCCAGTTGCCAAACTGCCCGTCGAGCGCCAGCGAGATCGCCGGGCCGGTGATGTGGGGTTCGCCACGGCGCTCGCCGTCGACGATCATCGTCTCGGGCACATAGGTAACGCCTTTCGGCAAAAGCACGGTCAGGCTGATGTTGTCGATCTCGACATTGCCGATACCGTTCAGTCTTACGTTGTAAGCAACGCGGTTGGGGCTGTCCGTACCGGCGTTACGCATCTCGATATCGATGCGACCTTCCGGCGCCGGTTGGCGTCTCAGGTAGAAATCGGCACGCTGCAGCGCGCCGCCTTTGAGTTTGACGAACTGCGAATCGGGGCGACCGGCAAAGCCCGGCGTGTCGTCGCAGCCGATGATGTCGAAGTAAGCCGGCACGGTGTAAGTGTCGAGTTGCGCGACGTGGGTGCCGGGCTCGATGCCGTCAAAGTGGAATCGCCCGCCCTCGTCACTGACCGCAAATCGGCCATCTTCGAGGTAGACGCGGATGTTCGGCACGCCCTGCTCTTCCGTAAACGTCTCCTGGCCGCAACTGCCTTCGAGCACGCGACCTACGATCGTCCCGGTCGAGCGGAACAGGTCCTCGGTCAGGCGAATCGCGGCAGTCGACTCGTTGGACAGCAGTCCGTTGGCAGCAAACGCGGTCGCGGTATTGACGAGTTCGTCATTGCGTTGACCGCCGACGATCTCCACGACGTAATAGATTTGTGCGCGCTCCCCGGCATCCAATCGTCCGATATCGAACGTCAGCGTGCCGAGGTCAGGACTGATCTCCGGATCTGGTGCAACCGAACCGTTGACCCGCACCGAGCCGGGCACGAATCTCACGCCTGGCGGCAGCTGGTCGAAGATCTCGGTTTCATCGGCCTGGCCGAACGGCGACGTGTTCTCGAGCACGAGTTCGTAGCGCACGAAATCGCCGGGTGCGGCGATCGCCGTGAGCGCTCGCTTTTGCAGGAACAGTGCCGATGCCCTGGGGTCCAGCGGTATGTCGAATCCTGCAGACACGCCGCCGGCTTTCGTAAACGCGGCGCCGAACGATGCGGGACCGAGGGACCACGGTGCGCCAGGCAATGCCTGCAGCTCGCTTTCCGACACGCGGGACGGGGCCGAATATGCGGGCGGGGGCGTTACGACCAGCCGGTACTCGCCGTCGGGTACGACCGGGAAGCGGTACTCGCCGGGACCGAACGCATACAGCGTACCGGAGCTGTCGGTTGTCGTGCCGCCGCTGACAATCGATGACGGGAACTGGCTGATGCCGTCATTGCCGTAGACCATCGCCGGCAAGCCGCTGACGGCGTCTACGATCTCGATCGTCGCACCATCGATGACACTGCCGGTCCGTGACTCGAACACGCGCTGGGACGGGTCGAGCACGGCCGTATCCTGTGCCGTGTCCGTCGCGTCGGCGGGATCGACGTATGATACGTCAATCGTCGAATTCGAAGGCCCCTGCAGCACGCAGTCAGCGGAACTCGCAACGCCACCTGCCGTCGGGAGATAGCCTGCAAACACACCGGTATTCGGTCCGGTTTCGGTGAGACGAATAATCTCACTGTCTGCGGTTACGGAATTCGTTACCGTAACGTCGACGTAGTCGATAACCTGGAAGTCGACGTTCTGGTCAGAATCCTGCAAGCGAATAAAGGCTGGCTCGCCGATGTTGTAGCTGTCGGTACGCGACACGGATGCGGGAAGCGTCGGGTCGATCGCATTGCCGCCGAGCAGGACGGGATCAGGCAACGCCACAAAGGATGCGCCCTGCATACAGGCGGATGGACCTACAGGCTCGACGTAGTCACCGCTGCCCGTGGCCAGTACACGCGTCAGCTCCACGGTCGCGGGGCTGCGCGTCACGACGATCGTGACGGCAACCTCGTTACTAATGGCTGTTGCGGGCTGGCCGGCGCCGTTCAGGTAGTCGAACGATGCCTGGTTAGAGATGACCGCGCCGGGCGGGGCCGCAAAGGCGGAGCCCGCCGAGACGAGAGACAGGAACGAAAAGACGGCGTTTCGGACAGACACGACGAGACGAGGGCTGCCCATACGGGCAGCCCTGCGTCCGGCCGAACTATGTCGTCCTGAGAACACCGTGATTCGTCGTTACCGAATTACGGCGTCGGGTCAGGGATGGTGACGCGGAACGTAATCGTCAGTGTCGTGCTGGCATTGACCTGGATCGGTGTCGAACCATTGCCAACCGTCAACGTCGAGGTCGTGCCGACCGTGGTCACGGAGCAATCGTCGGTATCGGTATTGTCAGCCGTGCAGGTCGAAACACTGCCACCATTGTCCAGCTGGATATCGAGACCCGCGCCGCCGAAGGCGCCGAGCAGCAGCACCACGTCATCGTCGATTACATCGGTGATCACGACATTCTGAGCCGGCGCATCCGGGCTCGAGTTAATGACGTCGATCGTGTACTCGATCACAGCGCCCGGAACCGGGAAACCGCTGTTCAACGGATCGCTGAAGATCGAGTAGTCCTTGTCGACCGCGATGCTGGCGGAAACGACGCGGAAACCGTCGTTTGCGGTCAGCTCCGCATTCGTATTGCCGTAGGTCGCGGTATCCCAGACGTTATCGACGACATTGTCGGTATTCGAACCCGACAGCGTCAGCGCCGTGCCCTCGGCACCCGCGTTATCGGCATCCGCGGCCGTCGCGGTCAGGTCGTACCCCGCGATCGCGCCGTTAACCAGCGTCGTAGCGGCATCGCCCCAGGCACGAATACGAATCGCATCGTCAGCGGCGAGCTGGTCGACGTACTGGGCGTTGCCCGCCCCACCCGGTACGGGATTGAACGGCTCCGACCCGGTGTACAGGACATCGTTAACCGCGTATTCGGCGTTGTCCATGTCGGCTGTATCTGCGTTACCTCGTGCCGCTGTAACTCCTGCCTGGTCAAGCAGCAGGTTGAAGTCGAGCGTCGAGTTCGACGTATTCGTCAACAAAAAGTCGACAAAGTAATCGTTGCCACCCGGCGTTACGTCGACGAGATCCGAGCCGAGCGGCGTCAGCGTGAACGACACCTTGCGGTCGACGACGAAAAACACTTCGTTCGACAAGATATCGTCCTGGTCGACGCCACCGACGTCGTAGTCAACGGACGCCGTATTTCGGATCTCCGTTCCGGCTGGCGTGCCATCGGCGAGCGCCTGCTGCCCGAGCAGCAGTGCGACCGATATCGCGCCAAGGCGGAACAAATCACCGACCTTGCTTCTTTCGAGTTTCATCACGGTACTCCTTTCCTTCTCAATTAATCCGGCTCACTGCCAGATACCCAAACGAAGGCTTGCGCCAGGCAATCCTTCAATCCAAAACCGCAGCAAAGCGCGCAGTGCCCTGCGCGCCCGGCTCGAGGTTGTTTTGCATGACCCAGCGAACGTGGGTGTAGTCTTCGGCCGTCGCCGGCCGTTGCCGGCCGTTCTCGGCGACTGTCAGGTCGCTCGCAGCGGCAAACGTCGCGCCGCCGTCAACGGAGAACTGGATGTCGGTGCCCGGGCCGAATGCCGACCCATCGACGTACGTCAGGTTCTCGGCGATCGGGTTTGTGATCACGACGTTGTCTGCGTTTTCCTCGCCGACGTTCCTGAACGTGATCGTGTAATAGACACTCTCGCCGGGGACGACGAGTTCGGCCGGCACCATCTTGCGGACGGTCTCGCCTGTTTCATCGACAGTGACTTCCTCTTTGTGGACAGTCGTTCGAACGTCCAGGGACCCGTCCGCCACAGCGGCCGCGCTCATGGAAATGCCCAGCAGTAAAACGCTCATCAGTATTTTCATAACAACCTCTTTTGCATTGCATGCATCGCTCATGTGAATCAATCGATCGTCACCTGGAAGACGACGGTCTGGACGCCGTCTGCCTGCGTCAGATCGCCAATACGAACAACGACGGTCGGATCACCGGTGGTATCGAACTCACCGGCATCGCCGTCGGTCGCATCGGACAGACTTGCACCGTTCAGCATCAGGCTGTTCGGTACGTAAGTGGAATACGTTGGAATCGCGTCACGAATGGCGCCGGCGGTCGCCGTGCCATTGCCCGTGACATCGACGGAAATCGTGTAAGTAATCGTCGCGCCCGATTGCGGCTCGCTACCGCCCGTCAGATCCGCGACGAGCTGACTTTTCTGCACGTTGATGACGATGTTCTCGACGAGGTACTCGCCAGAATCCGCATCATCCCCTTCGCTGGTTCCGATCACGGCGTCGACGCCGTTGTCGCCGGCGCCCAGGTAAACAGTGCCGGCGGCCCCGGTGCCGGTTACGGAGGTTGCGGTAAGCTGGCTGCGGCCCGTATCCGCGTCGATGACGTCTCCGGGTATGCTGTTTACAATCAGAACGCCGACGGATTCGTCGGCGGCGAGAGAGGGATCGTTGACGCCGGGATCGTACGCGACGTCCCCGGTGTTGAAATCGCCGCTGCCGTCGGTGTCGAAATAGATGGCCGGGACAGCCGGAACCGGGTCGAACTCGTCCCCCGCCAGGGTCGACTCCACCTCCAGGGCAAACGTCTCATTGCCATTGCCAGTGTTGGTGAGATTGAACAGCAGGGCCTGGTTCGAGTCACCTGCCGAGACGACGACCTGGCCGCTGGCAACGGTCACGTTGACGTCGATGCGCTCGGCGACGGCGAACGTGCTCGTGTTGGAGAGGACGGAGAACGACGTACCGTCCATGCCGAAATCGACACTGGCGGTGTTTTCGATGATCGTGCCTGCAGCCGTGCCGGCGGCCACGGCAGGGCCGCCGACCGCGAGAATCGCGACCGCACAAAGTAGAGACCGCAACCACCTCACTGTGGTCACAGGCCGGGTTTCCGCCGTACTCAAGGCTCATTCCTTTCGAGCAACCAAACTGCGAGTTGCCTGACGCCGCCTCGCACTCATTGCGAGACACGTGCAACTGTCTGTTATCAGGTTGCTTTTGGCACTAGCGGACGCCGCTTTTGTCGCAGATTTGCGACCTGGTTCACAGTTC
>JAAUYH010047443.1_pt1 | contig 22931 bp, 17 predicted proteins | sample 7278061 | NCBI WGS metagenome assembly JAAUYH01 (sample SAMN14350203, study PRJNA611818) | marine sediment metagenome | isolation source: surface marine sediment (0.6m) | place: French Polynesia: Moorea | collected 2018-08 | reverse complement strand
AGGTTTCTAAATTTGATATCTGTTTGAACATTGGCCGAAGGAATGTTCACACTTTTGTTTCTCCCTACCGTACAAGGAGGTGACCAAAATTCTATTAACCCTAGTTTGGATTATCGTTTGTAAAGATTGAACAGCGCAAAATTCAACGAAAATTTAGGGTTGGCTCTCGTATAGCTCTGATAAAAATATTCAAGAAAACGTACTTTGAAGGCACCAAAAAGATCTGATGCCATCCCAGAGCGGTAAGCCAAAAAGAAATGAGTTATAAGTTTGTTGAAAGGCGGAGTTGTTGATTTATTGCTTCACAAACTTTTTTGTTGACACAAATTCCATACAATCGCGACTACGAACTTTCTTGTATAAGTAATTCGCCTAATTTCGTATGAAACCTCGTTACCAATGCAGACCTGTTATAAAAAGGGTCTTCTAACGGCATCTGGGCCCGTGGGAAATGCACACTAGATACTAGATTAGATTTTCTACAGATATAGCACTCAATAAAGAGCTGAAAATTTTTTTGTAGTTTGAGAAGCTCGTTTTCTTAAACATTTTCATCGGAGCTTTACAAGATCAAACCCTAAATTTCGCTGAATTTTGCCCTGTTTAGTCATTACGGACGATACTCTAAACTAGGGTTGATAGAATTTTGGCCACCCCCCTGAACATGCGTTTAACAATAATAAAATCGTTGTCGTACATAAAGCTTAATCTAATAACCAATGATTGCTCTTCCACGGCGTTCGATTACGTAGCTTATGGAATGCATCAGGGAATATGCTTGAATACATATCGTAGACACAAATCCCGGTAATACATTTAGCTAACGGAAACAAAATGAACGAGAACACTTCGAGTATGATAGTGGTATCAAGTAAAACAAAGTACACGAAGAAGCATGATAAGTAAGCTTTTAAATAGATAACTTAATGTTTACAATGTACTGTACTCGGAAAAGAAAGTCAATTGGTATTAACATAAGTATGAGCAACACCCGTGAAACAAACACATATGGCATTGAGAAAATTTCAGCGACTGAAATCATTAATCTATTATCAATGGAGCAATGATTGAAGTACTCGCGATGACCAAGATCATGAGGAGCCAAACAAAAAATGTTCTGCTGGCAAACAAAACCGGATTATACTTGGCCAATAACAAAAGAAGGGCTAAACTATTTTTCTACACCCATGAGCAATTTTATAAGAACCAGGAAGTAAAAAATTATTCCTAAGTAACTGAGTGTAGTACTAATTCATATCGCGCACCTTTTCGGTATACTCATAAAGAATAATGCACTTATTGAACTCTCACAAAAATTTTCAATCGTATTTCTGTACCTCCTTTAGATAGAAAAGCTTTTTCCTATTGTTCAAGAACGAACTCTGGTATACGAGAAAAATGCCCCAATCTCTAGATTAAATTTACATGGATGTTAGATTCAGCCGAGTAGGAGTTTTGCAATCGCAAAACCGATATACTTTCGTAACTATGATAGATTGTATGACTCTTCTGAATTGAATTTACTCTAGAAGCCTTTCCTGGAGCTACTCGCCAAAACATTTTAGCTATTCGGTCTCTTCTTACAATTCAACTTGTCCCTATTTTGGATTTCGGACGACAATAAAATAGTTTTTAAACATTTTTTATCTTTCAACCGACTTCTTCTCTCAGTTCCTTGAAACTTCACAATTATTTCCATGTATTCTAATACGAGGACCAAAATACGAGGCACAGATAAATTTCATCGCGAAGTGGTAAACAACTTCCGATCCTCGGGAGCGTAATGCCCAGTCGTTATTCCATGAGCAGTATGGCTAAGTCTATCGATTACGAAATTGGTGTAACACAAGACTGCTGTTAGACTCAATACAACCTAATATTGTTAGTCAAAAAATAGATGTAAAGCAATTAAATACAGAAATGGAATAATTGTAATTGAATCATTTATGAATACAAATCAAGTTCTAAATGTAAAGTTTTCTGTAAATAATAGGTCCTCTTAAGCTTTGGTAGTTTGGAAGAAAAATATGATCATGAAATCATGCCTTATCGAAGCATGATCAGTGTTTGGATTGGTTCAGACTATCATTGGGACTTAAACGTAATTGGAGTTATTTAGTTTTCAACCTCAAAAACATACAAGATTTTAAAAAGCAATCGCGGATTCTGTATAATAATCAGGATTAAATTAACACTACTATGCGAAAAATTAAGTAGTTATAGCCGAACAGTTTACTTTTACATAAAACTTCCTTATCCTTACAAAAGCCCTAAGCTACCGCGACATTCTTCGCGTAAACAATTTATTTTGTTAAACATTTTAGGCATATTCCATCCACGTTCGATAATCGAATAAGAACCTCACCGCGGAGTTTGAGACGTGCAAAGGAGGAATGAACGAATTTTGTCAGAAAATAAATTCAGGCAGTATATATGCAAGTGTATTTCTGGGACATAGAATTAAAGTCACCTTTAGATTGGCTTCATCCTTTAAATTAGTTCAGGGCGACCTCCGAGTACAAGGTTCGGGCTGGGCCACTACGAACAATTTTCCCAATACTTGACCAATATTCAAGGCGAAAAATGTTGAGGAATGTGTAGAATTCAATAGGGACAAGTCGCAACAGCTGAATTTATTTCAAAGGGCGAATGAGTTAAACGAATATGATTGGCTGGTGAGTCAGGTAACGGAATCTCTCATCCATCTTGTTTAGCCGCCTTCAATATTCATTTTTAGCCGCAACCACCGCAACTCAAACGACGAGGAGAGCCGCCTTGGTAACTTGCATCAGTTGCGAGGAACCTCAACTGGCGTTAATCAAAATTTTGTCACCATCGTTGCGATCGGTATTCGGGCGGGCGGCGCCGCAGCCGCTCGTGCGCGTACCCATGACTTGCGTAGAACCAAACGAGACATTCTCATTGTAACTACTGCTTCCCTACCATGGATGACTGGTACCGCTGTGAATCCTGCTCTCCGCGCTGTTGCGCTTTCTGCTGATGGTCATTCTGTAACACTTGTGGTGCCTTGGTTAGAAAGTCCCGCGGAGCAGCGTCGCGTATATGGTCGTGGTCGAACGTTTTCATCACGTGCTGAACAAGTCGCCGAAATTCGTACGTGGATAAATGCCCAAGGACCTGCGGGCAAGAGAGTAGAAGTTGAATTTTACGATGGAGTCTATTCCGATGAACTCGGCTCCATTTTGCCTGTGGGTGACCTCACCTCTCTACTCGCCGGCGCTATTAAGCGAGATGTCATTATATTAGAAGAGCCCGAGCATCTTTCTTGGCATCATGTTGGACGTGCGTGGACAGATTGTGCTGACCTTGTGGTTGGTGTGATTCACACAAACTATCTTGAGTATGCGCATCAGTATGATGCTTTTGGTCCGCTCCGTTCCGCACTATTACGCGTTCTTAATATGTGGGTATGCGCTGCACACTGCCATCGTGTTATTCGATTGTCAGGTGCAGTGCAGAGGTTGCCAGGAGCAGTGACAGAGAATGTACATGGTGTGCGTTCACGATTTCTTGATATCGGTCGAGCACGCGATGGAAAACCATTCACAAAGGGCGCGTACTTCCTGGGAAAAGTTTTGTGGACGAAAGGGTACACCGAACTTTTGGACCTTCTTCAAAAGTATGCGGCATCAGAAGGAAACACTCCACGTGTTGACTTGTTTGGCTCAGGACCGGATCTTGAGGCGGTTCAGGAACGAGTTCGCAGTACACGTGCTCTATCTCAGGTGCGTGTACATGGTATTGTGATGGACCACGCATCAGAAGATTTGCAAAGCTATCAGGTTTTTGTTAACGCCTCACAATCAGATGTATTATGTACAGCCACAGCAGAAGCAATAGCCATGGGCAAGAACGTTGTTCTGCTCCGTCATCCATCTAACGACTTTTTCGCTCGCTTCCGAAACACACGGTTTTACACCACGCCAACAGAATTCGTAATAGCATTGAAGGAAGCACTCACACACGCACCGTACCAATTGACTGAACAAGACCGAGCAGAACTAACATGGACGCAAGCGACACAACGATTCTACGACGCGGTGTCAATAGAAGCGGCGCCGGAGCGTTGGCCATGGGTATCGTCAGCACTCGCAGCAACACACCGAATCGGGTGTCAAGCGTTCGAGAAGATGATCCCAACGCCAGCGCACAAGGCGGTACGCGCACGATATCAACGCAAACTTATAGAAGACAGCGACGACTTAAACAAGCGAACAAAGGCAGGCGTGTACGAAGTGGTGGCGTAACAATCAACCAATCTCTTTCTCAGTGTGTTACGTGCGCGGTAATGTATTGCTTTGAAAACTGGCCGTAGCCTCGCTCGTCGCTCGTCTTCGACCTTGTAACATTATAGTATTTTCATCGATTCGTTTCTAAATTCGAATCGAATTGGTTGACCGCATCATTTCACGCAGTCTCCCACACGGCCGCCTAACTGACATCTTCAAAGAGTAAACATAGTACGGTGCTCGTCCGTATTGCAATGGGACGGTACTTGTTTGTTTTCGGAATGGAACAGTGTGGTCGAATCGAGGCACATGAGTTTCGCGATCGATTGTCTGGTTGGTATTCATCTTGCAACATACGTGATGTTATTACTGTACTGTACAATACCACAATCCTGGCACTGGTGTACTGTATTGGACTGGGACTGGACTGTACCATATCGTGCTGTACACTGTAATACTTCGCAGCTTACTTTGCCCGTATTGCATCTATGGATGGGTGTGCTTTTCTAGATTTATTGTAGTTTATACATTTATCATAGCATAGGGTTACAGTACAGTATGAGAATTTCAAAAATCTTAACTGCTCTGCATCATAAAAATAATGTTAAATTAGCATATGACCTGGCCTAGTTCGATTGAATTGATTAGACGATGAGGTCAACGTAGAGCCCGCTCATGCCACGCACCGCAAGTGCACTCGATTGCCACGCCGCTTCCTTGCGTCGACTACAAAAGCCCACGTCGACTTTCTCCGACCCATAGCCAAACAGAATCTCTTCGACCCTACCAACCCTATCCTTATCCCTGTAGGACCTCACCTCACCTTAACTAATGAAACCCTGTCCACACTCGCGCACACTGCAACTTAAGTAATCCCACCCCCCTAGCACGAACGTTCACCAGACAAACTTCGCTGTGCTTAACGCGTCACAAACCCCAACCCCGCACCGCACTGTTCGTTAACCTGCGAACAAGGCAAGACCAACCCGAACGAAATCAAGTTGTGCGCGGTCCCACCAGCGAACATTCATCATCATGGGTAAGATGCGAATTGAGAAAGCGGCCTCGTACACGCCAAGCATCGCCAGCGAGAGTGTGCGCTACTCTTCTGCGTCTGCTATGCCGAGCCATAACGTTGGCCGACCGGTAGGCACTGCTCATGCGGGTGACCACACCGCATTCGAATTTGGCATGAAACGCGCATCAAACACGAACAAGAGCAAGTCACACTCGCATTCGAAGAGACGACGACGACGAGAGTTTACCTGGGTCGACATTATTCGAGTCAAGATCTCGCACATGTTTGGGGCAGTCAATGACAAAATGCCCGGGCCCGACGCTCCCTTGCCCGCCCACATGCTTCACTCTATCCCGAGGTCTACGTCCGCGAGACCGCAGAGTGTTATGTAAACTACGGGAGATGACGGGAACAGTGGGTGCTGGGGTCAGTGCCCTTTTCGTGTTGTCACGCTGAACTTGCCCGCGCTGGCTGTTTGCGTCGAAAACGAGACCCGCTGTTGGGATTGATTTCATAGCGCTACGTGGAAGCGTGGCATTACTACAAAACTTATTTAGCATTCCAATCGCACACCATGGTGATGCATTACTAAAGTGATGAACATCACCTGATGAAAATTGTTTCGTCATCGAATCCCCCTGCCAGCATCCAAGTAGCCACAACAGTAGAGGATTGCACTGTACCAGTACAGTACTGAACAGTAGGCTACAGCAGTATTCCGCACCCTAGTTTTAGTGATAGCGTCCCCCCTGGTGTACTCAAGGTCGTTAAAGGATCGAACGTTGGTGAGGAATAAATTCAGCTTGCATATTATAACGGCAGTTTGCCAAGCTCGAACATAACGTTATCACCATACTGTCCAGTACAGTAGTGTGCAGGATCGGTACAGTAGTGTGGCAGGGGAATCGAGAGATACGATAATCGCTCTCTTCACTCTAACCACACTTTCTTGTGGAAAAAATCGACTCGATGCGCTTGAGACTGGCCATGCAGCACTGTCTCAGAGGACTACGCATCAAGACATGATGCTAATTATAATGATGACAATGTCGGATTGGAGAACAAATGCTTCACAAATTTACATACGACGTACACGAGCTCGAGCTGCGAACGCCGATTTTGGTTCTCCTTCTGGGTCCTCATACTTTTTCGGTTTTCGCTTCTCTTCTGCTTTTGCTTTGGCTACCTTTTTCATCTGTTGTGTTCCTTGATTCGGCAGGTCTGGTGACGCCCTTTTTCTCATTGACAAGATAGAAGTAGATGACGCAACCATCGATTTCGTCTTATTTTTCAGCAGAACTGCTTTGTCTTCATCTGAGGATGATTTCACTTCTGGTAGAATTCCACCCAGTGGTTCCTCTCTGTTAAGCGCTTCTTCCTCATCTGCAGAACAATCCAATTGTACTGCTTCGATAGTCCTGGCAATTTCTTTTCGTTTGTGACCTCGCTTGCTTCTTCGCAATGGTGGTCTAATAATCTCCTCTTCGTCATCCGATACTGCTTGAGTTGCAGGCGGTGCAACCCATTTAGCGTCATCTATGTTGTCATTTTCTATTCCACCGCCTTCCTCTCGTTCCTCTCCCATAACTTGTTCTTTCTTCTTACCAATCGATGTACTGAACATCACTAATTGTCTACCTGCTCTGTCACATTCTAATATCTCTTCTTCAACAAACTGCGACTCCTCCATTCCTGTAACATCCTTATCTTCATTTTCTTCACTCTCTTCATCTTCTTCAAACGTTACCACTTTCCGCCTTCTACGTCTTTGTGGTGGATGAGCTATTTCTTTCTCTTTGTTTTCTTCGTCCTCTTCGTCGTCGTCGTCGTCGTCGTCCTCCTCATCATCATCAGACACAAATGATTGTTTAGAGTTGCCGTCACTCTGTGCCAGTTTTATCCATTCCTCATCGAGTTCCACATCTTCTGCGCCAATCGTGTCATCTAAATTCCATGTTTTATCCCTTGATTCTGTCTGTGGCGTATCGTCCCAACTGTCTTCAGATCCCTCCTCGTTATCTAATATTACTGCTTCATCCTCCAATTTTGTAGTTGCTACAATGTGATAACCAGCACCGTCCTCTTGTTCGTTCCTGGTCCATTGATCTTCACCAATCGTCAGCATCGCTCGAGCACTTCCTATTTCTTCTTCGCCAATTTGCCAATGTTCCTCAGTATTATCCAATATTGCACCAGACAATTGACTCTTTTTTAACGCAGTTTTGAACACATAATGTTCAATTGTGTTCTCTGTGAGAAGTCTGTACACTTTGACTTCCTTCTTCTGCCCCAGTCGATGTGCTCTGTGTTGGGCTTGCGCATCGTAACTGGGGTTCCAACAAGGTTCAAAGATTAGCACTCTACTAGCAGAGCTGATATTCAGTCCGGTACCACCCGCTTTCTTCGAAATCATGAAAACACTGTAGAATGAATCCGAGTTAAACTTGTCCACAGCTTGTTGTCGTGCCTCCTTTGATACCGAACCATCAATAACCTCAAATACAATACCGTTCATTGTCGCCCATCTGTGTAGAATATTTCCGAGCCTTAGGCTTTCGTAGAATATAATAGTCTTGTGTTTACCTTCACGAAAATGTCTCACTAATCGAAGTGCAACATTAAGCTTGCAAGACACCTCCTTATCGCGCTCAAGCTGAAGCATTGGACGCATTTGTTCCCCTGGCTTGAGGTCCATATAGTATCGAGATAACAACTCGCGATGTCGAGCTCGTTCCTCATCTTTCTCATCGGCCTCAGGTTGGATGAGCAACGCATGCATCGCGATTTTTTGCGCCGAATGCATAACTCGCAAGAACAAACACTGGGGACACCGTTTGCATGGTATTCCAGTTTCATGCTGAATAACCCAAAGCGGAGCATGTTTTCGCTTCAATTCCGTATTGGGATATTTGTGACAACATTCCATCGACTTCAGGCCGCTACCGCAATCACATGCGGTTTTCGCATCCCTCAGCATCTTCACGTCATAGCTCTCGAGTAGTTGCCGATACATTTTTGCCTGCAGTCCACCACCTTGCATGCGCATCATGACACAATAATCCGTTTTACCCGGCAGCTTAGAACTTACGATGCTTTTAGGGCGGCGAAGCATGTGTTTCCCGAGGGATGTTCGCAGGGCATCGATTCGTCGTTGTGCACGCTGCTGAATGTGCGGTCTAGCACCACGCTTTGCTCCACGTTCAATTGGAAGTATATACGAATCATTGAATGTTCCGAATGAAGGCCAAAGTGATTTTGGAACCACAAGGCTCATTAATGCCCATAATTCAGTAAGGTTGTTTTGGATTGCGGTACCAGTCATCCCATACTTGGCTGTAGCAGGAACCTCACTGATGGCTCTGTGCATCTGGGATTTTCGATTCTTTGCCACATGAATTTCGTCCACAACGAGCATGTTCCAGTTCCATTTCGTGGTCTCGTCTTCGAGTGGGTTCTTAAAAAAACTGTCGATATGGGTACGAAGCGCATGCTCGCCAGACACAATGACATCCACACTGTCCGACTTGAGTGCATCCTGCAAACGACGCTTAAAAGGCATTTTGAATACCTCAACACGAAATGGCGTCCAAGTTTCGAATTCGCGTACCCAATTCATTGTAACTGATGTTGGTACCACCACAAGAATTTTGGCACCGGACGGCTTGCTACCTTTTCTGTCCCAAACATCAAATACTGCACCCAAAAATGTTATCACTTGCACAGTCTTTCCGAGACCCATGCTATCAGCTAGAATTCCGCCTCGACCACGTTGATACAATTTGTACAAAAAACGCACACCATCACGCTGATACGCATGCAAAAAACGCGCGATATTACCAGGAAGAACACCTCCTTGCTCAGTAAGAGGAAAAGGTTCTGTTTCTGCATGCTCCTCATCAGCTCCAAAAATAGCAGTCTCTTTTGTAAGGCGGGGATATTGTTGTGGTGCAGGCCATAGAGAAGCGCTTTGTGCACGGTCGTCTTCCCAACCAGTTATACCGCGGTCATCGTACGCAACTACTTCGGCAGGACCGTTAGGAGTAATCCCAGATAAATCTAGGGGGTCCTGTCTTGCGGGGGACTGAGCATCTGGAGACAGCGTCTCATCATCACTCGACCCATTGTTAATAACAGCACGCGGTATGCTGCGACGGGGACGCAAACTCCTTTGGATTATTGAAGGAGGGGTTTTCGGACGAGGAGAGTGTTCAGGTGAGACGGTAGGCGCATCAGAGCCGGGAGATTGAGGAGGTGCATTATCTTTATGACAGTCTTGCGCGTTTTCCTCGTCGTCGGTACTATCAATGTCGTCACCGTCGTCCGACTCGACTTCTTGATTGGTAACTGGAATAGTGGTGGGTCTCGGAGCGATGAGTCCGCTCATAAACGCCGCCAAATCTTCCTGATTCATGGCGACCGCTACGAGCAGAGCAGGGTCGAGTTTCAGAGCATGGGATGCCACGGTGCTATGCAAATCAAACTTAGCCAATGAAAGCACGTACGTTGGGTTCGTTATTTATTTTAAATAATTTGTGCATTTGGTTTTCGGAAATGAGTGAAATACTATTATGTACAGAAGTACAATGCAGAAAATGCATTCTACAGCTATTGTACAGTACAATTTAATGTTTTTCTATCAATCAATCAATCAACGTCGAACAGCAAAAAAATGACGTCATATTTTTCTTATGCGATCACTTTCTGTCTTGATTGATGATCGACTCTTCGCTCATCCCTTCTTCATTGAGCGCCGATTCACCAACTCATCGGTCATCGATATCGTCCGATTCTTACTTGGTTGCTATTTCATCTGTTGAGTGCCATCGACTAAACTACGCCTGTTCAAACCACCAGCGACTAGGCTCAAGGATCAAGTTCCTCAACTGTTGCTTGCGTGTCGATTGCGCGCTTCCGCGTGCACGATGCGTCAACCACATTTCCGGCTGTTGATGCGACGTTCGACCGGAATCTTTATGCAGTTCATTACTGTGTTGCTATGTTTTATATCTTTGGCGAGTGCCAATCTTATGGCCGTTGACCTTGGTACTGCTTATATAAAAACTGCTGTTGCGCGGCCTGGCAAGGGACTTGAGCTTGTGCTGAACGACCAAGCCAAGCGAAAAACTCCTGCTGTTGTTGGATTCACTGAGGAAGGTGAACGATTGTTTGGAGATGCTGCCGTAGGTTACGCCGCGAAGAAACCGAATCGCGTCATTTTTAGTGCTCGTAACCTTATTGGCAAGTGTGCTGATGGCGATGACAAACCTGCGCCATACTGCAAGCCTGCCACTGTTACTATCGACGGAGTGGGTGAATTCACTGGAGTTCACGTTGTGGCCATGTTGCTAACCATGGCTCGCAAGCACGCTGAAGCACATCTGGGTGGCTCTGCTATAAAAGATGTCGCCATTACTGTACCTTCGTCATTCCACATTGGTCAGCGTATTGCAATTTGCGACGCCGCCCAGGTTGCTGGACTTTCTTGTCTGGGTGTCGTGAACACAAATACTGCGGTTGCGATTAAGTACGCTCTTGACAACAAAGCTAAACCCCCTGCCGTGGATGCAGATGCGAAGAAAGGTCGCTCTAAGAAAGCGAAAGACGCCAACTTACACACCGCTCTTTTCTACGACGTTGGTGCTTCTGGTTCTTCCGCGACTGTTGCGCGTTTCCACTCTGGATTGAAGGGCACCGTCTCAAAGCTTGAAGTTCTTTCTCATGCATCCGACAATTCGCTTGGTGGCTCTATCTTGGATGAATTCCTTGTCGGTTTACTCGCTGACGCCTTCGACAAACAGCGTGATGGAACGCCTGCCTTTACCGAGGACCCGCGTAAGGCACGTGAAATGCCACGAGTGATGGCTCGACTTCGCAAAGAAGCCGCGAAGGCTCGCGAAGTATTATCTGCAAACACCGAACGCTTGGTGTCGATAGGCTCTGTGCACCAAGATATGGACCTTCGAGCTACGTTGACACGCGCAGAACTTGAGACTGCGGCTGCACCACTGCTTTCTGGAGCGGCTCGCCCTGTTCTGGCTGCAATTCAAAGCGCTGGGGTTCGTATTGATGGATTGCATGCCATTGTTCCGTTCGGTGGAACTACTCGTACGCCGAAAATTCAAAGCGTAGTTCTAGAGGCTCTTAATCGTCCTTCGATGAATAAGAGCATTAACGGAGATGAAGCTGCCGTCATGGGAGCTGTGTACTATGGTGCGTCACTTTCCAGCACGTTCCGAGTGCGGAAGATGGATGTGTTTGACAAGTTCCAAAGAACGGTTTCGGCCGAAGTTGGTCGTGACCCGTCATCCGGGGGTCTGCTGTCCGCTGCGAAACCTCGTTCTCCCCAGAAGGTTGTTATTTTTGATTCCAACTCCATGAGAATGCCTGCGAAGAAAACAATTAGCTTCAACCGCAAGAACGATTTCGAAGTCAAGATTTTCTTTGATCTTGACAAGACGGGCAGTTCTCCATTTTCGCAGCGAACTGTGTATTCGCTCGTCAAGGTTTCGGGGGTAGCAAAGGTGCTTGACCGTCTAGGAAAGAATCCTGGATCCAAGAAAACCGCAACAAAGCCCACACCCCGCGTATCACTTACCTTCCACATGGATCCCTCTGGAAACATTCGAATTGGCACGGCGGAAAGTGCCATCGATGAAGTTATCGTTGTCGAACGAGAAGTTCCTATTAAAACGGAAAAGAAGGATAGTAAGGACAAGAAGAGTGCGGAATCACCATCTGTAACGCCATCTACAACACCGTCAGACGCCGCGAACGAATCTCCAGCCGCTGATTCTAAGGACGAGCAGAAGAAGGAAGAAAAGAAAGAAGAGAAGAAGACAAAAATTGAAAAACGAGAGCAATCTATCGTTCACCGACAATCACTAACAATTGAATATATCCCAGTAGAAGGTTCAATTCGAGATCTTTCCATGAACGACAAAGAGCTGAAGGAAGCTAAAAGTGTTTTGAAGAAATTAGAGGAGGCGGACAATGCACGACTCGAACTTGCGGATGCGTTGAACGGACTCGAAGGGTACATTTTGGGTGCACGCTCGAAATTACGTGGTGTCGAAGAGGAAGACAGCCTTTACAAAGTGTCTACCGAGGATGAGCGATCCAACATCATAAAAGATTTGGACGAAGCGGAGGACTGGATGTTTTCGGATGAAGCGTCGAACACAGCAGCCCTTCGCAAAAAGCACCATGAACTGCGCAGAATGGTGCGTGCATTAGAAACACGAGCCTCTGAACTCGACGAGCGACCAAAGGCAGTCGAATCTCTACGCAAGGACCTTGCATTGGCAGCTGAAAGAATGCGAGTTGTGGAAAAACTTCACATCGAGCGTAAGAGTGGAAACGAAAAGGCGTTTGAAACCTTCCAAGAATTTGTTGCTGCTGCAACAAAATGGTTGGATGAACAAGTAGCAGCCCAGGAGAAGCAAGCGCTGACCGAAGATCCATTGCTGACGCTGAAAATGTTGGACGACAAGAGGGGGGAAGTCATTCAGGAAATGACAAAATTGGCGAAACTCGAATTGCCTCCGGCGCCATCGGTTTCGGCAGCTCCTGAGTCGGAAACCAACGATTCGACATCAGCGTCACCGTCGGAAGCACCAGCATCGAATTCGACGGAGGAGAAAGAAACAGAAAAAGAAGAGGGGCCAAAAGTTGGAGAGGGAGATGGAGTGAAGGTTGAAGTCGATGCACCGAGCAAGGACGAACTTTAAAGGTTGAATCAAAACTATGAAAACTCGAAGCGATGTACATTTTTGTGAGTGTGTGAACGGAACGACCGAACAGATTTGAGTGCGAGGGAAGGATCCAGTGAAATGCGTTGGTTCCGTGCTGCACAAAGATTTCAGTCGTGGTGGTACAGTACAACTTAAGTAAAACTAATGAGAACGAGTACTGCCGTCATTCATTCTAAACTTATCCACTACACAGCTACTGCTTTTTATTCGTACGACGATGACGATAGTGCGGAGAGTGTGCTGAATGATGAGTGTCATGAATCGGTACATACTCGAAGATGGGCATATAAGAAGTCCTGCATCCACCACCCCCGATAGGGATAACACGATTTTTCACGAATCGACGTCTGCACTTCAAGCCGCCGCTTCGAGCGCGTTTGGCGATACATAGATACATAGATGAGCATGAATAAGCGTTGCATTTCCCGTGCTCACCATGATAGCGGTAGCAGAGAACCCGACGAGCAGTGTGAAACTTACTGCAGTCACAAATCCGTGGGTTTAAAGCTTCCATTCTTCTTAAATGTAAGGTTCTTAACCGCGCCACAATTTTGCTTGCTCTCTGCCTCGTTTCCTTATTTCTGCGATGCTTCGGTGCAATGCGATGGTGACGCTTAGTTCCCTCGAATCTTGAACGGTTCATCTCTCGTCTGGAAGCGTGAGGATGGCGACGGGACTTATGTCCCCTCTTTACCTGTTCAATTCGATGATTGTAGTTGAAACGACGTCGATGGCGAAGTCGACTTCGACGAACCGTATGTGGCTCAGTGACGTACGGATGACCATGCCTGTGTTTCACAAGGGATAATTTATGTGAAAACCGAACAAGTGAACCGAATGGGCTACTAGGCTTGTCAATGCATGAAAAAATGAGCCAAGAGAATAGTAGAACCGTGAGAGAAAGAAAGAATTGCACCAGCTCCACTCTCTTCATGTCTTCGATGCACTGAACTTTTGCTCGCAGAACAATGTGTTGGTAAATGGTGTAGGTCTGGTTCAGGAGAAATACTGAGTTGAAATAGTTACAGGTTCAACATTGATTCGACAGAAACAGAAATGAAACAGGGATATTGAAAACAAGTCTATCACGAAATGTCTGAAATTTCTGCATTGAAGAGGACTAGCTCGAAACGGAAAACTTGGCAGATTGGAATATCTGCACACAGTATTGAAGGAGGTCTGATTTTACTAGCGATTTTCTCACAAGGTGATGTGCGGAGCATATCGACGAACTAATTTCTTGCTGCAAGTACCATCACCATTAGGCGATATCGACAGCTGGACCCCAATTCTGCGGCAAATAACCTTTGTTTTCTGATTTCCCTCCACGCAAATGAACTCTCCTCCGCAAGTTTGTTGCTCACATGTCGTCTGCGAGCTATCTGTATATTTGTAACATTCTTTGGCTATATCGCTTCTCATTTCACAATGGCAGTATTCCGATGGATACTGTTTGTTCATGTTTCGATAGTCTGCATGGTTTTTCATCGATTTCACCTCATTCTTGTTACCGAGGTTCTCGACCATTCCTATGAGCCTTTCCATATCCACTGGTTTGTTGCTACTGCTGGTATTCTTCTTCTTTGTTTTATGTGTAACTCTCCTTCGTACTGTAACTCGCCGCTTTCGTATTGCAGTGTTCCTCTTAACAGTAAGTGTTTTTCCTTGCTTTGCAAAGTTTAAACGTTTCTCCGATGTGTTTGGTTGGTGTTGACGTGAAGCACTGTACCTCTTTCGCACTCTATTTACTCGACGACGATCCAATGACTTCGATTTACCCGAGGTTCTCTTATGTCGGTAGGAAATGTATGGTGGAATATGCCAGCTCAATAGAGTTCTTGGAAGGAGCGATCTAATACTGAAGCGTTGGCTGCGGCAACGGCGGCGACGACGGCGACGAACAAGACGTTTCCGATATCTACTCTTCTTGTTTTCAGTAGAAGTGATCGAACGCGACGGGATCACCTGCGTCACGAGCTGTATCAGAGGACTGATTGAATTAGAGATTGGAGGGTGTACCGTACATTGGATTTCAGTTTTTGTGTTCGAGCAGAAGGGCGATGATATTCGCTTGACGTCTCCAACTTTGTGACGAATGCAGTGTCGACATGGGGAATAACTAGTGCTGCAAGAAGAAGCAAGAGAGCACATGCGAGCTTAGTTTCTGCCATTGACATTTGCAGTCGAAAGCAATCCAACAGGTCATTCCTTTCTAAGTCAAGTCTGTTGAATCAAATGGATTAGACCGTGATGAAAATGATGGGGAACTGCAAAAATTTGACAATTTCAGAATGAACACCAAACTTGAATTTTACTGTCTAAGCCGCACCTTGACAATGTGATCAAGATCATCGCCATGTTGAGTTTGACTTCAAACAGTTTCTAAACTTTGCTTGGATTTCATTTCTGGTCAGAACTTGAGAATGAAGCTCCGAGCACCGTTTGTTGTAGCACTTTTCGTTGTTCTTTTGGCAAATGAAGTCAATTGTGCCTTCCTTAAATCCTTGTATATGGCTGATTTGAAGCTTGGAGAAACTCACACATCAACCGAGCTACCACTGATTCGTTCACGGACTCGAAAAAGATTCGATGGCGAAGGAAGGAAGGCGGAGCGATTTGACTCGATGTGGAGAGATGAGATTGTATCCCGTTCTAAAAATTCGAATTCTAGAACTGACGAAATGATCTGTCGAGAGAAGAGAATGGGCAGTCGCTCTCTCAATGGTCGAAAATATCCGCGAAGAGCTTCTCGCTGCGGATCAGGATGCCGTTTGCCAACGATTCGAACTTGGAAGAAAGATGCGAACGTCAAGAGAGCTACTCGTAATCGCAAATTGCCGCAGAAAAATGTTATCAGGTTAAAAAGAAGAGAAGAAAGAAGAGCCACACATAGTCTTCGGATTAAAAACCAGAATTTCCGTAGTCGGTCCAAAACCCGTAGAAGCAAATCTCTTAAACGATCCGATCAAGATTACATGGAAAGACTTCATTTTCAATCACGAGAACTGGCGTTAGGTTACGGCCTGTCTAAACAACAAGAACATCGACTCGACGGGGATTTAAGGCGGAGAAGAATTGAGGAATTGCGAGTTCGTACTCGCAAACCTGTTGCAGTTCGAGAACAGCTGCCCAAGGAGCCAGAACAGCAGGCATTGCTACATATCGAATATACTACAGAGTTCCCAAAGTGGTGCAGCTGCAAGATCATGAATGACTTTGAGCCTGAAACGTGTTGGAGATTTTATGGGAAAGGAACGAAATGCGAAAAATATGAGTGCAAGCCGAACTGGGTCTGTGTTGATGGGATGGAAACAGCGAGCACCTGTGTTAGGAGAATTGTTCGATCGAAGGTTGTACCTAATAACGATGGAACTTGTCGCCGAGAACGAATTGAGGACGATTACATCTATGTTCCTTACAAGCAATTGGCTCAGTAGCACTATTTCGTGATACAATAATGAAATTGGTGTTTCACAACATTTCAAGCGCTGCGTTGGCGAGAGGCAGTCCAGAATACAATCAACCGAGCCATTTCATTCGTAATAAGAAGGATTTCATAGTATTAGTTAGTCAAGCTCCAATACTTTAATCATTCATCATCTGAAGTAAACTAGCTTGCACTGCATCTTCCCGAGTTCTTCGCATGCTAGGTATGGCGCGAGGGAAATGCGCCCTCCAGTTCTTCTATCTAATACTCGTTTTTCTAACCTTTTTTGGAGTTGCCAGAGCTGCTTTACCGTTGCTTCTAGACTCTGAAAAGGCATCGCATACAGATAGTGTTGGCAGTGAAATCGATGAAGCTCATTTGTCCGCTTCAACCACTACTACTCAATCGAACGACCTCGTTGTTGCTTCTCGTCCATTTCATATCCCGAAAAGATATCGCTATCGTGGTCGTCGAACTCGCCATCGTCAATGGACGAATGGAAGTCAGCGTTGGGTCCATCGCCGCCCTCAGCGTAACACTGTAAGCAGAAAAACAGTTCGTGCTCGAACGAATAGAGAAGAAGCGCTTATCAGAGAATTTCTAGTCAAGATCAGAAGACGCAATCAAGCCGAGCTCGACGCGCAGAAACGCCAACGTGAGGCAATCTCAAAGCCGACACATGCAATTTTCACCAACGTCAATGGAAGAGGTGCGATATTCCAAAGATACAATGCGGCTATGCACACAAATCATGCGAACATGGCGAATGGAAAACCTTGCGCAGGACCCGTACACTACGTATTAAGTACGACGTATGCAGCTACATGTTCTTGCAGACAGGCAACTGGTCTCCACAATGGTCTTTGCTATTCAATGGTACCAAATGGCACAGTAGGAAGTTGTGTTCGTAGAAAATGCAGGACAGAATTTGTGTGCGACGAAAGTGGATCAGCGCCATGGATGTGCATGCGACGTGAGGTGAAATTCCGCGTGGTTCCGGTAGGAATTGGGAGGTGTCAACTGAAGCCTGTGAGAATGTTCGTCTATGTCCCTTATACTCGAAAGCCGCCATTTTAATACTCATAGAGTGATGTGATGATGATGATGATAAGATAGACTAGAACATGTTAAATTTGATCACTGCTACTCGTTACTCCTTCGAGTTGCCAAGTCGCAGTCAATAGAATGTTCAATCCGCAGTGGGATTTACTTAACATAAATTGATCTATCTACAGTGTGGTGTTCCTCCAATTCTACTCGCGATGTGCGAATCAGGGGGTTCCCATGTGGAATGACCGAGTAAACAGTGTACATGTACCCGGGAATCTGTTTTGTTTTGCACTCACCGCTATATCCGTAAGGAACGACTTTGGTTGTTGTTCTCTTTCGTATGCAAAGCAAACCGGTGTCTCTCGGTACGCAAACATGTTTCGCTCGACACTTATGCCTGACACAGTACGGTCGAAGAGTGTATCGGTAGCAAACGGAATAAGGATTCGGAAGTTCAACTTCGCAGCTGCAGAAAGGCGGATATTTCGTCTTGTATTGAAATCCATGACGTTTCAATGTGCTTCGCATCTTCATCATTTCTTTCTTCTTCGCATGAACCAAATGCAGTTTTCGGCGTAGTCCCAGTTCTTTTCGTTTCTCCAGGTTTTTCAATTTCGCTGCCAACATCTTCTTCGCTGATGCTTCTTTGATTGCTTGCTTCTTCGCAAGCGCTTTTTGTTTCGCGGTCAACTTTCTTCTCTTCGCAGCCGCCTTCTTGGCATCGCTCTTCACCTTCTTAAATTGTTGTCGTTCCTTTGCAATTTCAGCTGCTAACTTCTTCTTTCGCCCGAGGGTTAGTTTGACTTCTTCTTCTGCTATCGTCAATGCCTTTTGCTCTTCCGCAAGTTTCGCTTTCAGCTTCTGTTTTATCTTTTCCGCTCGTCTCACTTGAGCTTGTTTCTTCAGCGCTTTCAATTTTGCAATCAGTTTCGCTCTCCTTAAACCAGCACACTTCTTCTTTCGTTTAGCAACACGTCTCTCCTTCCTCGCCAGCGCTTTCAATTTCTTGGCCAACATCTTTTCTGCCAATGCTTCGTTATTTGCTTCCTTCTTCGCAAGTGCTTTCAGTTTCGCGGTCAGCTTTCTTCTCTTGGCAGCCGCATTCCTGGCCTCATTAACCACCTTGTTTAACTGTTGTCGCTCCTTCGCAATTTCAGTTGCTAACTTCTTTTTTCGCCCGAGGACTCGTTTGGCTTCTTCTTCTGCTATATCCAGTGCCTTCTGCTCTTTCGCAAGTTTTGCTTTCAGCTTCTGTTTTCTCATCGCAGCTCGTCTTCTTCGAGCTTGCTCCTTCAACACTTTCAATTTTGCAATCAGTTTCGCTCTCCTTAATACAGTACTCTTTTTCACGCGTTGAGTAGCACGTCTCTCTTTCCTCAATTTCGCAAGTGCATTTGCGAGTTTCATTGCCTCTTCACGAACTCGCAAGGATTTATGACCCCTAACAAACACCTTGCCCGATATTTTGTGAGCCAATGCATAGTCATCGTGTTCAACTTTGTGATTCCTATAAACAGTCTTCGAATCGGATAGAGAACTTTGAGAACGATTCGAATGAGATACGTCAGGTGGAGAGTGATCGCTTCGCATGAGAATCCGTAGCAACCAAGGTGATCCAACCACACAGAGAAGAACAAATCCAAAAACAGCAATTCCTGGAGAACCATATCTGCGAGCCATGGTAGACATGAAGAACGACTACTACAAATCAAGCTGGAGAAGTTGTGCATTCTTAAGGGTGAAAAAACAAGAGCAATGATAAGGCGTCAGATATCAGTGTTTGAACATTCGAAATGGCATAGCAGTGTCACATCATCAGTAATACTATGGCATTTCATGCTGAGCTAGAATTGAACAATTGAAAACTGACGTGAAAATGTTACCAGGTTTTTCTCCTTCTAGTGGTGTTCTGAGGTGACACAAATATGTGTGGCGCGATGTTCATTACCATTACATGCACAATACATAGTACAGTGGTAAGCAATAGTATGAACCTGAGTCGTATGCGACTCTTCGGGCATGATTTATTGGTAGTCAACGTCAGAGTCAGACAAAAATGTGTCACTTCGTTCAAGAGGAGCTCGTGTACGGAACATACATATATCCAATTATCGGTATAGTTTTGCATGTTCTCGGACCTGTGGGAACGACTCGCTTCGTTACCTTCTTCCTTAAACAAGTTAATCCCATTTTGACTCCATACACACAAACGAAGCTCGGATTACAATCGCGTCTCACACAAATACGATTAACCGAGTCTATGAGAACCCAACAACTACCTCGCTTCATGCCAGTCACTCGCATACATGGACAACTCAGCGGATAGTTGGTCGTATACTCAACGTGCACGGTACCCCTTCGCGAGATGTGCGAAAACTCGGCACTTTGGCTGCATGGTTGAGCATGATGTTCAACTACTTTCCGATCGCTGTTCTTCCCTTGAGCTTTCCGATTTTGCATCCGCTGTTTCTTCGGTTTAGATAGTTCTCGCTCATCGTTTTCTACCCCTTCAAACGTATGTGCTTCATCTTCCAACTTGTCCTAATATTCTTCATCCTTTTCTACACTTTCTCGGTTCTTTTCTTGTTTAACTGTGTTAGAAACATCAGTGTTATCTTGCGACTTCTCAGGCCCTGACCTTCGAACAGAGGTTCCTGCTTTTTCTTGTGTACTCACAGTTTTGCGCCGCAGAGGTTGTGAAACTGATCGAAAATGGTAATAGTGTGACGGTGGGGTGAACCATTGACCATGTACAAAACAATTCTGCACACAGAAACTAAGCAACCAGAGCCAAGCGGCGAGTCTCCATCGCCTCATAGCCTCAACTGTTTTTGTGTTTCTTGTCCATACATGCAGTAATGAAAAAGCTTTTTTCTTTTCAAAAATGCACTTTCTTCAGCTTGATTTAGAATCATTCTGTGTGATGAAGAACTTGAATCAACTGTCATCCTCATCCATGCTGAATCAACTCATCTGATACTTCTCGAGTGAGTGTGTACTGGAGATAGTTACAGCCGACAAAATCAAAGGGAACGGACAAAGAGTGAAATCACTAAGTCTTTCCATTGACTCGAACACCAGTAGCTACGGTTACAGTAAATAAAATTAGATGGTGTCTTGTATAAGCACGAAAGGATTATTATCATTTTTGTCAACAGTGATTTATAAGTTACTGCGAGAAACTGAGCAGAATTGTCAAAATTGTAGTTGACTTAAGGAGTAGATTTTTACTCAAATAGGACTGACTACTGGTTGCATCAGAATAGTGTATCGGATGCCCAGTTCTTCACGAGTCCTAACTAGAGTACGGGATATACTTGTACTGATCTACAACTGCGGTTCGACAAGTTCCTCCTCCATTAGAAATCACACGCCTAGTTACCTTCTTTCGAAAGCATGTTGTCCCGGTCTTCTCACCACTGACGACGCACAGAAAACTCCAAGCGCACAATCTTCTCTTGCAACTCGTCATAGACTCATCCAAGTAGTAATAGCACGTCCCTTTTTCTAGTCCTCTGGCCAATTTACACTCGCACGTCTGTGGCCAATTATTAGAAAGTTCGTAGTGCAGTTGTCCACGTTTTGTAGACAGTTCTAAACGTTGTCGAATCGCTACTTTCGTCCGTAAGTCGTCCGCTCTGGGATGGCGAAGAACAACAGATGTCTTCTTAGGAATCATGCCGAGTAAATCAACTTTCCTTTCATCTGGATTTCCATTCTTTTCGACGTGACTTTTTCCAGCTTTCTTTTTCTCCGATTCCGATCGACCACTCAGCGTATGGGGATGTTCGAGTTGAGGGCCGTGGTACGGTCGATGACGCATTTTGCGACGTGCTCGAGAAGGCTTCTTTTTCAGAGCCTTCGAATCAGTTTTCACATGAGATACAAACTTAAAAGAACGAGAATCCTTCGCAAGTCTTTTCATGCCAGGATGAAGTACAAGATTTTGGTGTCCCTTGGATTTGGTTTTCGGGACATCTACTGGTTCAAGAATCTCTCGCGCATTTCCGATCGAACTTTCCAGCCCATTTTCAAGTCTAAAAGCGCTCCAGGGATGATTCTTCGATGCTTTTTCATTACGAAAGTAATACTTGCTTGCAAATTCATCTTCGCTGATTCGCTCTGTTTTCTGCCAAGAACCCGACTGTTTTGAATTTGCAGTGTATGCACTCGATTTCACAGAAGAGTCAAGATTGGCGTCCTTCAAGACTATCGGATTCGTAGATAAAAGATGAAGAGCCGAGCCGAAATCAGACTGTGATATTTCAGTACTAATGGCGATGTCGTGTTCCAATCTCGAAACAGTTGAGCTTGAGCGTAGGTAAAAGAAACCAGATGTGAAGAATACCGCAAAGGAGATTAAAACATAAGCAAATTTCTTCAAAGATATAGTAGAAGCCATGCCACGTTGGTTGAAGACCCGAGATCATTGAGGAATAGGAGGTTTGTCTATTATATTATTCAAATTGAAGGTGAAGGACGGAGGTTTTCCAAATTCATTTGGTAGGGATTCAATCATGATGAATTGCGACTTGTTTGCAAAAGCGCGAGTTCGCGATGATTCTGATTTTATTGCACTCAGACATTATGAATCAAGCCGAGTTTCGGAGCAGTTGCCCGAGACTTCGTAACCTGAACGAAAGTATCATTGGGAAGCAGAGCGAGTCGAAATGTGACTATCAGTACAGCACTGCTTGGCAAAAGGTCAGGTTTAGATTGCAAACTCTTGTAGGAAGCTGCCGAATTTAACGCCTCACAGAGTATAGCACGTAAATGTACTTATTAGCTATCTTTTTTCGACACATGCCTTTGTGATGCTCGTCCAGCACAACCAATGCAGTTTGCTTCTTCCTGTAGCAAGTCCATCCGGTGTAATTCGATACACACACAAAGTTCGGTTTGCATCCCCTCGACTCGCAGTACGGCGCTTGCGTGTAGAAAAGCATACTGCATTCTTGTTGGCCTTCACTTTTTTGCACGGACAAGTAGCTGGATACGATTGTGAACGCTCCACTGTTTCAAGTTTTTGGTTGCTCTCTGTCATCGGTTGCCGGTTGAGATTTACGGCATTCATTGAAACTCTATTCGTCATCTTCCTTTCGTCAATCGGATTGCGATGGAATTTTCGAGCATTCTTTGGGGTACGAGAAAAACTCAACTTTGACTTAATGGTAACGTACGATGACCCAGTCTTCAATTTAATGGTTTTCGTTTTATGAATTTAGCAGAGTTACCCTTGTGAGCAACTGGATGAAATGACATTGCATTGAAGGAGAAGACTGCGGCTAATACCACACTAACGCCTGCGATGGTATTCTGCGAAGAGACGATTGTGTCTGAGTCCAAGTCTGGGGTACTTTCAGCTTGTGAGCTGAATGCATATATTTCGAACGGTTTTGGCACGACAAGAAACATCGGCGCTTTGGAAGGGCATT
>JAAUYH010146601.1_pt1 | contig 22932 bp, 22 predicted proteins | sample 7278061 | NCBI WGS metagenome assembly JAAUYH01 (sample SAMN14350203, study PRJNA611818) | marine sediment metagenome | isolation source: surface marine sediment (0.6m) | place: French Polynesia: Moorea | collected 2018-08 | reverse complement strand
CTTCAGCGCGGTGCCCTTCAGCCCGCCATAGAACTCCGCCGGGCGGCCGATGATCTCGCTGATCCGAACCTTCGGGTTTAATGCCGTATCGGCCATCTGATAGATCATCTGCGCCCGACGCAGTTGGTCCTTCGTCCGGGCCCGGTAGTTGGCCGGCAGTTCCTCGCCGTCGAACAGGATGCGGCCCTTGGTCGGGGGCAGCAGACCGGTGATGCAGCGCGCGGTGGTGGACTTGCCCGATCCGGATTCACCAACCACGGCGACGGTCATGCCGGGATAGACGTCGAACGAGACGTCCTGCAGGACCTTCACCGGGCCATAGGCGGCGTCGATGTCCTCGACGGAGACCACCGGCTGCACGTCGCCGGTTGGACGCTGCTTCTGCTCCCGCTTGAAGCTGCGCACCGCCCACAGGGTCTTGGTGTAGTCCTCCTCCGGGTTCTCCAGCATCTTGTCGGTGGGTGCTTCCTCGATCTCGTCGCCCTTCAGCAGCACCTTGATCAGGTCGGCCATCTGGGCCACCACCGCCAGGTCGTGGGTGATGTAGATCGCCGCGGTGTTGAACTGGTCGACGATGTCGCGAATGGCCGCCAGCACCTCGATCTGGGTGGTGACGTCCAACGCCGTGGTGGGCTCGTCGAAGATGATCAGGTCCGGCCGGCACGCCATCGCCATGGCGGTCATCGCTCGCTGCAGCTGGCCGCCGGACACCTGGTGCGGATAGCGGAAGCCGATCTCGCGCGGATTGGGCAGACGCAGGCGCTCATAGAGCTCCATGGCGTCTTCCTGGCTCTCCAGGCGCTTCTTGATGCGGTAGTAGACCGGCGCCTCGGTGTGCTGGTCGATCAACTTGTGGGCCGGGTTGAAGGAGGCGGCGGCGGATTGCGCGACATAGGCGATGCGCGAGCCGCGCAATGCCCGCAGGTCGCTCTCCGCGGTGGTGGTGAGCTCCATGCCGTCGAACTCGACCGAGCCGCCGGAGATGCGGCAGCCGTCGCGGGCAAAGCCCATGGCGGCGAGCCCGATGGTCGACTTGCCGGCGCCGGATTCGCCAATCAGCCCCAGCACCTCGCCGCGATGCAGGGTGAGGTCGACACCGTGGACGATCTCGACCCATTTCTCATCCGCATAGCCCTCGATGCGAAGGCCCTCGATCTTCAGCAGGACGTCCTTCTTTTCGGCCACGGCCCCTACTCCTTCAATCCGGATGAGCGGTACAGCATCCAGTCCACAACGAAGTTCACCGCCACGGTCAAGAGCGCGATCGCGGCGGCCGGGATCAGCGGTGTGATCTCGCCGAACGAGATCAGCGTCGCGTTCTCGCGCACCATCGAACCCCAATCCGCGGTCGGCGGCTGGATGCCGAGGCCGAGGAACGACAGCCCGGCGACCAGCAGGAACACGAAGCAGAACTCCAGCCCGAACTCGGCGATCAGCGGCGCCGTCGAGTTGGGCAGGATCTCCTTGCGGATCAGGTACCAGGTCCCCTCGCCGCGCAGGCGCGCCGCCTCGATGTAATCCATCACGACGACATTGCCGGCCACCGCCCGGGTCAGGCGGAACACCCGCGGCGAATAGATCACCGCGATGATGATCACCAGGATCACCAGGTTGGTGCCGAAGATGCTGAGCAGCAGCAGCGCGAAGATCAGCGACGGCACCGACATGATGACGTCGACCACGCGGCCCATCAGTTGGTCGAACCAGCCGCCCTTGGTGGCGGCGATCATGCCGAGCACCGCCCCCATCAGGAAGGCGAGCGTGGTGGCGACCAGGGCGAGGCCGACGGTGTTGCGGGCGCCGTAGATGATGCGGCTGAACATGTCGCGGCCGAGCTGGTCGGCGCCGAGCAGCAGGTTCTCATCGGCCGGCGCAAAGGCCGAGGTGATGACCTCGGCCTCGCCATACGGGGTGATGATCGGCGCGAACACGCCGGCGATGGCATAGACGCCGATCACGAACAACCCGAAGCTGGCGGTCAGCGGCGCGGTCCGCAACGCCTTCGACGGCTCCCGGGGCAGCACGATCACCAGGAATTCGCGGAACGCATAGGCGGTGCCCGCGGACAGGGCGATCAGGCCGGCGATCACGGTCACGGTCCACAGCGCCGGCTCGCCGCCGATGATCCCCATGATGAAGGAGGCCAGCGTCAGCGAGAACAGCAGCATGAACGGCCCGCGCTTGTCGTAGTAGGCGGCCACGCAAGAGGCGCCGATCAGCAGGGCGTAGTATCCGATGACGAAGTAGTTCATGAGCCCGCCCTCACTTCGGATGCCGCAAGCGCGGGTTGGTCAGGATGGCGCCGACATCGGCCGCCAGATTCAGCAGGATGAAGGTGGCCGCGAAGATCAGGCAGCAGGCCTGGACCACCGGGAAGTCGCGCTTCGTCACGGCGTCGACCAGAAGTTGGCCGATCCCCGGATAGACGAACACCACCTCCACCAGCACCACGCCGGTGATCAGATAGGCCAGGTTGAGCGCCACCACGTTGATGATCGGCGCCCAGGCGTTGGGCAGGGCGTGCTTGACGATCACCTTCCAGGCCGGGGTGCCCTTCAGGCGGGCCATTTCGATATAGGGCGAGGCCAGCAGGTTGATGATCGCCGCCCGGGTCATGCGCATCATATGCGCCACCACCACCAGCACCATGGTCAGCGCTGGCAGGAAGGTGCGGTTCAGCCGATCCAGGAACGTCATATCCTCGCTCAGCCTGGCGATCGCCGGGAAGTAGCCAGTCTTGACCGCCAGATAGAGGATCAGGATGTAGCCGAGGAAGAACTCCGGAGAGGAGATCGAGGTCAAGGTGACGACGTTGGCAACGCGGTCGAAGATCGAATTGCGCAGCAGGGCCACGATGACGCCGAGAATGATGGCGACGGGCACCGCGATCACCGCCGCGTAGGCCGCCAGGTACAAGGTGTTCAGCAGGCGCGGCCCGATGGTCTCGGCCACCGAGGCGTTGGTGATCAGGGAACTGCCGAAATTGCCGACGACGGCGCCGCCGAGCCATTCGAAGTAGCGCACGAAGGCGGGCCGGTTGAGGCCCATTTGCTCGCGCATCGCCGCGAGGTTCTCTTCCGTCGCTCCCTGTCCCAGCACCGCCTGGGCGATGTCGCCGGGCAGCAGTTCCACCGCCCCGAAGATCAGCACCGATATGACAAGCAGCGTCAGCAGTCCCAGACCCAACCGCTTCAGGACGATGCCCCAGACATTGTCCATGATACCCCCCCGGGTTCGAACCTCTTCTTCTCTACGACTCCGCCGCTGCCACGATCCGGATCATCGGCGTGGCATACCGGCGGCGGACTTGGTCAATGGTGAGGGAACCGACGGCCGGCTCGGCGGGCCAACAGGGCATTGCCTGGAGGCCCGCCTGTCCGGCGATCATGCGGCCGGGACCGTCGGCGGCCCAGCCCGCCTTAGGAGTCGAACCACCAGCGGCTGGCGCCGCGGGCGCCGTCACACTGCCAGCTGGCGGCAAGCTGACCGGTGTGCCGCACGTTCTTGTTCCGCGCATACACGAAGTTGGTGAACATCGGAATGATGGTGCCGCCGTCGTCGCTGGCGATCTGCTGCATCTCGCGATACTGCTCGGCCCGCCTCGTCTGATCCAGCTCGCCCTTGGCCTGCAGCAGAAGCTCGTTGAAGCGGGCGTTCTGCCAGCGGGCCTCGTTCCAGGCGGCATCGTCCTTGTAGGCCAGGCTGAACATCTGGTCCGGCGTCGGGCGGGCGCCCCACTGGACCATGCAGAACGGCACCTTGAGCCACACATTCGAGTAGTAGCCGTCATTCGGCTCGCGCACGACGTTGATGTCGATGTTGGCCGCCTTGGCCTGTTCCGAATACAGCACGCACAGGTCCACCGCGCCGGAATAGACGCTGTCGGCGGTGTGCAGGCTGACCGACAGGCTGTCGTGGCCGGCCTCGCGCAGATGGAACTTGGCCTTGTCCGGATCGTAGGAGCGCTGCGGCAGATCGGCCCAGTACGGCATGTTCGGCGAGACGTGCACGTCGTTGCCCGGAATCGCCGTTCCGAAGGCGATCTTCTCGATGATCTCCTCGCGGTCGATGGCGTACTTCAACGCCAGGCGCACATTGACGTCGTCGAACGGAGCGGTGTCGCAATGCATCGGTAGGGTGATGGCGGCGCCGCTCGGGATGTTGTCGATCTCGATGTTCGGCGAGCGCTGCAGCAGCGGCAGGGTCTTCAGGTCGAGCTGGGTCACGGAATCGACTTCACCGGTCACCAGCGCGGTCTGGCGCGCGTTCGGATCGTTCAGGACGGTGATCTCGCACTCGTCGAAGTAGGCCCCTTCGAGGTGCCAGCCGTCATGGCGCACCAGCTCGGTGCCGACGCCGAACTCATGGTTGACGATCTTGTACGGACCCGTCCCGTCGCCGGACTGCCAATCGATCGACCCGTCCGAGTTCGCCGGACACATCGCCATGTGATAGTCGGTCATCAGCCACGGGAAATCGGCGTTCGCGCCGGTCAGCTTCACCGTGAAGGAGAGGTCGTCGTTCTTGACGATGTCGTCGACATCATTCATCAGCGCCGTTGCGGCAGACGTGCTGTCCTCCCCGCGATGGTGGTTCAGCGAGGCGATGGCATCGTCGGCGGTGAAGGGCTTGCCGCTATGGAAGGTGATGCCGCTCCGTAGCTGGAAGGTCCATTCCGTGGCGTCGTCGGACGGGGTCCAGGATTCGGCCACGTCCCCGCCCAGCTCGTTGGTCGGCGTGATCAGCGTCAGGTAGCTGCGATGGGTGTGCGCGAACTGGATCTGGGTGAAGCTCAGATAGGTTCCGGGGTCGTGTGAATCGGAGGTGTTGCCGTCATGGGTGCCGAGCCGGAATGTGCCGCCGCGCTTGGGCGTCTGTGCCGCCACCTTGGTCGACCAGAGCGACGTCGCCGCGGGGACGGCAAAGCCTGCCGCAACCGCATAGCGCATGAACTCGCGCCGCGGCAGCCGGCCGCGCCGCGCTTCCGCCGCCAATTTGTCTACGAACGCCTCTTGAGCGTTCCTCGGCTTACCATCGTAGTCCGACATCTGTCCTTCTCCCTGTTCTTTTCATCCGGCCCCGGTTTCTGGAGACCGGCGTTACTGGTGGTTCCCGACACCCCCTCGAACCCTGGTGCCGGGCCGGTTGCGTGTGATCATGGCCCGTGTCAGCACATCCGGTGATCTGTGTCTTGATGGGGTCATCGCAGACAAACCATAGAACAAGCCGCTGAACCGAGTAAGCGGGACGAGATCTCGAGAACGCCGCCCACCGAGCGGAACCGCTTCCCTGCCATCGTCCATTCTGGCCGGAGCACAGAGCCGACGACGATACCATTCCCCGCAGCTAAGGTCTCCGACCAGTCGCGGAACAGCAATGCAGAGCCCTTCTCAAGTCTCGCCAGTTCGTCGATCGCTCCCTGTTCAAAGTAGGTCTGTGCGCGTGTGGTCGAATCGAAATCGTCAATTGGTCTTTCGCAGACAAATGACAATTCGGGCTTTGATTGGCGAATTTTCTCCCTGACTCGACCATCGTTTTTGATCACTTATTGTCCTGCAAATCGTAGGACCGTGCCGGAGATTGTCAAACCAAAATCGGGCTCTATCGACGATGCCCGGCAGCGCTTCACGATCGTGGCGCACAGGGCCAACTTGGTGTCGCTTCCGGACAATCGGCCATGGTAATTCGCCGCCCGCACCTGACGCAATTCCGCTAGTGTCCTGATATTCCGACGCGATACAGCAACAGCGCGAGTGCCCGCCCGATGCCGGACAACGACCAAGTGGATATCCAGGAGCGGGAGACCTGCTACCAGGGGTTCTTTCGCATGGACCGGCTGCGGCTTCGCCATGGCCGCTACGACGGCGGCTGGACCCCGACGCTGGTGCGCGAGGTCATGCTGCGCGGCCTGGCCGTGGCCGTGGTGCCTTACGATCCGGCGCGCGACGAGGTCGTGCTGATCGAGCAGTTCCGGGCCGGCGCGCTGGTCGCCGGCGAGCCCGCCTGGATGGTCGAGATCGTCGCCGGGATGGCCCATGAGGGCGAGGTTCCGGAGGAGGTGGCGCGCCGGGAAGCAAAGGAGGAGACCGGGCTGGACGTCGCCGAGATGGAACCGGTCGCCCGCTTCATGCCCAGCCCCGGCGGATCATCGGAGGTGGTCCAGGTCTATGTCGGGCGGGTCGACGCCGACGGCGCGGGCGGCTATCACGGCGTCGCCGATGAGGGCGAGGACATCCGCGTCTTCCGACTGCCGGCGGACGACGCTTTCACGCTGCTGGACGACGGGCGGATCGACACCGCCATCACCCTGATCGGTCTGCATTGGCTGGCGCGGCACCGCGAGCAACTGCGGGCCCGGTGGACGTGATTGTGCCATGACGTTCGATGCCTTGTGACCCGTCGGGGCAAGGCGCTAGGTTCGGGGCGGGTACACGCCCTTCAACGGGAGGAAGCATCGGTGGCAGACATACGAGACGGGCTGGTCGGCACAATCGGCAACACGCCGCTGATCCGCCTCAGACGGGCGTCGGAGGAGACCGGCTGCGAGATCCTGGGCAAGGCGGAGTTCCTCAATCCCGGAAGCTCGGTCAAGGACCGGGCGGCCAAGTTCATCATCCTGGACGCCGAGGAGCGCGGCGTGCTGAGGCCGGGCGGGACGATCGTCGAGGGCACCGCCGGCAACACCGGCATCGGCCTGGCCCTGGTGGCCGCCGCCCGGGGTTACAGGACGGTCATCGTCATCCCGGAGACGCAGAGCCAGGAGAAGAAGGACATGCTGCGCCTGTGCGGCGCGGAGCTCAGGGAAGTCCCGGCCAAGCCGTTCCGCGACCCCGGCAACTACGTGCATGTGGCGACGCGGCTGGCGGCGGAGCTGAACGAGACCGACCCGAACGGCGTGCTCTACGCCAACCAATGGGACAACACCGCCAACCGCCGCGCCCATATCGAGGGCACGGCGCCGGAGATCTGGGATCAGACCGACGGCAAGGTGGATGGGTTCATCTGCGCCGTCGGCACCGGCGGCACGCTGACCGGCTGCGCCATGGCCCTGCGGGAGCGCAAGAAGGACATCGTCATCGGCCTGGCGGACCCGATGGGTGCGGCGCTCTACAGCTATTTCACCACCGGCGAGATGAAATCCTCCGGCAGTTCAATCACCGAGGGCATCGGCCAGGGCCGCATCACCGGCAACCTGGAGGGTCTGGAGGTCGACGAGCCGTTCCAGATCCCCGACGAGGAAGCCATCCCGGTCTGCTTCGACCTGCTGGAGCACGAGGGCCTCTGCCTCGGCAGTTCCAGCGGCATCAACGTCGCCGGCGCCATCCGCCTGGCGAAGAAGATGGGGCCGGGCCACACCATCGTGACCATCCTCTGCGATTTCGGCACCCGCTATCAGTCCAAGCTGTTCAATCCGGCCTTCCTTCGCGAGAAGGGGCTGCCGGTGCCACGCTGGCTGGAGGGCTGAGCGACCATGACCCTGCTGTTCAGAGACGACGCCTATCTGAAATCCTGCACCGCCACGGTGACCGCCGCGGCCGATGGCCAGATCACGCTCGACCAGACGGTCTTCTATCCGATGGGCGGCGGCCAGCCCGGCGATACCGGCTGGCTGCGCTGGGATGGCGGCGAGGTCCGGATCGTCGATGCCCGCAAGGGCGATGGCCCCGATACGGTGCTGCACATCGCCGAGGATGGCGCCGCCCTGCCGCCGCCCGGCACCGAGGTCGAGGCCGTCATCGACTGGGACCGTCGGCACCGGTTGATGCGGATGCACACCGCCATGCACCTGCTGTGCTCGATCGTCGAGGGCGACGTGACCGGCGGCCAGGTCGGGGCCGAGAAGAGCCGGCTCGATTTCAACGTGCCCACCGGCGCGCTGGACAAGGAGGCGATCGGGGCGGCGCTGAACGCGCTGGTAGCGGCGGCCCTGCCCGTGCAGCCGCGCTGGATCACCGACGAGCAGCTGGCCGGCCGGCCGGAGCTGGTGCGCACCATGTCGGTCAAGCCGCCGAGCGGCAGCGGCAAGGTCCGCCTGCTGTTGATCGGCGATGAGGACTCTCCCGCCGACCTGCAGCCCTGCGGCGGCACCCATGTCGCCAATACCAGCGAGATCGGCGCGCTCCGGATCGGCAAGATCGAGAACAAGGGCCGCCAGAACCGCCGCGTCAACATCCTGTTGGACGATGGGTGAAATGCATCGCAGGGCCAACCAAGACCGTCATCGCGAGCCGAGGGCGTGGCGATCCACTGCCGGCGGCGAGACTGGATTGCCGCGTCGCTGCGCTCCTCGCAATGACGGCTCCGACGGATTGCCGCCGGCCCTGACACCGCCGGGACTGCCCGCATCTGGCCGACTAGGAGCCAAGCGTTGCCCAATGGATCGGAGCCGGCCATGACCGTCCCCGGCCCGCTGGTCGACGCCGCCTGGCTGGCGGATCACCTGGGCGACCCATCGGTTCGCATCGTCGACTCGACGTATTTCCTGCCGGGCGCCGGGCGGGATGCGCAGGCCGAATACGCCGCCGGGCACATTCCCGGCGCCGCCTTCTTCGACATCGATGCGATCGCCGACCCGGCCAGTTCCTTACCGCACATGCTGCCGACGCCTGAGCTGTTCGCCGAGAAGGTCGGCGCACTGGGCATCGGCAGCGACCACATGGTGGTCAGCTACGACACCCACGGCCTGTTCAGCGCGGCCCGCGCCTGGTGGATGTTCCGGGTCTTCGGCCATGATCGGGTGGCGGTGCTGGACGGTGGCCTACCGCGCTGGACCGCCGCCGGGCACCCGACGGACGACGCGCCGGTCTCACATCCGCCGGCCCGTTTCGAGCCCCGGTTCCGTCCGGAGCTGGTGCGCTCGGCCGACGATGTGCTGGCCAACGTTGCGTCCGGCGGCGCCACGGTGGTCGATGTCCGCTCGCCCGGCCGGTTCGACGGCAGCGAGCCGGAGCCGCGCCCGGAGAGCCGGTCCGGCCACATCCCGGGCAGCACGAACCTGCATTATGCCGGCCTGATCGACCAGGAGACCGGCACGCTGCTGAAGCCGGCCGCCCTCGAGGCGCGGTTCGCCAAGGCCGGGCTGGACGGCGACGGCCCGTTCGTCGCCAGCTGCGGCAGCGGCGTCACCGCCTGCATCTTCGCGCTGGCCAAGCAGATGACCGGCCATGACTCGGTCGCCGTCTATGACGGGTCATGGACCGAATGGGGCGGCCGCGACGACCTGCCGCTCGAGACCGGGCCCAGTCAAGGACGATAGGACAGCCATGGCACGCAAACCACCGGCGAAGAAGAAGGCCGCCGACAAGCTCCAGGTCACCGTCACCTATCTGGAGATGACGGCGCCGCCGACCCATCGGCCGGTGCCGATGCCGCTGGCCAAGGTGGCGCTGCTGGAGGCCGAGAAGCCGACGGTGTCGTTCTACCGCTATCTCTACAACACGGTGGGCGAGGCCTGGCTGTGGGGCGACCGCCGCGAGCTCAGCGACACCATGCTGAAGGCGATCATCCATGATGAGCGCTGCACGGTGCTGGTGCTGTACCGGGCCGGGGTGCCGGCCGGTTTCGCCGAGCTGTTCCGCGGCGAGGACCACACCACCGAGATCAGCTATTTCGGCCTGATCCCGGAGTTCTTCGGCCAGGGCCTGGGCCGCTACCTGTTGCAAGCGGCGATCGAGCGGGCCTGGCGTGACGAACCGCGGCGGCTGGTGGTGGAGACCTGCACGCTGGACCATCCGCGCGCCGTCACCCTCTATCAATGGGCCGGATTCCGGCCCTTCGCGCAGAAGGACTTGGAACGCGACGACCCCCGCGTCCTGGGACTGATCCCGAAGGACGTGGCGCCGCAGCGCCCGATCGGCGGCAAATGACGACGCTGGACCGGCATGCAGAGCGTGTCGGGCTGGCGGGGTCGCAATCATGATCGGGCCAGGATGACGGACCTCAGTGGCAGTCTGCGGCGCGTGCTCGGCGTCGTGCTGCTGGGATCGGCATGCGCGATGTCCGGCTGCGGCGTCCCCAAGGTGCAGACGACCGATGACGAGCTACGCACCCCCCGCATCCCCTCCCCGCAATCCGTGACCGGCCTGCAGGCATGGCGGCTCCCGCTGGACGGTCTCAACCGCTCCTTTCTTCTCTATGTCCCGCCCACCGCGGCCACCCAAGGCGGCGACCGACCGCTGGTGCTGATGATCCATGGCGGCGGCGGCACCGCCCGGGGAACGCCGCGCTTCACGGATTACCGCTGGCAGGAGATCGCCGACGAGTTCGGCTTCTATGTCGCCTATCCGAACGCCTTCGATCGCTTCTGGGATTTCGGCGAAGGCCGGACCTCCGGACGGCTCGATCCGCGGGTCGACGACCTGGCCTATTTCCGCCGGCTTCTCGACACGGTGTCCGACGCCCTGCCGATCGACCGGAACCGCGTCTTCGCCACCGGGATCTCGCGGGGCGGCCAGGCCTCGTTCTTCCTGGCTTGCAGGCTGCCCGGCCGGATCCGGGCGATCGCGCCCATCGCCATGTCGCTGGCGGCGTTTCTTGAAGATGATTGCCGCCGGGAGAGCACCCCGGTCGGGCTTGCGGTAATCAACGGAACCGAGGACCCGATGGTGCCCTATGACGGCGGCTACATCACCTTCGGCAACGACCGCCGCGACCGTGTGCTGTCCACCGACGGCACCATCGCGCTCTGGACCGAGCGCAACGGCTGTGGCGCCGCCGCGGACAGTGTGCGGATCATCGACACCGCCGATGACGGCATGCGGGTGGTCCGCAGCGACTGGACGTCCTGCACCGGCGCGCCGGTCGCCCTGTTCCGGATCGAAGGCGGCGGCCACACCTTCCCGTCCGGCCGCCGCTCGCTCTTGGAGATCATCGCCGGCCCGGTCAACCAGGACATCAACGCTGCCGACGAGGCCTGGGCGTTCTTCTCCCGCTTCGAGTAGCCGTGCCCCCGGCCGTCTAGTGCGACAGGATCTGGCTCAGGAACAGCTTGGTCCGGTCCGACTGCGGGTTGAGGAAGAACTCCTCCGGCTCGTTCTGCTCGATGATCTCGCCGCCATCCATGAACAGGACCCGGTTGGCGACGGTGCGCGCGAAGCCCATCTCGTGGGTGACGCACAGCATGGTCATGCCTTCGTGGGCGAGCTCGATCATGGTGTCCAGCACCTCCTTGATCATCTCCGGATCGAGCGCCGAGGTCGGCTCGTCGAACAGCATGATCTTGGGCCGCATGCACAGGCTGCGGGCGATCGCCACGCGCTGCTGCTGGCCGCCGGAGAGCTGGCCCGGATACTTCTGCGCCTGCTCGGGGATCTTGACCCGCTCCAGGAAGTACATGGCCGTTTCCTCGGCCTCCTTCTTGGGCGTCTTGCGCACCCAGATCGGCGCCAGGGTGAGGTTCTGCAGGACGGTCAGATGCGGGAACAAATTGAAGCTCTGGAACACCATGCCGACCTCGCGGCGGATGGCGTCGATGTTCTTCACATCGTTGTTCAGTGCGATCCCATCGACCGAGATCAGACCCTTCTGGTATTCCTCCAGCCGGTTGATGCAGCGGATCAACGTGGATTTCCCCGAGCCCGACGGGCCGCAGATCACCAGCACCTCGCCCTTGTCGACCGAGAGGTTGATGTCCTTCAGCACATGGAACTCGCCATACCATTTGTGCATGGCCTGGATGTTGATTACAGGGTCTTCCGCGCTTGCGACGGCGGCATCTGTCATGGTCTTGCCTTTCTTCTCACGCCCGCCCGATCAGCGTCGGTGGCTCGTGTTCAGCCTTTTCTCTAGCTGCTGCGAATACTTCGACATGAAGTAGCAGAAGCAGAAATAGAGGACGGCGATGAACAGGTAGGATTCCTTGTAGAACCCGCGCCAGGCCGGATCGGTCAGCGCCGCCTTGGCGGTGCCCAGCAGGTCGAACAAACCGATGATGATGACCAGCGAGGTGTCCTTGAAGAACCCGATGAAGGTATTGACGATCGGCGGGATCGAGATCTTCAGCGCCTGCGGCAGGATGATCAGCCGCATCTTCTGCCAGTACCCCAGCCCCAGCGAATCGGCCGCCTCGTATTGCCCTGTCGGGATCGCCTGCAGACCGCCGCGCACCACCTCCGCCAGATAGGCGGCGGCGAACAGGATTATCGCCACCTGCGCTCTGAGCAGCTTGTCGATGGTGATGCCGGTCGGCAGGAACAGCGGGAACATCACCGAGGCCATGAACAGCACGGTGATCAGCGGCACGCCGCGCACCAGTTCGATGAATCCCACACAGATCATCTTTGCCGCCGGCAAGTCCGATGTCCGGCCCAGTGCCAGCACGATTGACAGCGGAAAGGCGAAGACCAGGCCGATCACCGACAGCATCAAAGTCAGCGGCAGACCGCCCCAGTTCGTGTTGGGAACATAGAGCAGGCCGAATACGCCGCCCCACATCAGGACGCTCAGGACCGCAAGGGCCACCACCCATGCGAGCCCCAGCCATGGTTTCCAGGCCCTCCGGTCGCAGCTGACCAGGATCATGGTGACGAACAGGATCACCGACACGGCCGGGCGCCACCGTTCCGCCGATGGATAGGTCCCAAACAGGATCAGCCAGATCTTCTCACGTAGGAAGGCGTAGCAGAAACCGCCGGTGGCCCGGCAGGCATCGGCCGACAGTTCGCCGGTTTGGGAGTCGCGCTCGCCCCAGACGGCGTCCAGGAACAGCCAGTTGACCATCCCGATGAAAGCCTGGACCAGGAGGACCAGCAGCACGATCGAGATGATCGCGTTGGGGATGCTGTTGAACAGGTTGGCGCGCAGCCAACCCAGGATGCCGTGCGACATGACCGGTGGTCCGGCCTCCGCGACGGCGGTGCCTTGCGATTGCTCAGCCATGGTCTCAGCGCTCCACCAGCGCGATTTTCTTGTTGTACCAGTTCATGAACACCGAGATCAGCAGGCTCAGGATCAGGTACACGGCCATGAAGATCGAGATCGCCTCAACCGCCTGGCCGGTCTGGTTGATGGTCGTGTTGCCCACAGCCACCAGGTCCGGATAGCCGATCGCGATCGCCAGCGAACTGTTCTTGGTCAGGTTCAGATACTGGCTGGTGGTCGGCGGGATGATGATCCGGAGCGCCTGCGGCAGGATGATCAGCCTAAGCGTCCAGCTGCGCTTCAGCCCAAGCGCTTCGGACGCCTCGGTCTGGCCGTGCGGCACCGCGAGGATGCCGCCACGCACGATCTCAGCAATGAAGGACGCGGTGTAGAGCGTCAGCCCGAACAGCAGGGCGGCGAACTCCGGGCTCAGCGTCAGGCCGCCGCGGAAGTTGAAGCCCCGCAGCGCCGGAAGATCCATTGCCGTCGGCGCGCCACCGAGCAGCCAGACCAACAGCGGCAGGCCAAGGATCATGCCGGCGGCGGTGCTGAAGACGGGGAATTGCTGCCCGGTCAGCGCCTGCCGCTTGACCGCCCAGCGGTCCAGCACGACGGCGCCGACAATGGCGACGATCAGCGCGATGCCCATATAGGGAAACACCGGATGGGGTTCCGGAACCGGGAACATCAGTCCGCGATTGCTGAGGAATACGCCGCTGATTGGATTCAGCGCCTGACGTGGCCCCGGCAAGCTGATGGTGATGACCGCGTACCAGAAGAACAGCTGCAACAGCAGCGGCACGTTCCGCAGCGCTTCCACATAGACCGAAGCCAGCTTGGCGACCAGCCAGTTGGACGACAGCCGCGCCACGCCGACCAGGGTGCCGAGTATTGTCGCCAGGATGACGCCGATGACGGCCACCTTCACCGTGTTGAGGAACCCGACCATCAAGGCCCGGCCATAGGTGTCGGCGGCGCTGTACTCGATCAGGCCTTCACTGAGCTCGAAGCCGGCTTCGCGCTCCAGAAAGCCGAAACCGCTGGCGATCTGCTGGTTCTCCAGATTCTCGACGGTGTTGCTGACCAGGTACCAGCCGGCGCCGACAACGGCGGCGACGATGGCGATCTGATAGAGGACCGCCCGGACGCGCGGGTCGTTCAGCGCCGATGTGCGCGTGGCGACCCCGGAATCTTGTGTTTCTACTGCCATGAGGCTCGCCTCACTCCCGATGGCGGGCGGCAAGCGCCCGGGGATAAAGCGAAAACCGCCGCCCCGATTGCGGGGCGGCGGTTCTTGCGGCCGGGTTAGCGAGCCGGCATGGCGTACATCAGACCACCACGGGTCCACAGATCATTGACGCCGCGCTCCAGACGCAGCGCCGTGTTCGGACCGACATTGCGGTCGAAGATCTCGCCGTAGTTGCCGACCTGCTTGATCGCGTTGTAGGCCCACTCCTCGGCCAGGCCGAGATTCTCGCCCATGCCCGGGGTGGTGCCCAACAGACGCGCCACGGTCGGATCGGTGCTGTTCAACGCCGCGTCGACCGTATCGGAGGTCAGACCCTTCTCCTCGGCCTCGATCAGCGCGAAGACGGTCCACTTGACCACGTCCAGCCACTCATCGTCGCCGTGCCGGACCACCGGGCCCAGCGGCTCCTTGGAGATGATCTCCGGCAGGATGATGTGATCATCCGGATTCGGCGCCACCGAGGCGCGAATCGACGCCAGGCCCGACGCGTCCGTGGTGTACACGTCGCAACGGCCGGCGAAATACGCCGCGTTGACTTCGTCCAGGCTCTCGATCACGACCGGATCGAAGGTCATGCCGTTGGCACGGAAGAAGTCCGACAGGTTGAGCTCGGTGGTCGTGCCCGGCTGCACGCAGACCGCCGCACCGTCCAGTTCGAGGGCGCTGGTGACGCCGAGCGCCTTGGGCACCATGAAGCCCTGGCCGTCATAGAAGGTGACGCCGGCGAAGTTCAGGCCCAGCGAGCTGTCGCGGGTCAAGGTCCATGTCGTGTTGCGCGACAGGAGATCGACCTCGCCGGACTGCAGGGCGGTGAAGCGCTGCTGCGCGGTCAGCGGGGTGAACTGGATGGCGTCGGCGTCGCCGAGCACGGCGGCTGCGATCGCCTTGCAGACATCAACGTCCAGCCCGGACCATTTGCCCTCGCTGTCCGGATTGGAGAAACCGGCAAGCCCGGTGCTGACACCGCACAGCAAGGTCCCCCGATCCTTGATGGCGTCCAGCGTTTCGCCGGCGTAGGCCGGAAGGACAGCGCCGGTCATCGTGACCATCGCGCCGGCAGCGAGAACGTGTTTGAGATTCATTGATCCCGTCCCTATTGATTGACAGTGATAGCCTCCTGGGGCTTCACGCACCCCATTCGGTCTCTTTTAGCAAGGATTTGACCCAGAACTGAAGCAATTGCTTTGGGGTCAACTCTCGGCAGATCCGAGCAAACCGTTTAAATCGGCGGCGGGACTTGCGTTCGGGACACTCGCATCTTTCGCCCGCGTCACCGGACGAGGTCCATCGCAGCCGTACCGGCCTCGCCGCCGGGCGCCAAAGACACAGTATTCAGGCGACCATCGCCCGTTCCCGGACGCTGGTCGATTTTGTCATCCTCGATGGGCTAACTAGCAGGCAACCCTGGTGATGGGCGAGCGCCTGAAACCCGCCCATCTGCCCGAGACCGCAGCGCGGAGCAAAACCGAATGATCGACATCCTGGCCATCCTGCTGGCGCTCGGCCTGCTGATGTATCTCGCCTTTCGCGGCGTCACGCTGCTGCTGCTGGCGCCGTGCATGGCGCTGCTCGCGGTGGTTCTGACCGGCGGGCTGCCGGTGCTCGCCGCCCTGACGCAGATCTTCATGCCCAACACCGGCGATTTCATCATCGCGTTCTTTCCGCTGTTCCTGCTGGGGGCGGTGTTCGGCAAGCTGATGGACGACAGCGGCTCGGCAAAGGCGATTTCGCAGACGGTGATCGCCTGGCTCGGCCCCGAGCGGGCCATCGTCGCGGTGGTGCTGTGCTGCGGTGTGCTGACCTTTGGCGGCGTCTCGCTGTTCGTCGTCGCCTTCGCGGTCTATCCGGTAGCGGCGGCGCTGTTCCGGGACGCCGACATCCCCAAGCGCCTGATCCCGGGAACCCTGGCGCTCGGCGCCTTCACCTTCACCATGTCGGCCCTGCCCGGCACGCCGGCGATCCAGAACGCCATCCCGATGCCGTTCTTCGGCACCACCGCCTTCGCCGCGCCGGGGCTCGGGATCGTGACCGGCCTGATCATGTTCGCGCTAGGCACGGCCTGGCTGACCAGGCGCGCGGCCCGGGCCCGCGCCGGCGGCGAGGGCTATGGCGACCATGACGACGCCCTGCCGGCGCCCGATCCGGTGATGCGCGAGCGCACCCAGGGTGAAGGCTTCGACACCAACGAGCTCGCCACCGTCCATGCCGAGACCGAGGACCGGCCAGGCTTCGCGGTGGCGCTGGCGCCGGTGATCATCGTCATCCTGGCCAATTTCGCCTTCATCCGCTTCGTCGTGCCGCTGATCGACACCGGCTTCCTCGCCGAGCCGCGATTCGGCGCCACCTCGATCGAGTCGGTCCGCGGTGTGTGGGCGATCATCGTCGCCCTGTTCCTGGCGATCGGGTTCCTGATCGCGGTCAACCGCCGCCGTCTGGGCAATCTGACCGCCAGCCTCAACAGCGGCGCCGATGCCTCGGTCCTGCCGATCCTCAACACCGCCAGCCTGGTCGGCTTCGGGGCGGTGATCGCCGCCCTGCCCGCCTTCGAGGCGGTCAGCGACGGCGTGCTGACGCTGGGCGGCGGCAATCCCCTGGTCTCCCTGGCCGTGTCGGTCAACATCCTGTCGGCGATCACCGGGTCGGCCTCCGGCGGCATGAGCATCGCGCTGGACACCCTGGGCGCCACCTTCGTGCAGCTGGCGGCGGAGACCGGGGTCGCGCTGGAGGCCATGCATCGCGTCACCGCCGTCGCCTCCGGAGCGTTGGACGCCCTGCCCCATAACGGCGCGGTGATCACCGTTCTGGGCATCTGCAAGCTCGGCCATCGCGAGGCCTATGGCGACATCTTCATGGTCGCCGTCGTGGTGCCGATGATCGCGCTGGTCGCGCTGATCCTGCTCGCCACCCTGTTCGGGGCCTTCTAGCGCGCCGGCAGGGACGCAATAAGGTTTGACCGGGCGCCCGGCGATGCCAAATATGCCGCCTCTCGCGCATTTCGGGACGCCAAACGCTGATGACAGACGACAAGAAACACCGGCCGGAGACCGTGGCGACCCATGCCGGGCTGAAGCCCTGGGACAATCACGGCATCGTCAACCCGCCGGTCTATCACGCCTCGACCATCCTCTACCCCACCGTGGCGGCTCTGAAGGAGACGGTCGGCAAGAAGTTCGAGCGCGGCGTCTATACCTATGGCCGGACCGGCACGCCGACCAGCGAGGCGCTGGAACGGGCGGTGGCGGCGCTGGAGGGCGGCCATGACGCGGTCACCGCATCGTCCGGCCTGGGGGCCGTGGTGACGGCGCTCTCCGCTTTCCTCGGCGCCGGCGATCACCTGCTGATGGTGGACACGGTCTATGGCCCCAGCCGCACCTATTGCGACAAGGTGCTGGCCCGGTTCGGCGTGGAGGTGACCTATTACGACCCGCTGATCGGCGAAGCCATCGAGGCGCTCATCCGCGACAACACCCGGGTGATCTACATGGAGAGCCCGGGCTCGCACACCTTCGAGGTGCAGGACGTGCCGGCCATCACGGCGGTCGCCAGGGCCCGCGGCATCACCACCATGATCGACAACACCTGGGGCACGCCGCTGTACTTCAAGCCCTTCGCGCTGGGCGTGGACGTCTCGGTGCATGCCGGCACCAAATACGTCGTCGGCCATTCCGACGTGATGATGGGGATCATCGTCTGCGGCACCCGCGAGACCTTCCTGAAGGTCAAGGCGCACGCCTACGAGACCGGCCAATGCTCCGGCCCGGACGACGTCTACCTGGCCCTGCGCGGGCTGCGGACCATGCCGGTCCGCCTCAAGCAGCACCATCAGAACGGGCTTGAGGTGGCGCGCTGGCTTCAGGACCGCCCGGAGGTGGCGCGCGTCCTGCATCCGGCACTGGAGGACGATCCCGGACACGCGCTGTGGAAGCGCGACTTCTCCGGCGCCTGCGGGCTGTTCGGCGTGGTGCTGAAGCCCTGCCCGCCCGAGGCGGTGGCCGCGATGCTGGACCATATGGACATCTTCCGCATGGGCTACAGCTGGGGCGGCTACGAGAGTCTGGCGGTGCCGTCCGACCCGCGGCCGCTGCGCACCGCGACCGAATGGACCGAGCCCGGCCCGATGATCCGCCTGCATATCGGGCTGGAGAACACCGCCGACCTGATCGACGACCTGGAGCGCGGCTTCGACCGGCTGCGGGCCGCCGCCAAGGCCGCCTGATGGACGCGCTGCTGGATCAGATCGACTTCGACCAGGACGGGCTGGTGCCGGCGATCGCCCAGCAGCACGACACCGGCGAGGTGCTGATGATGGCCTGGATGACGCGGGAGTCGGTGCGCGAGACCCTGGAGACCGGCCGGGTCTGCTATTGGTCCCGGTCGCGCCAGTCCCTGTGGCGAAAGGGCGAACGTTCCGGGCAGCCCCAGCGCCTGGTGGAACTCAGGGTCGATTGCGACGGCGACACCTTGCTGCTGCTGGTGGACCAGACCGGAGTCGCCTGCCACACCGGGCGCAGGAGCTGCTTCTTCCGCGCGGTCCGGACCGGCGCCCTGGTGACCGTCGCCGATGTGCAGGTGGACCCGGAGACGCTCTACGGCAAGGATGCAGGGTCCAGCGAAGTCGACTAAATTCTTAAGTAATTATTGAATTACACTGTTAACGACGCATTAATACACACTTAGTACTTTGTTCACCTTGGCTCGCGGTCCCGCGATTTATTTCAGAATTGGCGAAGTGTTTTCAGCAATGGCTGGATATGCCATGAAACTGATTGGCCTGACACTTCTGACGTTCGGACTCGGCCCGATTGTCGCCGACTACTTCGGCTATGAGATCGAGGCCTTCGCCTGGATCGACCAGTGGGGGCTGGAGGCCAGCCTGATCATCAAGGCGGCCTTGATCTCCTTTGGCGCTGCCATGTTCCTGCCCGGGGGACGGCCGGCGCGGCAGCCGAAGCGACAGCAACCGCCGCCGACCTGGACACCGGTGCGCGACGACTCCCTGTACCCCGATCCTGTGGCCGGGCTGTACAACCGCCCGAAGAAGTAGACCTTCGGACCCCGTCCGGGAGCCGGCGATCTCGGCTCCGGCCCCGAATAATCCAATTGGTTGAAAATCCAACCTTTAACATCGCTGAAACATATCGGTGCGTTGTTTGATAGACCGGCGACCATTGTGCCGCCGGCGCCGCGCTCACCATCTGGATTGGACGCACCATGAAGAACTTCGGATCCCTGCTGCTGTTGCTGGGTGTCGGCACGGTCGTGCTGAACCTGGTCGGCTACGAGTTCCGCATCCTGATGTGGATCGACAATTGGGGCGAGACCGTCGGCTGGGCGATCCGCGCAGCGTTGATCGTCGCGGGCGGCGTGCTTTGGGTCCTGGGCGATCGGGCCGAGAAGGCCGCCGCGCCGGAGGTTGCCGAGACGCCTCGGCAGGAGCCGATGCTGAGCGCCGCCGCGCCGGAACCGGCCGATCCCGCTCCTCCGGCCGACCCGGCCCCCGCGGCCGACCCGGCCGATCTTTCGGCCCCGCCACGGGACCAATAGGCCAACCGGGCCCCGCCGGCATCACAGGCAGATGCCGGCGGCCAATTCCGTGCCGGCCAGTCGGTTGATGGCGGCCGGCACGACGTGTATCTGTTGCCGCTGCCATGCTGCGCGGCGCGAACACTCCCGAACGACGAACCGGACCGCATTGGGCCGCGGGTCGCCGCGACCTGCTGCGGCGGCTCCTGGCAGCATCCGTCCTATTGGCCGCGACCTCTTGGCCGGCCCATCCGGCCGGAGCCGCGGATGACCCGCTGGTCTTCGCCGCCGCCAGCCTGACCGACGCGCTGACCGAGGCGGCAGAGGCCTTCACCGTCGAGACCGGCGTCACGGTGCGGCTCTCCTTCGCCGCCTCCTCCGCCCTCGCCAGACAGATCGAGACCGGCGCCCCGGCATCGGTGTTCGTCTCGGCCAACCGTCAATGGATGGACCATCTGGAGAGCGCCGGGCTGATCGTCGCGGCCAGCCGCTTCGACCTCGCCGGCAACCGCCTGGCGCTGATCGCGCCCCGAGGGTCGGACTTGCCGGCCGGGTTCGCGCCGGCTGCGGAGCTGCCGGGGGCGCTGGGCGACGGCCGGCTGGCGGTCGGCGATCCGGACCACGTGCCGGCCGGCCAGTATGCGCGCGCCGCGCTGGCGGCGATGGGGCTGTGGCCGGAACTCGAGGCGCGGCTGGCGCGGACCGGCGATGTGCGGGGCGCGCTGGCGCTGGTGGCCCGCGGAGAAGCGCCGTTCGGCATCGTATATGCGACCGATGCGGCGATCGCCGAAGGCGTCGAGATCGTCGCCCTGCTGCCGGCCGACGCCCATCCGCCGATCGCCTATCCGGCGGCGCTGACCGGAACGGCCGGCGACGACGCCCGCGCCTTCCTCGCCTTCCTGCGCCGCCCCGCGGCACAGGCGATCTTCCGCGCCCGGGGCTTCGCGCCTCCGCCTGGGGTGAGGCTTGATCCAGCCTCTTGAGGCAGAGGCGCTGGCGCTCAGCCTGCGGGTGGCGACCTGGAGCGTGCTGTGCAGCCTGCCCTTCGGCATCCTGGTCGCCTTCCTGCTGGCGCGGCGGGAGTTCTGGGGCAAGACCCTGATCGACGGGCTGGTCCACCTGCCCATGGTGGTGCCGCCGGTGGTGGTCGGCTACCTGCTGCTGGTGCTGCTGGGGCGGCAGGGCGCGCTCGGGGCCTGGCTTCACGACTGGTTCGGCATCACCGTGATCTTCACCTGGAAGGGTGCGGCGATCGCCGCCGCGGTGATGGCGTTCCCGCTGATGGTGCGCGCCATCCGGCTGTCGCTCGAGGCGGTCGACGACCGGCTGGAGGCGGCCGCCCGGACCCTCGGCGCCAAGCGGATACGGGTGTTCTTCACGATCACCCTGCCGCTGACGGCGCCGGGCATCCTGACCGGAGCGGTGCTGGCCTTCGCCCGCAGCCTTGGCGAGTTCGGCGCCACCATCACCTTCGTCTCCAACATCCCCGGCGAGACCCGGACCCTGCCGATCGCGCTCTACACCGCGACCCAGATCCCCGGCGGCGAGGCCGCCGCCTTCCGCCTCGCGGTCATCTCGATCGCGCTGGCCCTGGCGGCGCTGATCGCGTCGGAGGTGCTGGCCCGCCAGATCCGACGGCGGATCGGCCCGTGAGCGCGCTGCAGGTCGATGTTCGCACCCGCCTCGGGGCGTTCGCGCTCGACGCCCGGTTCGAGGCGCCGACCTCCGGCATCATCGCCGTCTTCGGACGCTCCGGCGCCGGCAAGACGTCGCTCGTCAACATCCTGGCGGGGCTGGTGCGGCCGGCGGAGGGGACCGTCAGGCTGGACGGCGAGACGCTGTGCGATGCCGCCGCCGGCGTCTTCGTGCCGCCGGAACGCCGCCGGTTCGGCTATGTCTTCCAGGAAGGCCGCCTGTTCCCCCATATGACGGTGCGCGGCAACCTGCTCTATGGCGCCGCCCGGCAGCCGGCCGACGAGCGCCAGCGCCGGCTGGACCACGCCGTCGAGCTGCTGTCGCTCGGCGGCCTGCTGGCGCGCCGGCCGCGCGATCTGTCCGGCGGCGAGAAGCAGCGGGTCGCCATCGGCCGGGCGCTGTTGACCGCGCCCCGGCTGTTGCTGATGGACGAGCCGCTGGCGGCGCTCGACCCCGGCCTGAAGGGCGACATCCTGCCCTATATCGAGCGCCTTCGGGACGCCGAGGGCATCCCGATCGTCTATGTCACCCACACCATCGAGGAGATCGTGCGGCTGGCCGACACGCTGGTGCTGATGTCCGAGGGCCGGGTCGCGGCCGTGGGTCCGGTCGACGAGTTGATGAACCGCCTCGACCTGCGCCCGTTGACCGGCCGCTACGAGGCCGGCGCGGTGCTGACCGCCACCGTCGCCGAACACGACCGTGAGCATCGCCTGACCGGCCTCGCCTTCCCCGGCGGCACGCTGCTGGTGCCGGCCCTGGAGGCGGCGGTCGGCACCCGGATCCGCCTGCGCATCCGGGCGCGGGACGTCTCGCTGGCCCTGGAACGCCCGACCGACATCAGCATCCTCAACGTGTTCTCCGGCGAGGTGCGCGAGATCGGTCCGGTGACGGAGGCGCTGGTCGACGTCCTGGTCGATGCCGGCGCGCCGATCTGGGCCCGCATCACCGCCCGCTCGGTGGCCCAGCTTGGCCTCGCACCCGGTCGCAAGGTGCACGCCCTGGTCAAGGCCGTCGCCATCGACCGCCACAGCGTCGGCGGCGTCCGCGACCGGCCTCTGCGATAGGCGCGACCGGTCAGGCGGTCTCGCGCTCGGGCTGGCCGATCTTCTGGAGCCGGTTCTGCAGGGTCAGCCGGTCCAGCGAGGTCATCGGCAGGTTGATGAAGTTCTCGATGCGCTGGCTCAGCATCCCGTAAGTGTCGGCGAAGGCTTGGTGTTTCTCGGCCTCGGAGCCCTCGACTGCCGCCGGGTCCGGCACGCCCCAATGGGCGGTCATCGGTTTGCCGGGCCAGACCGGGCAGACCTCGCCCGCCGCGTTGTCGCAGACCGTGAAGATGAAATCGAGCTCCGGTGCGCCGGGCGCGGCGAATTCCTCCCAGCTCTTCGAGCGCAGGTCGCCCGTCGGGTGGTTCCGGTTCTTCAAGAGCTCGAGCGCGAACGGGTGGACATGGCCGATCGGCTTGCTGCCGGCGCTGTAGCCCTTGAACTTGCCCATCCCGGCCCGGTTGAGGATGGCCTCGGCCAAAATGCTTCGGGCCGAATTGCCGGTGCACAGGAACAGCACATTGTACTCAGACTTCCCCATGTCGATGTCCTTCCCCTAGG
>JAAUYH010101928.1_pt1 | contig 22940 bp, 25 predicted proteins | sample 7278061 | NCBI WGS metagenome assembly JAAUYH01 (sample SAMN14350203, study PRJNA611818) | marine sediment metagenome | isolation source: surface marine sediment (0.6m) | place: French Polynesia: Moorea | collected 2018-08 | reverse complement strand
CAAGTAAATTTCAAGGACACCACGACTACGCTCGGGTCGCAATACTGCGCGTGCATCTGGGCGTTCACAGCACGAGGGAATGGCCCGGCGCTACACGATCTGTGGGTGGGAGATCGGAAACGAATTTGCAATGTGATTTCCATCTTCCAAGTTGTTACAGAAATTTTTATTTCACGAATTTACTATTTTTAACCTGTCTAGAACCTATGTTTGCGGAATTATCTAATTCATTCGTCACAATTTCGCATGATTAGAAGCTGACCATCATCAAATTTTGTGTAGTGCACCTGTCTTCATTACAGTACGAGATGACGTTGTGTCCATACTTGCGCAGTAAATGAACCCAATCAGAAAACGTTTTTGGGATAGTTTAGAGTTGTGCATTGTTGTGATACACGCAACACAGCTGTGATCAACCTGTGCCACTACGTATCTTGTTTTCTTGTTTCGCACATTTCGACGCACGCCTTCACGAAAAGTCCTCACTCCCAACCAAGTCACACCGCCCCCTCAACGCGAAGAAAACAAACAACGCTCCTATCTTATCTTTCATAGCAAGAAATTTCGACTCCGCCGCCCCATCCTGCACTATGAATCGTCAACAACAGTTCTCGTGTACCTTAGTAATCAACAACGCCGGCACATTTCCTAGTACCAACCCTCATCAATTATCGTGCTTCATGATGAACGTGGAAACCGGCGACTTCCTAAAAGACCATGCGGACAACATTTGGTTCGTCCTGGGCGCCTACTTCTTTGCCTTCTTTTCTTGGGCGATAATGAATAACATCGACTTCATTTCGGAGAAATGGCGCACGTGCCGCCGAACTCGGAACCTCGCTCGTATCCACGTTGCAGCTTCAATATTTCCTATCATTTATGTCGCTCTGTATGCAGAAGCGCAACGCCGTGATGATGATTACAAGGAATTCGGCGCAGCACTTGCCGCATTGATGTTCAATGTGTTCCAGTTACTGCGAACAATCATGGGGATAGTGCAATTGAATGCATTTTTGGCATGGTGCAAGGATGCAATGGATTGCAAGAGTGCACTGTCCGGAAAAGATGAGGAGGACAGTGAGAACGAAAGAGATTCAAGTTCCGAAATCGGGGAGCGAGGTTTTAGTTCAAGGGCAGAGGGCAGCAAGGGAAGGACTGCCCGAGGAACGACAAAATTGTGCGGATTATTGCAATTGGAAGTATTTGCAAGGTGGTTCAAACAAAGGATGGAACGCACGCGGGATTATCTGTGCCGAAATACCGAAAATGGTGCGCATATCAGGGCTACACATGAATAAGGCGTCATTCCATCCTGGAGTTCATCTATCAAAAATGTGGATGATAATGAAGATATTGAAGAAAAGATCAAAGTGAACAACACGGTAGTTGATAACGAGTTGGGTGGGAGGGAGCTGACCGTGTTACCGTCGTGGGAGAAAATGTAGGATGGGCTGAAGAAAGGCTCAGCCACGCCAAGTAGTTGGGTGGAGACAGACTGTGTGATGCTAAACACTGTGAGATGGAGTGGAGCATTTTTTTGCGGAATGGGTGAACATTGGAGCGTTAGGAAATATGCATTTCGAGAAGATGGTGAAGCATTAGGGGAATTCTTCTCGGTGGAGATGGAGAAAATGCGTAGAATCCTTCAATACGTGGAATGGAACATCAGCGTGGTGAAAGGAGATCGGGATCTCTTCAGCATTAGAGTACCTGAAGAATACGGACATGCTCAACTTACTGGAGAGCTGTGTACTGCGTACGGTACTGGTTTTGATTGGTATTCTGTATTGGACCCACATAATATTGATTTGTATTGACTCAAATTCAATACCCTTCTTAGTTCGTACCCTGTACACGACAAGAAATCTAAACTTAGACATCGAGACAGTCTTGAAGCGGAAAACCGAGAGAGTGCCAAAACGGGACTTGCACACTCTTTGGTGCTCGCGAAACATTTGAGGGTTCAGAAACTCAAAGCGAAAAAGACAATATTACGACAACTATCGCGTGCCATTGTACGAGATGCGCTATAATGCGTTTCGACTACTAAAAGTGCAGACTCAGTACCGCATACCAGATGATGCTAAGATTTGGGGCTCGATCTTTGATTCCTATTTCCAGAAGATCCCGTTATTTCCTTATCGAATACAGGCCATTGCATTGTGGGGCGAGGCGACAAATTGGCGTGTGTTGCAAGCGTCTGCATATCAAGATATTTGGAATTCACTTGAGGCTTTCGAAAACTCAAGGTGGGGAATGGATGAAAATGACCTGGGTAACGCTCCACATGGAGTCAATATCTTCGATCACTGTGCCGAATGGAGCAAGCAGCGTGGTGCTGAGCCAGGCTCATTAGGAATAGTACTTGAGACGGTACGATCCTTCCTTGCTGAATGGATTGCTGAAAGTGAGTGGGAGCCGGTCAGGGAACCGGAGGTCCCGAAGGACTGTTTCGAGTTTACCTTAGGTGAAACAAGTGTCGATTATCACCCAACCTTCGATAACTTTATTGAATTTGGACAGCACTGACTTATTTGGATATGCCAGCGAGAACTGCAAAAAAGGTAGCAAAAATCGGGAACAAGGATGAAAATTTTCCGGGGAACGCAGCTCTAATATTCTTGTTCTTGTTGGGGTTTCCTCTTTTGGATATGGAAGAAGTGCAGGCTGACGAACCTGGTATGCAAGAAACCCAAGAAGAAATACAGGAAATGAATACCAGGTCTTTCTCAAACAGCTATCACAGTGTGGATATGGGTGGATATGTATACCGTTTGCGGACTGCTCTGGCGCCTCAGGACTTTTCGTTGATGTTGCGAGTTGATTTGACGAAGCGTATTGTATCATTAAGCTTGCGGAACGATGGCGGTGATTCACGATTCATAAGGTAAGACTGGGTGGACGCGGCTATGGGATACATGAAAGGATAGGAGAAGACTGATATTGGTAATTCTGGGTATGGTCGGAAGGTTGTGAGGGCGGATTTGCGCAAGCTGATGATTGAAATTAGTCCACTACGTGTATACGAGGATGAAATAGAACCGGAGGTGCAGAAGACGACCACAGCTCGAGTGTGGATGGGATGGCTACCTTTCGATGTGGGAATATGTAAGTTCGAGTTGGATCAATGGCTTGGCGCTTACGATCTCACCCTAAACGGAGCACTTGCAAAGGCGGAACTCTGGAAAGTAAGCGATGAAGTGGCGCGACTTCAAGATATGATTAGAGCGATGAAATCGGAAGAGAATTGAAATATGGAGAAGTCGATACAGTGCGTTGAAGACTGAGAGCGTTTCATAATGTTCGTGCAGTTATCAAGCGACCAAACGGTAATGGGTTGATGACATGCAGTAGAGGAACTGAAATTGCGTGAATAATGTGGTGATTTTCAGTGTAGCAAATGCTGGTAAGGTGTGAATCAGCTGTCCTGATTGTACATTTGTAAAAATATATTCTTGTTTAAATTACTTTAAGTTATCTTACAAAGTAACTTGCTTAATTGCCTGAAATGACAAAGCTGTTTACTCTTCCTAAAGTGTGCAGCCAGATTGTTTATTCATTCTAGACAGAATAACTCATACTAGGTATAATATTACAGGGAATCAACAAATAGTGAACCGATCGTGGAATTTAGTCCCCCTGTGTGTAAACGAGGAAGGAATGGAACCGAGAGTGGAAAAAATGGACACAGCTTGAGTGTGGATGGGATGGCCACCTTTCGATGTGCGAATTTATCAGTTTGAGTGGCAACAATGGTTTGCCGCTTGCGATGTCAATACATAGAGCGCTCTGGGATGGGAGGAACGCCGGAGAGCAGAGGACGAGGTTGAGAATATTGAAAGAGTGATTGAAGCGATAATACGGCATGAGAATGACGAAGAGGAGGAGGAGGAGGCATCTACGGGTAGAGCCGAAGATTGAGAGCATCCATGTTCCTGGTCAAGACCATGCAGCAATTAGGCAACCAAACGGTGGATGGTGAAACTGAAATTAAAGATAGCATTTGGTGATTTGCAGTGCATTTAATGCAAGACCGAGATTGTCCACCTGTTCCTTTCTAAGAAAGAAGAAGCAAACACCTTGGTCATGAGGCACAGCGAAAAAAGAGTGAAGAGGTGAGCGACGCAGATAAGGTAAAGGGTAGCCAGGGATAAATAAGAGATTCAATCAATCGCAATAATTTTCTTTATTCGAGTGGCAACTACCTGTAATTCGTTGTGGTCTCGCTCGTAGAATCCAACTCTCCCACAAATTGTACTTGCCGAACTTCCTCCAAAATGAGCTATCGTGCAGAAAAAGAGTTGCGCATATTGTCAAAACTGAAAGTAGAATGTGCCGCAAGTAGACACCAATAGAAGATCTTTCAACTGATTTGCGAAACTGAGGTATAGATTACAGGGTCAGGTTGATATAGAGCAACTGTACTTCATGTCAGAGTGTGGTTCAACGTTCCGCAAACTGAGACTCCATTACATCGTGTCCCACACCGTTGAGAGTTTCATTTCTCGCTTCAGTATGATTGGGATGTAATAAGGTTTGATGGGACGGTCGAACGACGCCATGCAAAGTAGAAAGAAATCAAATGTGCCAAGCGCCGTTCGAGATGCGACACATTCCGCGCGTTCATTTCACCCCATTTGCGCTGCCGGTGATAACGAGGCACCAGCACGTCATCGCGATTCCCAAGCGCGTCCTTAAGTGCATGTGCCAACCTAGGAAATAATCGCGTGTGGATGATAGTAACATAATGATAATGTTTTTTTGAGCTTGGCATGGTTTCACTTGATGGTACTTCCGTGGGCGCGCAGTTGTCTCTCACTTGATTGTACATCGGCATAAAAACTAAATCGCCTTCTCAACGCAACCGACGCAGAGGGACATAGGTTCAGGGATGATATCGCGTCTTGTATTTATGGTCGGGTCCCGAATCGGTGTGCTGTCGGCGTATGCGTGCTGTATCGGGAGTCGCGATACAGCACGCATACGCCGACAGGACACACGCGCAGGCGAACCACACGTAATGGGTAGTGCAGCGAGGATAGAAATGCGAACTCAGGATTCATGACCTCTTGGTGATTGGAGATTGATACGAATTGCGTGATAGTTAGCACCTTAGTTCCGATGCTGCGCAACGTAATTTTTCTCCACTCGTATTCGTAATTTAGTCTCGTAAATTGTAGACAAACCCATTTCAAATCATGACGGGTTTCGAAGTTTCGCAAACCGGCGCTTCGTTTCATCGTATCCCATACGCACGAAAGTTTGCATACTTCGCTGGTACATGGTTTGCGTGTATCTCTCTTCGACGGCGCGGTCGACGGTACGATAACGAAGGAGATTAAAACACAGATGCAGCGCACGCCGCTGGAAATCCGGCGTGTCGCGCCTGTTTATCTCGTTCCATATGTGCTGCGAGTGGAAGCCGACTAGCATCATGTTTTCGCCATCGGTGAGCGAGTCCTCAAGATGCGTGCAGTGCCGACGCCAATACACGACGCCATGATATAAAAATGACGGCGACATGACGGTATTGGATTCAACTGAGCCCGATGAAGTGGTGATAAATCTGTCGACTTCTCTTGCAAACGTATGCAAGTAAGCAATGCGCGATGGGCGGTGCACGTGAGAATTCGAGAACGGCCGAGCAAGAAATAGCGACAGTCATTTGAGGAATAGTAAAGAGGCGACGCAGTGTTGTGGTTATCGTGTCACGAATCAGATTTGGTAATTGCCAGGGAATTGCGTGTAGTGTGAACCATGCGCCGCGATTGAGGGAGAGGTATCGCAGCGGTGAAGCGCAGTAAATGCAACCCTGTCGTGAATGAAGGGCGAGTGAGTGACAATTTGAGACGTGGGCACTCACGCAAAGGCACAGCGGATGATACTGAAACGCAAGATGTCATTCACAAAATTACGCACTGAGCGTGGCTAAAACGTTACCGTACAGGCACAGTGAAGAAGCTACCCAAAGCCAAGTGATAACGAGACGGGGGTGCGACGTTTGAAATGCGACGCGTCGCGGTTTTTCATCCGAAAACACGCCATCATCATCTCATTACTGTCCGCGAGTACATTTGAACGACACCAAGACTACGCTCAGGTCGTAACACTGCCAAATCAATTGAACCAAGGATCTGTATGGCTATTCATGACATGTCTTGTCTTGGTGTACGTAATTCTGAAATTACAAGGAAAAGTAGGCAAGGGTTTGTTTCAGTGTTCCAATCGTCATAAAAAGAGTCAAAATGCGCACCCGCATATAAACGTTTGGGCAGTGGTTAGAGATTCTGTAAAGATAATAGAATGTTTCCGAAATACATTATTCTGTATACGGTGTGCATCTGCCGTACCAACTATTCATGGCTGAAGGTTTTGTTCTTCGTCTTTGCAAAAGAATTAATCAACCATCAATTACAAGAAACTACATCCAAGATAAAATCGTGAATGCAAACACTACATTGCGCATATTTCTGCTCATGAATGAACAAATCGACGGCGATGTGTACAGAGTCAATGAATTTTTGCAAGTTGATTATATCATTGAAAAAATTTGTTTATTTTTGATGGGTGAACGTCACCAGTAAACTATCCAACATCCGAATAAGGAGCAAAAATTGAGCAAATATGCGCCTATGCCAATGTACTATGAGTCTAATGAATTCATAGTCGTCATTCACAACAACGTTCGAAATCGACAGTGTAAGCAAGTAGCAGAAATTCCACGCATCATTGATACCTTGCTTTACGGCTTTACGGTAACGAAGAAGAATGCATCTGCGATGAATCACATCTGCCTGACATTATTGCTTGCATTCGGCACAAGGCTAGGCAATTTAGTATCATGCTTGCTTTCCCACATGTTTTTGATGTCAACCTATCTTTGCATATCGTGCTAGAAAAAAAGAAAGTAGCGTTATGAAGTCGTTATCATTACGGTGGTTTCTTATGTCTAAAATGAGAAAGGTGATTTTGTCGACTGCATTTACGAAGTAACGATGGAATTTTCTGTCAAGTGTTCGATGAAAGCATGAAGCGCGATCATTTGAGAATGGCAAGGTCCTAGCGAGTTATTGAGCTCAAAATTGAATGCATACTCTATAGCTGCTCGCATCAAATCATTGTTAGTTTTAATAATGACACCTGAATTGCGTTGAAGGTTCCTGCATGCGAAGAAAATGGCTACAATGCGTGGTATATGTATAGACTAGCATTTGTTGGAGTAGTGAAAACACCGTCATCCGTCGTCACGCTGGATTGTCGAGAAAAGGCGGAAGCATCGACGCTTGAAGTCTCGGCTGTAATGCAGAACATGTGTAGGTCGAACAATCAACGTTGGAATCTGCAATAACGTTGAGTTTAGCCTTGGGACGATTCTCTGCGACACACAAGCGCCAAGGAAGCAAGATATTAATACCATTAACATGCTCTCTGATAGTGCAATCGACTTTATTTCTGATGCTGGTGATGAATCCGATAATGTCATGGTGAAAGAAGTTGACAATGAATTTGCTTCTGTCCTTAAACGTAACATTTACCCTTGCGACACAGAAATAGATATAATGAGACGTACAATGATTCAGATAGAGCATGCATAAATTTTAAGAAAGCCTGTTTCTAGCGAACCTTTTTTGTTGGCATCGATGGATCAGCTTGGTGTGGATAATCTTTAGAAATTTCCAGAAACAAGTTGAGTATGGAATGTTGTAGTATCTGTTTTTGACACAAAGCGAGAAACAAACTTCTACAAACGAAAAAGTTGAAATTTTACTCGGGGGTGAGCTAACTACCCTTCCCCCACTTACCATTACCTTCATATGTATCTAGGCGTCCAAAATATCGAACCATGAGTGAAGCTATCTAAAGTTCTAGGCCGTGAAATTTTTTCTGTACTGTTCGCAGAGATATTTTTCTTATAAGGTTTTCTTTGTGAATCTTCCATTTCCATATTTTCAGATTCGAAAATCGCCTTACCAAAGGTTCAAGGAGAGAGATGCGTCTCCATACGTATCATTATGGTTGCGTGAGAATCGTTTGGCTTGGCTCTACATGCAACTGTGGTACCATTCTACGGTACGATGGATTGAGAGATGGATTAGTTCGCGCGTCGAGATATCATGCATTCACTCGGGAGCTGCTTGATGCATGGGTCTTGGATGTATGCGCTACCGGAATGAAATTTCTAGAATCATTCTCGGCTTGGAAGAAAAAGCATCTGCGGTTAGCAAACAAGATGATTATATTGACGAAACATTATTGTTGAGACGCCGTATGGATAGCGATGATTTCAATTTTTTAGTAACACTATTGCAGTTCCCATTTGACAGCATATTGCGCAAGTTTTTCACATGCTCATGGTATCAGTTTATTACGATGGACGGATCAATTCGTTCGGATGGCGTAATCATGGATGGAACAGATATTGGAATACTGAACAAGCTACCAGTGACGCTTCCGTACATCAGGTCGTGGTCACCACCTCAATTTATATTGGCAACGAAGTTACGCAGGGACTTTCTTGATGCCATATTCATATCCGGAAATAAAAACAAAGAGGAGATGGCGTATCCCGACGAATTTTTGAAATCAATCGAACCGCATGCCAGCAGATTGTTCCCATGTTTTTTTTGGTGCTGCATCAATGCCGGTGAATCAGCAAAAGCTTTAGTTATTCGATGTTTCACGGGATCATGCTTTGAATTTCTTGATGAAAACGTTGTACACAAAATTGGTGGACTCGACTTCAGGTGAGCAATGTTCGAATTTGCTCGTTGCTTGAATAGTAGGTCAATTCCCGGCGGCGTTGTACGGAACGAAAATGCAGAGAAAGAGGCGGTCAATTTCGATGAGTACACTCTTTCTTTTTTGGTTTATGAGCATGTACCACGTACGAAATCTGCGTCGAAACCGCAAAAGGATACTATGAACTGTCCAAAAGAGTTTGTGGCGCGATACCATACGCGTTACAGCTTGGAAAAGCGGTATCGAATGCGAAGTTGTACGGAACGATGGGCATGTCTGTAAAGAGAGATGTAGTTGTCGTAAGCAATATAGAGCATCCGATTCTCACTCGCCCGGAATAATTACAGCACAATGTCCATGCAAGTATCCTAAATTGATTGGATTGTCAGTCATGGATGAATGTGAAGGCATCTCAACTGCGTTGAGCATAACGATGTCTAGATCAAGGATATGCCTAAGGTTTGCTACTATGATAATGGGTACAACATACTGAAATCGATTGCAATTCGCATGCCACGGTTTAATGCAAACTGCCTCATTGTGGCCGACCGATTCCACTACAGGTCGGGTAAATGTGACATTGTCGCCGACCCTGATAGCTACAACGCTTGCAATTTGCACCGTTCATCACCTGTGGAATCCATCAACCAACAATAGAAATTCAGCAAGTCGCATGTTAGGTTTCTGATATCTGAGAATTTGGTGCTGTGCTTAGCTACTCGTGCCGTTTTTATCAACATTAGTGCTTGGGTGCGCGAGAGAAAATTCACGCAAGAAATTGAATGTTCACACTACCATCAGTTTATGCACGATTTCTACGAATGTTGTTGTGTCCTGTGTAGCAATACTCAAGCAATGACGGCATCCACCACTACGGAATGAAAACCACGACATCAATAGAATGGCGGCAAAAGCAAAGCATCACCGTGCTAGAAGTATTCAAAGTTCCAAGCAAAGTCAGAAATCGTGTACAATCATCCTAGGTTGAGGAGAATTTTCGCTCTACCTTTCATGTGCCATGAGTGATACGTCAAGCATGATACACGTCAAATCCGAGAAGAAACACCGCGCATGATTCTCGTCAACAGTGTATGCAAGTCAATGCCATGATCTAACAACAAATTGAAATCATGCAACAGCATGGGCCACCAATCCATATCCGAAACAATGGTTCCAAGATGCAACACTCTAACGGAAATGGTTCCTTCAGTCGAGAAGAAAGCGACGTAGAATACAATAAGACAGTGATCTCCAAGGCTGCTGTAGGTATTGAGAAATCATCACTGCGATCATCGGAAATGAGTTGAATCAACCGTTTATGTATCGATGCACTTGCTCTCGACCACTTGCTGTGCTCCCGAAGCGACATCTATGTCTTGATACCGACAACGGAGCCAAACGGAAATACATCCAGGCAAATGGCGGCACCGATTGTTTCCAAGTTGTTGATGAATGCGTTAGACAGCGAGCGAACAAGGTCTTTTAAATCGATCTAATCTTTGTCCGACGCCTTTTCTATCGCAGAACGAAGTCTTGATATCGGTAACCCTGAAAACAACGAGATTGATGGCATTGCCGCAGTCTGCCCTTCAGTGACGATTCCAGAGTGGACCAAAGTCGGCAATCCAAGTAACAGTGAAGATGACAACCATTTCCGGCATATTATCATCGATGATAGCTTGCTACAAGCAATCGAGCAATTAAGCTCAGATCAGCTTGTAAGGGTATATCGTAGGTTCTCTCTTCATCTCCGGAAAAAAATGTTAGCAAGAAAATGGTTGGAAGTGTACGAGAAGTTGACTCAATCATGGTTGCGTGGCGACTTTGTGTACTTACATGTAGTCTACGGCAGCTTGTCCATACCATTAGGAATGTTGTACTTCCTCGCAAAAGCAGCATCACAGACCGTGGGCAGAAAACTATTGGATCCGCTATTCTTCCATACTAGATGAAATATGAGTCATCTTCATCGGCATGTCTGCGTTGCTATGCTTCAAATGCTCTTGGAAAGCATGAATTGATTCCTTGCTAATGAAAGTTGTTATTCATGCAACGAACCACTAATCACTCATCATCACCAATTTCTGCTCAACGAACGCATACCGTTTTCATTCCTTCATAACTGACAAAATTTCAACTTTCACGCAAGCGAGGTAAACCTTGCACAACCCTTGCCACCGTTTTTGCCTACTTAAAGTTGTCTGACTGACCACAACGATATAATCAAAATCAACCTGCCATCGACCATCCCACCATCCTCGATTCTTTGCATCCCACAACAACAACAACAACAATGACACAACGCAACACAATGAACAATCCTCTCATCTCTAATGTGCGTTCTCCGCTCCTTTTCGCCTTGCAGAATGTGGTCATCGATAAGCATCTAACCAAAATACTTCAAATTTTAACGGATGTCGACAACGAGATCAAAATTCGCGCCGAAATTCGAGGGGCCTGCTTTCGTGAACGCGTTATATGCACCAAGAGAGAAGGGAACATTGCCGCCAGAATAATTGACAGCATGAATATTCCAGTCGAAGTGTTCGCCTGGAACAGCGGCAACAACAACAACCACCAAATACGTGTGGTTCCTGATGCTGGTGTTGTCGCCGACGTACTTGAGGCACGGTTGCTAAAATCCCACTTCGGTCATGTGACCAACGTTGGCGGGATTTTTCGTTTCATCGTGCTCGGTGCCATTCCTCGCAACAGCAGCATCACCACGGCCGGAATACTACTTGGGCCCTCGAGGTGCGGCGAGATTCCCGAAATCCCAATCAACAATAAAAACGGCATCAACAAACAAAACAACAACGCCATCAACAGCCATACCAACAACAACAGCTACTATAACGGCAAAATCGACGGGAACAGCAACAGCGAGAGCAACAAGATGAACAACAACAATAGCAACAACGTCAACAACAACGAGGACAGCACGAACAACTATGACTATAATGACATCGACAATGATGATGATGACTCGGTCAATACTATCAGCGTCTTGGACTTCAATTTTGATGGAGTTGTTTTATCTAAGAAGCCTCTGTCAAAGTAGGGAGTGGATGCTATTAGCTCTTAGCTAAAAAATCTATTGTACGATTTGTTTAAGTATGAGTGGAAACGGACTTGGGAGGGGAGGGATTTCTTACGATTACACTATCATGCGCCATTTTAGGGCCACGATACAATGCCCATCAAATAGACGCGTTGCCTTCCCGCTTCGCGCAGCAGTGGCGCCAACCGCCAATAATGATAATGATGATGGTGATAGTGAAAACACCGATTCGTCGTCGTCGTCTTCATCGTCCACGACGGTCGCTGGTGACATGGCGTCAAGCGAGCTTTCTCGCGAGGTTGCGGCAGCTCTCCTGAAATGTTACGCACGGCATTTGTCGCTCGCAAAGCAAAGTAGCGTAGTAGCGTAGTCTGGGTTGGGGGTCGTTGTTTCGGTCGTTTGGGCGCACACATCGGCCTTGCTGGTCTGAATCAACTAGCCTTGCTGCCATCTCCAGTTTTGTGAGTATACACATGAAGCTTAGAGGCAAGAAAAGTAGTGACAACTAGTGTTTACAGATAGTTCTTCTTGTCAGTTTGTCAGAAGAAAAATAGGATGGAAGTTTGACGAGAAAGTAGACAACGTATGCATTTGAAGCACATCGTACCCACATTCAAATCATGATGTCAAACAGTGTCCAAATGAGGGGGTTTCTTTCTGAATATCCGCACATCGTTAGCTGCGATAGTTGAAAACTTTGACAGGCACACCTACCGAGCAATAGTTGGATACCATGTGCTCCCGTTTGTGGATGCAATTCACGATTGTCCTTGCTCTTTTGCGCTTAAGGAGGAAAACTGCTGAACACAACGTGCGGAAAGCATTGCTGAGCACTTAATTAAATAGGATGTCATACGTATAAAGTGGGCTTGTCAGAGCTTTGATTTAAATCTCATTGAAAATGTTTAGGGATCGTAGAAAACTTATCTACGTAAGCGTACCGTACATCCTTAGAATCCATATCATCTTTTTCGTATTCTTTTAAACATATCTAGTACTTTCCTGACAGGTGTTCTCAGAATCTAGTTGCGTATATGCCGAAGCGTATCAAAATGGTTAAAGTACTAGCACGTATAGTGTCTTAGTTTTATGAATAAATTCGAATACATTTTCTACTTGCTCAATCCCATTCGCTCTGAACTTTCCCTAGTTGTGATATCATTTGTCCGCCTCCCTGAGCTGTAGGTAGACAAAAAAAATTAGAAGCCCGAAACCGTCCACTTTAACATTCTTTAAATAACGAAAATTCAAAGAAACTAGATCTCCGCTTCAATTTAAATTGAATGCGAAATCTAACGCAGCCAAAAAACGAAGCGGAAATGGATAGACCAAGAGGTTCGAAAGACGTAATAGAAAAGAAGAAATTTGCTGCTTTACGGCTACAGAAACAAAATGTCACTCATATGACAATTTGGAACAGTAAAATATACCAAGAAGTACTATTACCAATTTAATATTGCGGGGTAACCAAAGCACTGTAGCAGTAATTGAGAAAAAAAGAGGTAGACCAGTAAAGTTGCAGCCGAGATTCACACGAAGATTTCTACTCATGGTTTACAAAAAATTGTTTCTTTCCTATACAACGAATTGCTTCAATGTTCCGTACAGCTAAAGGTGACATTGTATGCGTTAAAACTATATGACGTGTCTGTCACGATAATGGAGTGAGAAACTACAGTGCTGTATCAAAACCATACTTGACAAACAATCACATTGTACTCGGACTAGAATAGGCAGTATCAAGAAGAAATTGGCTGCAAACAGATTGGACCAATGTAATGTTTAGTGAAGAGTCGTAATTCACTGCCCGCCCTACAAAGTAACGTGCTTGTGTGTGGAGGAAAGAAGGAACTAGATATGATACTACTAATCTCGTACCTACTTTTAAATCCGGTTACGTATCTTTGTCTGCATGGAGAGGATTTTCTATCTATAGACGCACACCATTAGTGCGTATTGAAGGTAATTTGAATCGAATTAAATATCGATAAATACTAGAATAGTACATAATACCGTTTGCAGCTCAATATCATGGTCGTTTACGTAAGTTTATCTACCAGCAAGACGGCTGCGGGCCACACAGTACTAAATCTATTATTGGATTTTTTTCGACGCAAAACGAATTGAGTTGCTCCCGTGGCCTGTTCTGAGTCCTGATTCGAATCCTATAAGAATGTATGGGCAATGTAGATGAGGCAGTTACGTCGGCATGGTACTTATCTATCGAATTCGATGAACTCTTTAACAAGTTGTGCACTATTTGAAATGCACAAACAAATAAGTATTTTTCTAGCTTAGTGCACTCTATGTCACGTAGTATGGCTGCAGTAATCAAAAATGTATGGAGATCTACCAGGTACTTAGAAAGGACACTGTGATCCGGATAATTTAACGTTATAAACAGGCATTAATTGAGTTTGAATTTTCTAGAATTTTTAATTTTACAATTAAAAGATAATCATGCATCACACGGGTAGGATGCGTTGGTATTTCTCAATTACAACATTGAAACTTCCGTAGAATTCATTTGAAAGTAATATCGATATTGAAAGTTAAAACCTCCGGATCACCGTGTCTTCTCCGTGTATTACACTAGAGGGAAAGGACTTTGCGTTGTTGCTAATGTTTGAAATTACATAGGTAATTGCTGATTCCTGCGGAACTTTTAAATTTATCTTCATAGACAAGCTGGATGCACGTCCGTTTCTCAAAAGTAAAGTTAAAAATTCCTCAGAAATCAGCAATTACCTATGTAATGTGTAACGGTAGCAACAACGCAAAATCGTTCCGCTCCTGTGTAGTGCAATAGTTCTAGGTAAATATCGTTAAATATATTACATTGTTGTTTAAATGTTCCCGCTTTTTATTCTATTAGGGTTGTTCTATCTTTTTTCTACCTACTGTGCACTGACTTGTGGGCCGGGCGTCCGCCACTTTTCACGATACTTTACAGATAAGAGTTTTAATTAAATTTCAGTGTCTTCAGTTTTGCAGATACTCCCCTATAGAATTTTGACTAAATTTGCAGATTTGCATCCACAATTAGTGTTTCTTTCTTGGAAAAATGAAGGCATCAAATTATATTAGAATTTTTATCAGTAGAGCATATCGAAAAGAAGCGGTTGTTTAGATCGGACTTGCGCTGTCGATCAACCCGATCAGAAAACGTTTTTGGTATGGTGTACAGGTAAGTGGACATAATTCTAGAATGTTCTCGTCTGGAGTATCACAAGCAATGACTATCACGACCAAAATATGATGAGAACTTAGCGCTTCGTCTTGTCAAGCTCTGATCAATGGTGTTCAAGAAAACGAGCTTCTGTGACGCAAAAAAATTTTAGGTGCCACATCAGATCAGTCAACTGAAAGAAATGCGTGGTAAGTATATCTGTGGGGAAAGATGTTGCACCATTCTTTTACAAAATTTTTTGTTTACTCGAATTTCATAGAATTGCAACTGAGAACGTTTGTGTAAAGGAAACTCGCTTATTTTCGTGGAGCTGTCGTCACAGATGCGGATCTGCAACCAAAAGGCTCTTGTAACGGCATCTTGTCCCAGCGAAAAAAAATTCAACCTACAGAAAGCATACCTAGTTTGGTACTCTACAGGTCGAGTACTCTAGAAAATATTGTGAAAATTTTTTTGAATCTCAAAAGCTCGTTTTCGTGAGCATTTCTATAACAACTTCACAGAGGGAAACCCTAAATTTTTGTTGTATTTCGGCCAGTTTGAAGGATACTAACGATGTTCCATACGAGGGTATTCTAGAATTATGTCCACCTACCTGTACTGTACAGTAGGCTTGCCCATTCTTGTGATGCGCTTGTTCCGTACAGCACACGATACGGTACAGAACATCTGTGATCGGCGAGTGCCGCCACGTATCTTATTCTTTCTGTTTCGTACATTAAAACGCATTCTCCCACATAAGCGCCCTTGTGTCTATGTGAAATAACCGTGGCCTCCTATGAGGTCACTGCTAAATGGTAACACTTTATGTTGACGAACTTTATACGTGGTCTTGATTACTGGATCGGGGTTGATGATCAAGTACTGTACACGTGGTAAGGAAAAAATTTATTAAGAAATGTAACTACGCACCCACCGTAGGATTGCCTTATCTCCCTTCACAAACCGATGAAAAACGGCCTCATATGAGGTCGCTGGTCTCAAATGAGGCCAAATTTAGCATGGACACTTGCTTCCAACAAAATCACATCCTCAACTCACCGCGAAGAAAGCACACGACCCCCTACAGTCTTGTGTACCATAGCAAGGACTCTTGACACGACCAACTCATCTTACAATATGACTCGTCAACAACAGTTCTCGTGTACCATGGTAACCGACAGCGCCGGCTCAGTTCCTAGTACCAACCCTCAGCGTCAATTGTCGTGTATCATGATGAACGTGGAAACTGGTGACTTTCTGAAAGACCATGCAGACAACGTTTGGTTCGTCCTGGGCGCCTACTTTTTCGCTTTCTTCTCGAGGTCGATAATGCATAACATCGACTTTATTTCTGAGAAATGGCGCACGTGCCGTCGCACACGAGCACTCGCACGAATTCACCTCGCATCCTCAATATTTCCGATTATATACGTCGCTGTGTACGCTGAAGCGCAACATCGGGCTGAATAAAATACGGAATTCGGCGCGGCATTTGCCGCATTGATGGTCAATCTGTTTCAGTTGCTACGAACCATCATGGGGATTGTGCAACTAAATGCGTTTGTTGCATGGTGCAAGGATGCGAGGGAATGCGTGCGCGCACTGTCGGGCATAGATGGAGGGGGCAGTGGGAACGAAAGAGATTCGAGAGCGGAAGGAACGAAAAGGTTTTGTGGGTTCTTGAATGTGGAAATATTTGTCACATGGTGCAAACGACGGATGGGACGTATGCGTGAGTATATGAATGGAAATACTGAAAACAGTGAACATGAGACTACTGCAGGTGACGAGGACATCGAGTCATCGTTGTACACATATCTAATTAATGTGTATCATGGCGAGGACGAGGATATAGAAGAGAAGATCGAAGTGAACAACACGGTGATTGATAACGAGCTAGGTGGGCGGGATGTGACAGTGTTACCATCGTGGGAGAAGATGTGGGGTGGGTTGAAGAAAGGTTCGCAAACCCCAAGTAAGTGGCTGCGCACAGACCGCGTAATGCTGAACACGGTGCGATGGTGTGGGTCATATTTGTGTGGAATGGGCGAACCTTGGAGCCTTGGGGTATATGCACGACGAGCAGATACTGAAATGCTGGAGAAATTCTTTTCACTCGATATGGTCGGTATACGTTGTATCCTTCAATCGGTAGAGTGGAACACTGACATGGTGAGCGGCGGTTCTGAGGTCACGAGCATTTATCAACGTTTTGCTCACGGAGAATATGAACCTAATGGGGAGATGTGTACTGCTTATGGTACTGGGTTTGATTGGTATTATGTTTTGGGCACGCATAATGTTGAATTGTATTCATTCGAGTTCGATAGCCTTGTAAGTTCATACCCTGCAAATGACGAGGAATCGTTGGCAGCGGGTGGAAACCGAGAGATTGTCAAAGTGGGACTTGCACACTCGTTGGTGCTCGCGAAACAAATGAGGGTTGACAAACTCAAAGCAATAAGACAATACTATGACCAATATCGTGTGCCGTCAGGCTCCATACGTGGAAACGCGTTCAGACTAGTAGAAAAACAGACGGATTGCTCGATACCGGATGATGCAAGGACTTGGGAGATGTTTGAATCCATTTCCTATCAGCTTCCGCTATTTCCGTATCGAATGCAGGCGGTGGCATTGTGGGACGAGGGAACGAATTGGCGTGTGTTGCAAGAGTCTGCACACCGAGATATCCTGAATTCGCTATCTTGTGGTAAAAGCATGGAAATCGACAATGAAGAAGAGGTCTTGCATAATGCTCTACGCAAAGTCGATATCTTTGAACACAGCACTGAATGGAGTAAGAAACATTTTCCAGCGAAAGGCTCACTTGGCTTAGTAACTTTCCTTGCGGAATGGCTCGCTGAGAGTGAAGGAGAACCGAACTGGGAACCGGAGATACCGAAAAACTGTTTCGAGTGTGGCCCAATAGAATCTTTTTCTGACATTCCGATTACACGACCTGTGGAAAGACATCTCGTTTGGGTATGCCAGCGAGAACTACAAAGAAAGATCGCGGTAATAGGTGACAAAGATGAGAATTTTCCAGGAAATGTTGCGTTGATTATGTTGTTCTTGTTGGTATTTCCTGTTTTGTCAATGGAAGAGCTGCATGATTCCGAGGTTGGTTCGAAAGAAAATCAAGAAGAACGACAGGAAACGAGCACTGCGTCCTCCTTAACCAAAGATAACAGTGTTGATGTGTCTGTAGAAAAATGGCGCGTGTGGACTGATCTAGCGCCACAAGACATTTCGTTGATGTTACGAGTTGATTATACAAATCTTGCAGTGTCGTTGAGACTACCTAACGATAGCGGTACTACGCAATTCAGGTGGCAAGACTGAGTGGACGCTGCTATAAGATGTATGAGAGGAATAGAGAAGAAGGACGATGGCGATTTGGGATATGGTCGGCAGATACTGAAGGCGGACTTGCACAAACCGATGGTGGAACTTAGTCCCCTTTGTGAGAACGAGGATAGAATGGAACCGGAAGTGGAGAAGACGGGCACAGCTCGAGTGTGGATGGGATGGCCCCCGTTCGATGTTCGAATTTGTAAATTTGAGTTGGACCAATAGTTTGCCGCTTGCGATATCAACCTAAACAGTGCACTGAGAGAGAAGGAACGCTAGAGAGCAGAGGAAGAGGTTAAGAATGTTGAAAGAGTGATTAAAGCGATATTACGGCATGAGAATGAGAATATGGAGAAGGAGGGATCTGCGGGTAGGGCAGAAAATTGAGAGCATGTAACCCCCCGCAGCAGGACCATGCAGCAATAAGGCAACCAAACGGGTGGATGTTGAAACTGAAATTGAAGATAGCATTTGGCGGTTTGCAGTGTATTTAATGCTGAACCGATGTGGACCACCTGTTGAAGAAGCAAGCATATTGGCGATGAGGAGCAGCGAATCGAAAGATGTATGAGGAGTGAAGAGAAGAGCGAAGCTGGCACGGAAAAGAATAGTCGGGGTTAAATGATAGCAGCAATCAATCGCAGTGAATTTCTTTATTCGAGTGGCAAATACTTGCGATTCGTTGTGGTTTCGCTCGTAGAATCCAACTCTCGTACAAATTGAATGTGGCAATTCTCTTCGGAAAGGAGCTATCGTGCAGATAAAGAACTGCGCATACAGTCAGAACTGAAAGTAAAATGTGCCGATAGTAGACAAGAATAGAAGACCTGAGGCATACGTTACAGGGTCAGGTTGATGTAGAGCAACTGTACTTCATATCAGAATTGGGTGCAACGTTCCGCAAATAGAGACTCCAGTACGTCGTATCCCTCACCATTGAGAGGTTCATCTCTCGCTTCAGCAAGGTTGAGATGTGTCTAGGTACGATGCGTGGTCGAATGAGGCCACGCATAGTACAATGAAATCATATTTGCCATACGCCGTTCCGAATGCGACGCATCGCGCACGTTCATTCCACCCTATTTGCGCTGCGGGTGGGAATGAGCCATCAGCACGTCTTCGCGATTCCCAAGTACTCCCATAAGGACCGTGCAGATGAAGTGGGATGCAATGAATTGTCATTGCAATTTTTGCCACATTTCAGCTTTGCAATGGTGCAGTAAAATTGCAATGAATCGCTGTGATAGCAGTATAAATAGTAGTACCATCGTTTAACTTCGTACTTGAGTAGGATCCTGTCGCAATCATGGCACAACCAACAAAAAGGCAATGCGTCCAAGCCTTAATGCAACTGCAGCGTGAAAAGACAAAAGAACTCTCAGCCAGCGGTTCTGAGGTCTCGCGACAAGTTCCATATGTCGTGTATCGGTGTCTAAGTGACAATCATTGCCGAAACAGTCCTCCTGAAGTGAGCTTTCAGAAAAGAACCGGCTATACTAATCCATTTGACCATTTGACTGTATGCTGCAAGCCGAAAGAGCAGATATATGCAGAAGTCCGCCGAAAAATGGCAGTTGAGATAGAGTCCCAAGGATGTCCGTCATCTCAAGATACATTTGAAAAACCTCAAGTGAGAGAGAGAAAGCCATGTTTGCGTACCTCGAGCTAATACTTATGAGCAATGCGCCCTTATCATGCGTTGAAAATAAGCATCATCGAAACTTCTGCAAGCACGACTACCGTTTTAGTTGAAACTACGTGAAGAAGATCTTGCTTTCAGTTGCTGAGAAAGTGGAAAAACAAATATCATCCGAAATGAAGAACACCAAAGGATCTATCATGCACGACGGATGGACGTTTGGAGGATGCCACTATATTGGATTGTTTGCTCTGTATGTATCTAAGGCACAAAGAGTAGGCAGTATTACTGCTCCTCTATTATCAATGAGTCCCATGAACAGTGTTTGGAAATGCGATAAGTTCAAAGAATGCGATTGTACTTCAGAAGCTACTGACTTTGATGCAGATACTCATGCAAAACATATCAAAGATGTGTTCGCTCTTATTCTATCAATTTTGATGAATGTTGTCTCTGTCAAACGGCTGATAACTGTAACTTGAATCAATCAATTGCGACAAAGCTTCAAATACTGCATGTCGGTTGCTTGAGCCATAAGTTGAATCCGAAAATTGAGTACATGGTCCGATCTGATCCGGCGTTGTAAAACTGCATCGAATCAGTGAACAAGAGAATGATCGCCTGTAAAACATCGATCAGAAACAGGGTAATGTTGCAAAATGTGGCGTCTCTTGCTCCAGTGACTGACTGCAAGACTAGATGGTCTGGAAAATACTTGATGTTGAAACGCTTCAACAGAATATACGACCAACTGCGAAATGTTGTAGAAGATGAGAGGAGCACTGTCGCTATGAATTTGACTCCACAGTTTAAAGAGACTGTGCGATACTTCAAAATGCCTAGCCAACTTGACGAAGTGACCAAGTATCTTTAGCTGGAAAATATTTCGTTGTCTGATTGTCGATTAGCCTTCGATTGTATTGCAGAGTCTGTGGTGACGGGAAACATGATCCAGACTCCGATATCTACCAATGTCAGCTAGGAGCTAGAGCTATATCTCCGGTTTCAAGATTGGTTACAGATAAGGATTTTGAGTCGGGTGTTGTCAAAATTGAAAGAAATCAGCTCCGTTCAATGTCTTCATCTGAAAGGAATGCGTCTCGAAGTTTTCTAGTGTCAAATTATTCAACTGCAATTGTCTCTGGATCCGATTCAGAAGAAGACGGTGAGAAATCTATAATGGCACCTATTACTAAAAAGCGACGCAAACTGAGCAACAGCACTGCTAAGTACATCGATTCACGATTCATTTGCGGCTCAGTAGCAAAAGTAGAGCGTCTGTGGTCACTCGCTAAGTTTATGCTTCAGAATCATCGGAAGTCAATGCCTCCGGTTCTGGTTGAAGTATTACTATTCCTGAAAGTCAAGCGAGCTTATTGGGACATTTCCTTAGTTTATGAGGCTATGAACAACTCTCCTACTGAAAGAGTTGCGGATGTGCTAGATGATTAGGAGCAGCTGGAACGAAGCATGCTAGACTAGCTATTCACTAAACAAAGTAATTACTGAACATCGCAATGGAGGATTTTTTCCATTACTGCCACCTCTGCCGTGCAGTACCTGCGCGAACGCAGGAAGGCATCTCCTGAAAATGACAGCAACATGACGTTAATGGTTTCAATGAAGCTTGACACGGTTTCACTTGATGGTACTTCCATGAGCGCGCAGTTGTCTCTCACTTGATTGCACATCGGCATAAAACCTAAATCGCTTTCTCAACGCAACCGACGCAGAGGGACATAGGTTCAGGGATAATAATGCGTCTTGTGTTTATGGTCGGGTCCTGATGCCGCACGCCCACGCCCATAGTACACACGTGCACACAGGAGAACCGCACGCAATGTGTAGTGCAGCGAGAATAGAAATGCGAACGCAGGATTCATGGCCTCTTGGTGATTGGAGATTGATAAGAATTGCGTGATAGTTAGCACCTTGGTTCCGAAGCGGCGCAAAGTAATTTTTGCTCCACTCGTATTCGTAACGTAGTCTCGTTAATTAGAGAAAACCGCATTTCGTACCAGGATGGGGTTCGAAGTCTTGCAAACCGACGCTCCGTTTCATCGTATCCCACAGGCTCGAATTTTCCATATTTTGCTCATACATTGTTCGCGTGTACCCCTCTTCGACGGCGTGATCGACGGTAGTCAAACGAAGGAGATTAAAAGCAGATGCAGCGCACGAGTTTGAGAATTTTGAAAGAGCGATTAAAGCGATAATACGGCATGAGAATGAGGAGGAAGAGGCATCTACGGGTAGGACCGAAGATTGAGAGCATCCATGTTCCTGGTCAAGACCATGCAACAAGTAGGCAACCACACGGTGGATGGTGAAACTGAAGATAGAATTCGGGGTTTGCAGTTCATTTAATGCAGGACCGATGATGACCACCTGTTGCTTTCCAAGAAAGAACAAGCAAGCACCTTGGTGACGAGGCACAGCGAATAAAGAGTGAAGAGGAGAGCGCCGCAAGTACGGTAAAAAGTAGTCAGGGATAAATGAGAGAATCAATCAATCGCAACAATTTTCTTTATTCGAGCGGCAACCACCTGCAATTCGTTGTGGTATCGCTCGAAGAATCCAACTCTCGCACAAATTGAACTTGCCGAACTTCCTCCAAAAGGAACTATCGTGCAGAATAAGAGTTGCGCATATCGTCAAAACTGAAAGTAGAATGTGCCGCAAGTAGACACGAATAGAAGATCCTTCAACTGACTTGCGATACTGAGATATACGTTACAGGGTCAGGTTGATATAGAGCAACTGTACCTCGTATCAGAGTGTGGTTCAACGTTCCGCAAACCGAGACTCCATTACATGGTATCACACACCGTCGAGAGTTTCATTTCTCGCTTCAGTATGATTGGGATGTAATTAAGTTCAATGACACGGTCGAACGACGCCACGCAAAGTAGAGCATCAGATGTACCATGCGCCGTTCGAAATGCGACGCATTCCGCACGTTCATTTCACCTCAT
>JAAUYH010230328.1_pt1 | contig 22941 bp, 25 predicted proteins | sample 7278061 | NCBI WGS metagenome assembly JAAUYH01 (sample SAMN14350203, study PRJNA611818) | marine sediment metagenome | isolation source: surface marine sediment (0.6m) | place: French Polynesia: Moorea | collected 2018-08 | reverse complement strand
GGTTATAATGGGCCGCCGTGGCCTGGGGCGTCTATCAAGCGCTGTACTGGGCAGCGTCTCACAAAAAGTCAGTCATGATGCAACTTGCACTTGTATGACTGTTTACTAAAACGATTAGTGCGCCAATCTATTATTGGCGCACATTTTCTTGGATCGAATTCAGATAAGCTATTATCGCTGTGATCTGGTCAGGGGATGCTTCATATTCTGGCATATCAGGATGTCCTGTCATGATGCCTTCTGCAAAAGCTTCTTCCAATGCTTCAACCGGATAGAACACGGAGATATTACGAAAAGGAATTGCTGCAGGATGCGCGCTGTCATCATTCATATCTATTGCATGGCATTGCGAACAGTTTTTCTGAACCAATCTTCGGCCATGTGGAACAGGCTGTACCCATCTTATCCATTCGAGAATGTCTCGGACCTGATCAGCGGTAATTTGGAACTGTGGCATTTTGCGATGCTCGCCCCAGTCTTTGTTCATCAACTCCCAGCCTATCAGGGTAATTGACCGATAGCTTGAAAACGTGCGAAACGCGGGAGCGTCCTTATTTGGACTTTCACCGCTCAAACCTATTGAGTGACACGTAGAGCAATTCAATTTTGCCAACCCTTCACCATGAACAATGGCACTGATTTCACTCTGACTTTGAGCTTCCGCAGAAACTGGAAAAGCAGACAAAAACCCGAGCAATAACAAGAATTTTTTCATTGTTTCGACATCCTTTGTTGCATTTCAATCGATCACGCGACTTCTTTCTTTAGTGAATCTGCAAATTGCTTTGCGAATGTTTTCAAGGCCTTCCAATCAGTGAAATCGTGTTCCTTGTCTGTTTGATCTGGCCAGTTCTCAGTCTGGGCTGCACGTTTCATCAGCCAGCGTTTAAAAAAGCCATATTCAGGATAGTTCAGCGAACCTGCTACGTTATAAACTTGACTGGGCTGCCATCCTGTTTGCTTGGTCAGTTTTGTCGGGTAACTTTTTGCTTCGGTTTGCTCATCCTCGTCTGCACATGCAATCATAAGAGAGGAAGTTACCAATGCATTTGGGACTTGTGACAATGCTGACTTCCAGTTTTCAATGTAGTCAATAAAATCACCAGGATAGCTGCCCATGTGAATGGGAGCGCAAAGAATTGTGGCATCAAAGGTTCCTGGATCACAATACCCTGGATCTGATGTAACCGAGAGGAACACTTCATTGTCGAGGTCCTCGAACGCATCAGCCAATTTTTTTGCAATTTTGGCAGTATGGCCTTCGATTGTGGAATAAAGAATCAGTATTTGCATGAAACCTCTCCATCATATTGAAATTCCAAATAAGCCTAACAAAAAGCTGGTATGTATTTTCTGATCTGGATCAATCCAATCAAAAATCTGATCGCGAAGTAATGTTTAGAAACCTTGCAACCCAGCCCAGACAAATGCTGCACCCAAAGCAACCGCTAAAACCGCAAAACTGGTGATCAGTCCCCGGTTGCCCAACATGGATGAGAAAATGCCCAGGAACTGCTTCCTGACTGCAAGCATAAGAATGCCCTCAGCGAGTGCAATCCAACCAAATAGCGAGATAACGGTTTCAAATATTCCATCCCATTGGGAGTAAACTGAAACTATTATTGCCCCCACTACAAAAGCAAAAAGCCCTGTTAGAAATCCAACAGCAGGATCTTCGCGCATAGTTGTAAACATTGATGGAATTGCATCACGATCAAAAAGCATGCCTGCGCCTGCTGATAGAAAATATAAACCGAAAAAAAGGCTTAGAAGCTGAGTGATGTTAAGTGATTCAAGCATGTCGAATATCTCCGTAAAGCTTATTCATCAGCTTACTAAGAAAAGAGCGACTGCGATTGATCGATATCAATCGATACAATTTTGGTGATGCTAGAAAGCCTGACGCCTCCATATCTACACGACAAGGATTCGGGAATTTGTATTGGCAAAGTTAGGTAATGCGACGCCCTGATAATGTCAGGATATGTTCGATGAAGCTGTTTAGAACTCTACGGAAGTATTTTTTTCATGCACAGCTGTTCGCTCGAAAAAATATCACTTTCGGCGTAAGATCACTTTTAGGCGTTCTGCTGATAGTTGGAGGCATCTTCGCTTTTCTTCCAATCCTTGGTATCTGGATGCTGCCAGTTGGAATTGCTTTTATCAGTGTTGATTTTGCATTGATTCACCGACACTTTCGGAAGAAAAGTGGCAACAAAAATCGTTCGCGAAACGCTGATAACGGCATGTCGCAATAATATCAAACCTTAAGCCGCCCCGATTCTTACTTGAACAGCCTCCACTAGGTTTTGTTTTCCGCCAAACTACGAAGTCTTGCGGGTTCTACGACACGAACCTGATGTGTAGATGGCAAGTCTATAACGCCCATTTTACGAAGCTTAGTGAAATTTCGGCTCACTGTTTCTATCGTCATGCCAAGAAAATCAGCGATGTCCGAACGATTCATAGGTAGATCAAAAATTACAGAATTCAGCTTTGCCAGGTTTTGGCGATCCATTATTGCAACCAGAAATGAGGAAATTTTTTCGACTGCATTCTTTCTCCCCAACATCAAGAAGTGATCTTGCATATTATTGACTTCCGCGGCTGCCTTTCGAAGAAGTTTCAAACAGAATTCAGGATCATTTTCTATATCCTTCATGAACGCATTTTTTCGATGAAGTCTGACGCGAACCTTTGATACAGCGTCACAATCACAGTGATAGTAACTGTCATGGCTGAGACCTATCATTTCACCAGCATAGCAAAAATTCAAAACCTGCCGGCGGCCATCCGCAAGAACCTTGGAACTCCTGACTACCCCTTCGACCACTTCGTAAACATAATCAGCTTCGTCTCCTGTATAGAAGAGGTTGTCACCTTCTCTGAAAGTAACCTCATGGGTGGAAGGAAACTCATCGCAGTGGCCTGGAGAAAGAGTTATCTGGCTCTCTATGGTTTTGATCGGCGATGTCACATACATCTCTTTGCTCCCTTGTCTTTGCTGATGAGAGCATCAAAACTTATTCTCGTATCCTCAGTATCTTGCTTATGTAACCGAATGTAACAAAGTGTATTGGACCCTGTTGCCCTAAGGTTGTAGGATATAAATATGTAATGCTTCCGGCAGAACGGGTGTTGCAATGGGCGAAAACCAAAAAAGCATATTGGTCGTTGACGATGATCAACAGATCCGACGTTTGTTGCGCAATTGCTTCGAACCGGAAGGGTATCTAGTTTTTGAAGCCGAAAATAGCGCTGAAACTGAAAAATGCTTGGCGGAAAACGATATTGACTTGATCACACTCGACCTTAATCTCGGACCCGAGAATGGACTAACGATTGCCTCCGTGCTCAAAGCCAAATCCGATATTCCCATTATTATTGTCACCGGAAAAGGTGATGTCATCGACCGGGTTGTTGGTTTGGAAATGGGGGCAGACGATTACATCTCAAAACCCTTCCATGTAAGGGAAGTAATTGCACGAGTACGAACTGTATTGCGGAGATCCGGAAAAGCTCTCCATCAATCACCAAATTTTGGAGAGGTTGCTACTGACGAATCGCTTGTTGGCGTTTCAAGTTTCAAGTTCGATAAGTGGCTTGCGAACTTCGAAACGTTTGAACTCAAGTCGCAAGGCGGAGTTCCAAGTGATCTGACAACCGCAGATTTCAAGCTTTTGAAAGTGCTCCTTGAAAACCCGAAAAAGGTGTTATCGCGCGAACAAATCATGGATCAGATCAATGGGCACGATTGGGCACCATACGACCGGACAATTGACAACCAAATCGCAAGACTTCGGAAAAAGCTCGAAGAAGACCCCGCAAATCCCAAGCTAATAAAAACAGTACGTGGCATCGGTTACACATTCACTGCCGATGTGGCTAAAATCTAGTCAATACTTTTACGCTTGGAATGGATCGCCTCTGAAAGTTTTTCAGACAAGTCTGCTTGACGGTATGGCTTGCGCAATAGTTCCACATTCAACGAGGCAAGCTTTCCGTTCCCGAGTAAATCTTCCGCATACCCAGATGTCATGAGAACAGGTATCTGAGGAAAATTCTCCAATACATGTTCAACTAAATCGTAGCCAGATACGTCTCCAGGCATCACCAAATCTGTAAAAACCAGATCAATGTTGTTGTGGTTCTGCAAGGCAGCAATGGCTTCTGTGCCATTGTTTGTTACAATGACTTTATAATTTAGGCTTTTTATCCTGCTTACAGTTATCGCCCGTACTTTCGGATCATCCTCAACAATCAAAATCGTTTCATTGTTTCCAGAGACGATTTCCAAGTCATCCCTTCTTGCCACTTTTTTTGGTTGGTCAATGCCATCGTATCTGGGAACATAAATATTGATTGTAGATCCCATACCCAATTCACTGTATATGGTTGCGTGTCCACCAGACTGTTTGGCAAATCCATAGACCATTGATAGTCCCAAACCAGTTCCGCGTCCTTTTTCCTTTGTTGTAAAAAATGGCTCAAATGCATTGTCTCTAACTGCTTCAGACATGCCATGTCCTGTGTCTGAAACGGAGAGTGAGACATATCTGCCCGGTTTCAATCCGATTTCTGTTTCAACATATTTGGAATCGAATTGAATATTCTTGGTCTCGATAAGCAGTTTACCGCCATTGGTCATTGCATCACGAGCATTGACGGCAAGATTGAGTATGACACTTTCGATTTGCCCCGGATCAACTAACGCATCCCATAGACCGTGATCCAGTGAAGTTTCTATATCAATGTTTTCGCCTAGAGTTCTGGCGAGCATGCTTTTGGTGGTTTTGATAATGGTATTAAGATTGACAACTTCAGGCGTCAGAACACTGCGTCGCGCAAAGGCCAATAATCTCTCTGTAAGGTCTGCGCCATGTTCAGCGGCTTCACGTGCATCGTTCAGAAATTCTTTATGACTGTCATCCTCCAGTCTCATACTCAAGAGCTCAAGATTGCCTGTGATTATTGTTAGCAAATTGTTGAAATCGTGAGCGATGCCGCCTGTTAGCTGACCAATTGCTTCCATTCGCTGCGATCGATGAAGTGCATCTTCGGCTCTCTTGCGCGATGTCATATCGTGAAGGATGCCCGTATAGTAGGTTTTACCGGATACTTCGAACTCACTGACTGAAAGATGCATTGGGAAGGTTGTTCCATCGGTCCTTAAACCTTCGACTTCGCGTCCAATACCGATGATTTTTCTTTCGCCGGTCTTCTGATACTTTGCCAAATATGCATCGTGCTCAGAAGCCCAAGGTTCCGGCATCAGAAAACTAATGTTCCTATTCAGAAACTGTTCCCTCTCATAGCCGAAAAGCTTGATGGCCGACTGGTTTACGGTCTGAACCACACCATTGCTGTCTATTGTTATGATTGCGTCAACGGCAGCTTCCAGAATTGCTTCCAGCATTTCGGACTGTATATTCTTCTCCACAGATCGTCCTGGCTTTCCGTTTAACTACGTCAAACCATAATATAATAACAGACTGCTTGCATAGACCACTAAAACCAAAAATGAGTCGACGCCAATTGGTCCGATCTTGGGTTTTCTTCGCACAATTAGTCCAACCAGATATATTGCTGTAACGAGAGATCCGCAGGCAATCGCCAATTGTGTTGATGCAGTTGCAGCATCCAATATTGGTCTTTCAAAATAGAGAATGTCTGCAGGAAAAATCAGGACGATCATAATAAGATTGCTGCCAAACACATTTGATATTGCAAGTGTATAAGCCCCCATGCGAACCGCAGTAATGGTTGTACTCACTTCAGGCAGAGAAGTTGCCGCAGCCAAAAATGTGACGCCAAAAAAGCCAGAACCCATCCCACTCCGTTTGGCCAGAACCTCAGAAACTTCTACGATTGCGACTCCCAGACCCATGATCAATACACATGCAATTCCACTGATCAGTATAAGGTTCGGCGAAGGCAGTTTTGACACTGATTTTCTGCTGACCAGAGAAATTCTATCGTTTTCCAGATCAGGAAGATCAACAGGAATCCAATGAGAGCCACCATCATACCAACGCAGTAATGTTATGGATCCCGCATATGCAAATGCGATAAGGATACTGCCAATTCCAACTCCGAAAATCGAAATTGGTTCACCCAGAATCAATACGACCTGTAGACAGGCCATCAATGCAACCAATAGTGTCGCTTCCAGGGCATGATTGGCTTTTCGTGGGTAGTTTGAAATTGCGCCTCTTGCCCAAAAATCTGCAAAAGCCAGAACAGCTGTCTGCAAAGCAATTCCGCCAAAGAGGTTATTCAATACAAGATCAGAATTTTGTATTAGTGCTGCTGACACCGTGGTTGCGACTTCAGGCAAGGACGTGGATAGCGCAAGGAAAAGTAGCCCAACCGTTGAGGCCCCCAAATTATACCGGTCACAAATAGCGTCTGCTAAATACGTCAGACGTGAACCAACAAGCCAAATCCCGCATGCCAGCAATAGAAATATTAGAAAATTGATAGCTAGGCCTTGAGCCAGAAGGATTTCTTGCACGGTGGTTCCAGCGATTTCCGATTATTCAATATGACCGTGCTTTAGATATCTGCCTTTGACCCTGATCAAAGAAATCTCTTTCAGCAATTTTAAGCTCCACAGGAAAAGGAGCACTGTCATGGAACATGGACATACAAGTTCTGAAATCAGTCTTAGATTAAGCGAAAAGAAAGGCCCAAATTATCTGGGTGATTTTGTCTATGGTGGCGTTGACGGCACAATCACGACCTTTGCTCTCGTTGCAGGGATTGAGGGTGCCGGGCTTTCAAAAAGTATCATTATTGTTCTCGGCTTTGCGAACATATTGGCTGATGGATTTTCCATGGCAGCAAGTAATTATTCGGGTACGAAAGCAGAGCTCGATAATTTGGAGAGGTTACGTGAAATCGAAAACCGCCATATTGACGAAGTACCTGATGGTGAACGTGAGGAAGTCCGCCAGATATTAGCTAAAAAGGGAATATCCAAACCCAAACTCGAGGCAGCAGTTGAGGCGATTACGCAAAACCGGGAAACTTGGATAAACTACATGTTGTCCGAAGAGTATGGTGTTCCGACAAATCAGAAGAATCCAATTCATGCCGGGATGATGACATTCATTGCGTTCCTTTTGTGCGGACTTGTTCCGATATTCCCGTTCATCACAAATGCGGAAAACGCATTCTTTTACTCTTCCCTTGCTACAGGATTCACCTTTTTCTGTATTGGCGCCGCAAAAGCCCAATGGTCGCTCATTCCTTGGTGGCGTTCAGGAATTGAAACACTGCTTATTGGCTCTTCAGCTGCGGCTATTGCGTATGGGGTCGGCTATTTCATTGGCCACCTTTGAAAGCATTCTCCTGCATTGACGCAAATCAATATCACTCGTTCATGTTGAGGGCACTATCTCCGAAAAGGAGTTGACAATGAGGCCGTTGAAAACATGGATACTGGTTGCCGATGCAAATCGTGCTTGGATTGCCGAACATACAAAAATCGGTGCTGGCATACATCGCTTGGAAGATAGAACCATCGTATCCAATCGAACCCAGGATTTCCGAGATGGGCAAGGGCGATCTTACAAATCTTACTCATCAAGACGGCACAAAATCGAACCGAAGGTTCATAATGATGTGGTCCTTACCGAGCATGTTGATGAGATAATACAATTGCTTCTAACTTCTCTCAAGAAACGAGAGTTTGACCGACTGATTATTTGTGTAGCTACGCAAACACTGGGGATTTTCCGTAAGCGCATGCCTGCATCTCTAAAAGAAATAGTGATAGCAGAAATGTCAAAAGACCTCACGCACGTACCTCTTAACGAGATTGCACGGTATTTCGAAGATGTTTTGGCAATCTAGTTCATTCGATTTTGATCTAGCTCAAAGAGGTTGCGAAGTAGTGGGTTAAAACCAGCGCAAGAAAGAACAAAACAGTCGAAAGGAGAAACAAATGACTCGTTCTTTGCTTCCGTCAATTTTCGGTAACAACAAAAAGCATCGTCCGGCGTTTCAATCTTTGCATGATGAAATTGAACGTGTGTTCGAAGATTTTCGAGGAACTTTCACAGATCTTGGTGACACTTTTGAGTTTCAAAAAAGTGGCATTTTGACACCCAAGATAAATGTCAGTGAGAGCGATGACACAATTGAGATTTCGGCTGAACTACCGGGCGTTAATGAGGATGACATAGATATCTCTGTCACGGATAACGTGTTGGTCATTAAAGCTGAGAAATCTCAAGAGCGCGACGAAAAGGAAAAAGACTATCATGTCGTCGAACGGTCCCACGGAAGTTATACCCGTTCGATCCCTCTCGGTTTTGACATGGATGACGGGAAAGTCGAGGCGGCCCTCAACAATGGCGTACTCAGCATACTGATTTCCAAGCCTGCGACGATTGCTGAGAAAACCAAAAAAATTCCAATCGGTAAAGCCGCGTAAGCAACGATAGGACGCCGGCATGTTTGTCATTCTTGAAGCATGCCGGAGCAATAAAAATGGAGTTTCCAATGAATATAAACGTTGGCATAGCCGATCGCACAATCAGGATCTGGCTAGGAATAGGTATGGTGTTGTTTGCCTACATGCGCCCAGACCTCCCCTATGCATTTATTGGGTGGCTAGGAGTAATTCCACTGGCAACCGGATTGTTTGGGTGGTGTGGGATATACAAGCTTTTCGGCATCACGACCGTCAAGAACGCTAAGTGATGAGATTTTTATTCGAGGCACGTTGATGAATTACAAAACAGTATTGGTATGTCTAACCAACCCACATAATGCCAAGCGCATGAGCAAAATAGGTGCAAACCTTGCTCGAAAGTTCGGTTCTCATCTTGTTGGGTTGCATACGCTGCAATCGATTGATGTGTATCCCGGTATTACGGTCCCTGTTTCGAGTCAATTCGAAGAGAATTTTACAAAAGGTCAGCTTGATCAGGCGCATCAAATTGAAAACATATTTCGGGAGAATACGGACTGTGAAGATTTTGTATCGGAATGGAGGTGTGTTGAAGCCGGTTCAGTGGATGCCGCTGATCGCATCATAGAACACGCAAGATGTGCCGACCTTATTGTTGTTCCACAGGCTGATAAGCAACATGATCGCCCCGACCAAACAACGCTTCAAAGAGACATCATCGAAGCTGCGGGCAGACCTGTGCTTGTCATTCCCAAGTATGGTGAATTCGATAAAATTGGAGACAACATTTTAGTGGGTTGGAGCGCCACCAAGGAGGCATCGCGGTCTGTTCATGATGCAATTCCTTTCATGCAAACAGGTAATAAAACAAATGTTTTCTGGATCTCAAAATTGAACTCTCAAGAGACCTATCTGGCACATTCAGCAAATGAGATTGCAACAGCGTTGGACCGGAATGGCGTAAAGGTAAATGTGATTCATCGGGTTAATACTGGTCTTCCGATTGGTGATGAGATTCTTAACGAAGCAGCTGATACAGGAGCCGACCTAATCGTATCTGGTGCGTATGGCCATTCAAGAATATATGATTTCATGGTTGGTGCAACCACACCACACCTTATGAAGCACATGACTGTTCCAGTGCTCTTTTCCTGCTAGAAGTTCCATTTGCCAAAGGTATAAATTGATACTGATCAAAGCTTGATCAAAGAAACTCACTATCCTTTACGCACACGTTTGCGAAAGGATGTAACCATGAGAAGTATATTGGTATTTCTGGCACTTCTTTGCATGCCGGTGTCTGCACAGGAAGTCTCGCCCGAAATCTTTTTGCCAAGCAAAGATATTTTCAAAGCGGAACAGAAAGTCAAAACCGTTGAGCCGATAAACGATGATTTGTTTGCTACCGGGTTTTCCATCGAAATAAATGAACGCATAGAAGATGATGCTCACCTCATTGGTTTTCAGGTGGAAGTTGATGAAGTGGTTGGTGGGAACTTGTATGCCTCCGGCGCTTTGGTCGACATTGATGCACCTGTGCTCGGTGATGTAACAGCCACCGGCTTCGACGTGGACATAGGACAGAATGTCGAAGTGGGAGGAAACACGCGACTCGCAGGTCGTAAGGTCAATCTGGCAGGAACAATCAATGGATCAGCTTCAATTGCTGCAGATGTTCTAATACTTGAAGGTGTTGTTATGGGAGATGTCAGTTTTATCGGCAGAACCATAACGTTTTCTGATGATGCAAAGATAAATGGGGCACTTACCTATCGAACTCCTTCAGAGTTGAAGATTCCATCAACTGTTGTGAAATATGATCTTGTGCATTGGGAACCCTGGAATGTAGCAGACGTCAATTCCACGCTTGAAGATCAACTTTCCAAACACGGGCCATCGATTTGGAGTCTGGTTTCACTGTTCCTTGGCGGATTGGCAGCAGTGATTGTTTTGGCGATGCTATTCTTATCGATAATGCCGAGGCGCATAGAAAAGTTACGCACAATCGCAGACAGCAATTACAAGAAAACATCTACTTTCGGGTTTTTTACACTGGCCGCGCTCTTTGGATTGGTACCAGTTACTGCAAGCACAATTGTTGCAGCGCCCCTATTACCATTAGTACTGTTTTTCATAGTGGTCGCGTGGTTGCTCGGCTATTTCCTGGGTGTGTATACAATCAGCTATCGAATATGTGGTCATTATTTCGCAAATATTGATTCAAATATCGGGCGATTGCTCGTTCTGATAGCGGGACTATTTATGTTTGCTATTCTGAATGTGATTCCAGTTCTTGGCTGGTTACTGAATCTTTTTGGCCTTTTTCTTGGGCTAGGTGCCGTTTCAATTGCCATTATTGAAAGACAATCGAGTAGCGGTTCTTCTGCTTCTGATCAGGAGGCCATTTCTACTGCCTGAATTGGAAAAAACGAAACAATGCTGATGAGAGTTGTGGGCTTCTAGATAAGCATTGCGTCTCGCACTATGTTTTATGTCGGGTCGCATTGCTTAATCTTTATAATTTTGTGGTTGGAGTAAATGATTGATACTCCGCTTAAGGCCCTCATCGAGATCAGAGGAAATCATCGCTGGTCCCAACCGGTTTGCTGCGTCGCCATGTAGCCATACCGCAGCAGATGCGGCTTCAAACGCAGGCATTCCCTGACTGGCCAGGCCGGCAATGACGCCTGCCAAAACATCGCCACTTCCCGCTGTCGCAAGCCAAGGAGGTGCGTGATTAGAAACAGACACCTGTCCTAACGGTGTTGCCACGACAGTATCGGGTCCCTTCAGAACTATAGTAGCGCCACTTACCTCTGCCGCGTATCTTGCCCTGTCAATTTTGGACTGCAATTTCATTTGTTGCGGAAAAAGTCGGGCAAACTCCCTATCATGAGGTGTGAGGAAAACGTTACAATAAGAAGACGTTATCGCTTCAAAAAGCGGATCCGGGTGTTCTGAAAAGGCCGTTAGTGCCCCGGCGTCCAATATTGTTATACGGTTCATTTCAAGAACGCTTGAAACCATCTCTACCGTGTTGGAGTCAGGCGGCAAACCAGGACCAAGCGCAACACAATTAAAACGCTTATCCGCAAGTAAGTTTTTTACTTCTGACGGACTATCAGCCAATTGAAGCATCACAGATGTAAGGTTGGCTGCATTGATATCCAAAGCAGATCGTGGACTGGCAAGGGTTACCAGCCCGGCTCCTGATCGAAGAGCGGCTTGTGCCATTAATCTGGCTGCACCAGTTGATGTTGGAGGGCCGGATAAAGCCAAAGTGTGCCCACGATGATATTTATGACCATTAATTCCAGGCAACGGATAGGTCTTTTGCCAGATCCCCGGTTGATTTTCCAAGCCCTCCAACCCTGAATTTGACAAAACCGATTTATCAATTCCAATCTGCTTCAGATGAACCTCGCCGCAATAAACTCTTCCCGGGCAGAGTAGATGGCCAGGTTTTTTTCTGAAAAACGTTACAGTGTGGTCAGCTCGGATTGCCCCGCCCATAACCTTCCCTATCTTTCCGTCAATGCCACTTGGCAAGTCTACCGAAAGCACCGGTATTTTGCATTCGTTAATCTGGTTGATGACATCCAAAAAATTGCTTTTAATCTCTCTATCAAGGCCGGCTCCAAAAAGTGCGTCAATTATTACGTCAAAAGCCGCAAAGCTCGAGCACTGGTCGACCAAGGAGTTTTTATTGAGTTTCGTAAGAGCAAGTGCAGCGTCACCACAAATTTTTCCAACGTCGCCTAAAACCAGAACTTGAACATCTTTACCCAGAGATGCGAGAAGGCGCGCTGCTACAAACCCGTCTCCCCCATTATTTCCAATTCCGCAAACAACAAGAATTTTTTGTGCCTTTGGAAAATGAAAATTCAGGGTATCGACGACTGCCTGCCCGGCATTCTCCATCAATTCAATGCCTGGAATGCCATTTTTGATAGTAAGCTGATCGGCTATCGCCATTTGCGATGGGGATAATAACTCATACATACGTTATTAATCGCTTTTATTACCAAGCAGAACAAGAAGCTCGATCAATTCATTCAGCACGAAATTACTTCGCAAAGACGAATATCGAATTGCTCTTTTGGTTCGATTCTTGAGGCATCGAATTGTCTACCATCTTTGCATTGAACCTTTGCAAAATAGGTGTTTCTTCCACCAATTTGGTCTTCCTGCATATCCAGAAGTAGTGCGACCTCGCATTCGTGTAGTCGTGCAAGTTCATATATCAGATCCTCAATCCAAGCAGGATTTGATGATTGTGCCATAGCGGCTGGAATGAATATCAGCGATAACATTACTTTTGTTGCAGCTAAGCGGAACATATTGTTTTCCCCTTGGAATACGGATCTCGGGACAACCAAGCTGCCAATCAGCCTATGGGAATAGTGCAATTGATAATTGATATTGATCAAACCCGCATGAAAGGCGCTTCGCAATGACCGCTTCTTTCATCCTACCTTGCTCAAGGTACGCTTTTTGAGTTCGGTTATAAGACTGGGTTTATTTTCGTTATGTTGATCTCAATCAAATTGCATAACATCCGTAAATGGAATGGATGGTATGATATTCATCCAAAGCGTCAGGGTATTTGATGTCCGAGAACAAACAACTGGCATCCTCAAAGAAGACTGTTGACTACGCTGCCACGCTAAAACGTGCTATTGGCCTGCCAAGGCTAGTCTTATACGGACTTGGCACAACAATTGGCGCTGGCATTTATGTTTTAGTTGGAGAAACTGCAGGCCGCGCCGGAATATATGCACCAATTTCGTTCTTGGTCTCCGCGGTTGTCATGGCATTTAGCGCTGCCAGTTTTGCTGAGTTTTCCGGACGAATTCCGCAAAGCGCTGGAGAAGCGGTTTACATAGATCAAGGTTTTCGAAAACCTTGGCTGGCTGCCATTTCAGGCTATGCGATTATCCTGGCCGCAGTAGTAGCTGCCGCTGCAATTTCGCTGGGATGTGCAGGATATGTTGCCCAACTGGTTCCACTCCCTATTCCGGTCATAGTAAGTATCATATTTCTTGTAATGGGTTCCCTTGCCGTATGGGGCATTCAGGAGTCCATTACGATTGCCGCCGTTCTCACTGTAATCGAAGTCATTGGTCTGCTTGTTATCATTGCCGCCGGGTGGGTTAACAATCCTCAGTTGTTTGTTGAAGCAACTCATGCGTTGCCGTCATTATCCGATGGACTTGCATGGGGAAGTATCCTGAGCGCCAGTCTGATCGCATTTTTTGCATTTATTGGATTTGATGATGTCGTCAATGTCGTGGAAGAGACGATTGATCCCGCCCGCATAATGCCATGGGCTATTGGCATCACGTTGGTGACCGTGACAGTTCTCTATATTCTTGTTTCGGTCGTTGCACTTGATGCGCTTCCGATGGATGAGCTTTCTGCATCAAGGGCGCCAATCGGATTACTGTTCGAACGCCTGACCGGAATTTCTCCAACGGCAATCACGTTGATTGCAATCGCGGCAACCATGAATGGAATTGTAATCCAGATCATTATGGGATCGCGGGTTGCGTACGGACTAGGTAAAAAGAATTATTTGCCTGCAAAAATTGCATCTGTGTATCCACTCACAAGGACTCCGCTAATTGCCACGGTAATGGTTACTGTGGCCGCGCTTCTGTTTGCTTTGTTTGTGCCATTGGACAGGCTCGCTGAATTTACTTCACAGTTGATCTTGTTCATATTTGCCTTGGTCAACATCTCGCTGATGCTGATTAAGCTAAGAAACGAACCGGCACCGGAAAATACCTTCACCGTGAATATCTTCGTTCCAATGCTTGGAGCCACGAGCTGTATAATCCTGTTAACAGGCCCGCTTTTGTTTTAGCGGGACTTAAAAAGGCCGATCGAATTCAGAGATTTTTATGCTTAACCAAACATAAAAAGGTACTTTGAGGAACCAATCAGTGGACCATGAGAACCGGTAAGTTTGCAGCTTCGAGCATGTCTCGTGTGGCACCGCCAAGAAACCATTCCCATAGCTTCGAGTGACCATATCCACCCATTATAAGCAGATCTGCATCAATATCCGTTGTCCGTTGCATGAGCTTTTCAGAGACGGTCATTCCTCCACTAGCAAGAATGTCGACGGTAATATCAATGTCATGTCGAGACAGATAAGCCGCCAAGTCACTTCCGGGATCATCGCCAACATAGTCTTTAACCGGGTCTACCACGATTATGTGGACCCGGTCAGCTCGCTTCAAGAAGGGCATCGCACTGCGCACTGCATGTGCAGCTTCCGCTCGACCATTCCATGCAATTGCGACCTTCGACATTTCATCAAGATCTTTCTTTACTGTCGGCATTAACAGAACAGGACAATTCGCATCAAAGAGTGTGCCACTGAAAGCTCTTTGAATGCTCTCATTGGCTTTCATGGTTTCTTTGGTCATAATGTGGACATCAGTACAAAGCGCATAACGAGCAGCAACTTTTTGTAGTTGCATTGGATAATCACATTCCGCAACAACGGCTGCGGAAATCGATTCTTCAGCAACATATTGTTCGATCTCTTTGACCCTTGCGAAAGCTCGATCCATGACTTCCCGGTTATGGCGAACCCACTCCACCGCTGGAACTGCATCATGCATAGCAAAAGGAGGGGATCTAAGGGTTCCCAGGACTACGATATCCAGATGTGCATCTGATGCTTGTGCCAGTTCTATTGCGTTGTTTAGCGCTTCATTTGATTCCTCGAGTGCCAAGAAGGTCAAAATTGATTTGTAGGCCATGGGATTTCCGTTTTCTGCTCATGTTTATGAATAGAAAAGCTACATCATAACACTGCTTTTCCTTTGTCTTGGATCAAAATGCTTTGCTTATCATCCTGATATTTTTGGATCAGGAATCCAACATGAAAACCAAATTCAACACGTTGTGCAAACCGTATCGGTCAGTTTCCGTTTGGGGGCTGTTAGACACGATTATTATTGATCTGGGGCGGCAGTTCCGTTGGTCATACCTGCCACCAATAATGGTATATTTCGCAGCAGGTATTTCCGGCATTACTGCCATAGTCGGCACTTTTTTTGTGAAAGAGTATCTCGGTATCTCGGCCGAGTTTCTGGCGAGTCTGGGTTTCTGGGCCGGATTGCCATGGATAATGAAAATGCCACTTGGACAATTGGTAGATCTCATCTGGCGATGGAAGTTCATTCTGGTTTATCTGGGGGCTTCATTGATCGCGCTCAGCCTATCAATAATGTATGGCCTGATTGCACACACTCAGTATTTTACAAAGTTTGCTTCTGTCGAAACTTGGTTTGTCACGAGTGCGCTTTTGTCACCAACCGGGTATGTGATACAGGACGTCGTCGCCGATGCAATGACAGTAGAAGCAATTCCCAGCCGAGACCACGAAGGTAATCTTTACAGTGAAGATGAAAATAAGGCTATGCATACAACGATGCAATTGCTGGGTCGTGTCGCGATTGTATCGGGTACTGTGGCAGTGGCCCTACTCAACGTGTTCTTGTTTTCAGATGTCAGTGAACTAACAGAACAACAAATAAGAGACACCTATGCCTTGGTTTATCTTTTGGCATTAGTGATTCCGGTTATATCGGTATTAGGTGTCTCATTCGCGCAGTTTCTGCGATTCAAACAGGTAAAATACTATCAAGCTCAAGACGTAACTTTGAGCGAAATAGATTCAGTAGAAAACTTTCCAACTTCTGACATTACTCCGAAATGGCAGATTTTTGCCGGCAGCATCATGTTTGTTTGCTTCACCCTGTTGATTGGACTGGGAAGATTTCCTTATGGTCAGGAAATTGTGTTCGTGGGCTCTTTATTGATCATCTTGTTGTTGATACATCACCTCTTAAAAGAGCTTCCGAATACCCAACGTAACGCTTTGATCGGAACTGCAGCTATCATTTTTGTATTTCGTGCAATTCCCCTACCTGGAGCAGGTGTGACTTGGTGGGAAGTAGATGCACTTGGTTTTGACCAACAGTTTCTGGCGGTTTTGACAGTAGTCACTTCCATTCTCACGTTGGTGGGCATGGTCTTGATACGTCCAGTAATTGCAAAACGCTCGATAGCATATGTGATAGTGTTGCTTACCTTGGCCGGTGGTTTTCTTTCCCTTCCAAATATTGGCTTGTTTTACGGTATTCAGGAATGGACTTCTGCGCGGACGAATGGAGTTGTGGATGCCCGCTTCATCGCAATTTTGGATACGATGCTGGAATCGCCACTTGGGCAGATCGCCATGATACCAATGCTTGCTTGGATCGCACGAAATGCTCCTGTTCACCTGAAAGCAACCTATTTTGCAGTAATGGCATCCTTTACGAACTTGGCACTTTCGGCAAGCAGTCTGGGTACCAAGTATCTCAATCGTATTTATATCATAACCAGAGAAGTAACGGACCCAGCCACAAATGATGTCGTCATTCCTTCGGATTATACGCAAGTTGGCATGCTATTGATTACTGTAATGATAATCGGCATCACAGCACCAATTGTAACCGTTATGATTGTGCAACGCAGCCGATACAAAGCGGTCGACTAGATTTGAACGCTCATGCAATTTCGGCATAGTGTAGCATAAGGGACTGCTTCAAGACGCTCATCTGATATGCCATTCTGACAGCTTATGCATGTACCGAATACGTCATTGTCGATTCGCGATAATGCAGCATCGATTGCCTTAAGTTCCTCATGCTCATGTCTTCCACGAATTTCCAGAACCTCGTCATCTTCGAGTTCCATTGCTTGTTCAGAGAAACTTGCAGGTAGTGGATCATCCAGCAAATCTTCTATCTTCGCAATCATGGTTTCAAGCTCGGCGCGGCGGTCACGAAGTTTTTTCCTGTAATACTCTGTGTTTGTCATAGTCTTTCCCAACCCTATCTCATTACCAATACCGGACACTGAGCACGACGAACTACTTTACTGGCCGTTGATCCAAGCACATAATCCATGGTTGTTGGTTTGTGCGATGATATGATGATCAGATCACATTCTTTTTTGTCCTGAACCTCTCTAATGGTTTTTGCGGCATGGCCGTTAAGGACTATTGTTTCGGCATCCATATTTCTTTTGGTTACCAAATTCTTCAATCCACTGACTGCATTGCTTTTTGCATTCGCCAGCAACCCATCAGGAATTTGGGCCGCGACATAGGCAGGCACCTCTTCAATCACCGAGAGCAAAATGATCTGCCCATTTTCTGATTTAAGATGTTCTGCCAAATTTAAAGTGGCCTCTGTCTCGTCGATGTGGGACGGATCAATCGGCACAAGTATTTTGTCAAACATTAGAGTTCCTTCCATCTTAAGCAAAACATGCATGATTTATGGAAGGATGTTTTGATCTAGCTCAAACGTGTCTTGAGCGCCCGATCAATCATTTTGCTAATGGCACAAACTTGAGATCATTGGCGCACCCGGCAGAATTCGAATCTGCGACCTCTGCCTTCGGAGGGCAGCGCTCTATCCAGCTGAGCTACGGGTGCCTGCGTTCTCCATAACCGAGTTTGTATCGCTCTTCAATCTGGATTTCTGGACTCTGAGTATATTTGAACCCTTAGACAGGGCTGACGGTTGCCACATTCGGGTAAATTGCTAAGCGATCCTTGATTTCCAAAGCCTCTTCATACGGTTCTCGATAGCACCAAACTGCATTTTCACATACCTTTCCCTCGTGAACCAGATGAAGGTAACTCGCTGTGCCTTTGAACGGGCAATACGTCGTGTAATCGCTTGGCTGCAGCATATCATCCGGAAAGGTATCCTTTGGAAGATAATATGCAATCGGATAGTTGGCTTCTGCGAGCGTCAGCGCTTCTCCGGTCCGTGCTATCTCCTGACCATTAATGGTCACCGCGACAGGCCCAAGGGCTTTGGAAATTTCCACTGTATGATTTGGGTGTTTGGCAAAGCCTGGTGCATTGTTAGACATTGGTACCCTCCTAGTGTGCTTCATCCCAATTATCCGCAGCTTGGGCATCAACCTGCAACGGTACCGACAAAGACAGGGCTGGCATTGTCGCGTTTTCCATTACGTTCTTTACCAATGAAATCGTCGGCTCCACTTCTTCTTCCGGGAGTTCAAAAATCAGTTCGTCATGAACCTGGAGCAGCATTCTTGCTGACAAATTTGCATCCGCCAGTGCATCGTCCATTCGACTCATTGCCCGGCGGATGATATCTGCTGCTGACCCTTGAATTGGCGCATTGATTGCGGCGCGCTCGTTGAATGCTCTCATCTGCGGGTTTGATGACTTGATCTCGGGATAATACGCACGACGCCCAAAAACGGTCTCGACATATCCATGCTCCCGGCAGAAGTTTTTGGTATCTTCCATATAGTCCTTGATGCCCGGAAAACGCTCAAAATAGGTTTTGATATAGTCGCCAGCCTCAGAGCGTCCAATCCCCAGCTGATTGGCCAGGCCAAAGGCGGAAATACCGTAGATAATCCCGAAATTAATTGCCTTGGCTCGACGGCGCATCATGGGATCCATGCCCTCAATGGGAGTGTCGAACATTTCGGATGCGGTCATCGCATGAATGTCCAGCCCATCGGCGAAGGCCTGTTTCAGCTGAGGAATATCTGCAATGTGTGCCAGAACCCGAAGCTCCACCTGAGAGTAGTCCGCTGAAACGAGTTTGTTGCCCTTTGTTGCGACAAAGGCGGTTCTGATTTTACGACCTTCAGCTGTCCTGATCGGAATATTCTGGAGATTTGGATCAGACGAAGAAAACCGGCCTGTTGATGTTGACGCCATGGAGTAGGAGGTGTGAACGCGTCCGGTCTGTTGATTGATGAAACCCGGTAGCGCATCCGTATAGGTTGATTTCAGTTTGGAGAGCTGACGCCAGCCGACGATTTTTCTGGGGAGTTCATGCCCCTCGGCAGCCAAATCTTCGAGCACTTGGGCAGAGGTTGAGAATTGTCCTGTTGCAGTTTTCTTGCCACCCGGAAGTCCCATTTTACCAAACAGGATCTCGCCCAGTTGTTTTGGCGATCCGATGTTGAAATTTTCACCCGCCAGATCATAGATTTCCGCTTCAAGACTCGCAGCTGCCTGCGCAAGCTCACCGGATAGGCGTGAGAGGATCTGGCGGTCGACCGTAATACCGCGCTGTTCCATTTTGGCGACGACGTCAATCAATGGCCGCTCAAGTCTTTCATACACATGAGACATGCCTTCCGCTGCGAGCCTCGGCTTGAGCACCCGCCATAGACGCAATGTTACGTCAGCATCTTCTGCTGCGTATTGAGTAGCGCGGTCGATATCAACAAAGTCAAATGTGACCTTCGACTTTCCGGTGCCAGTAAGTTCCTTGTAGGAAATGCAAGTATGCCCAAGATGCCTCTTTGCGAGATCATCCATGCCATGCCCCCCACGACCGGCATCCAGAACATAAGAGAGCAACATGGTGTCTTCGACACCAACCACTTCTACTCCATGTTGTGAAAAGACCAGCCAGTCATATTTCAGGTTTTGGCCGATTTTGAGGATGGACAAATCTTCAAGAACCGGTTTGAGCATTTCCAATGCCTTGTCAGACTGAATCTGATCCGGCGCCAATCCTCCACCCAACAGATCATCCTGTCCCGTTTTGTGCGTGATCGGGATATAGCAAGCTTTTCCAGGTTCAGTGGCAAGTGAGATGCCGACCAGTTCGGCTTCCATGGGATCCAAAGAATTGGTTTCTGTATCGATTGCAACCAGGCCTGCTTCGTAGATTGCCTGAACCCATCTTTGGAGGTCTGCTTCAGTTCGAACGCACTCATAGTTGGTTGGATCAATCGACGTGGCCAAGCCTTCAACTGCACGTGCCTCGACAAGATCAGAAGGGGTAGTTCCCGTGGGCGAATTGTTGTCAGGCTCATTGCCGCTTGTTTCAGGGGCATCAAGGTCGGGCCCGCGTTGTGCCTCATAACCGTCAACAGCAATTGTGTCAGCATCGATAGAACTTGCATCTGTTTCGGTAACTTCCGCAACCTTCCGAGTAATGGTTGTGAATTCCATCGCCTTCAGAAAGGAAATGAGCTGTGGCCCATTGGTAGGTTCCAGAACAAGACCATCGAGCGGAATATCCAACGGCACATTGTCTTTCAAGGTCACGAGTTCGCGGGAAATACGCGCCTGTTCAGCAAACTCGATCAGGTTTTCACGCCGCTTGTTTTGTTTGATTTCGCTTGCGCGCTCGAGCAGCGTATCAAGGTCTCCATATTCATCCAGCAATTGCGCAGCTGTCTTGGGTCCGATCCCGGGAACCCCCGGGATGTTATCCGTTGAATCGCCGGCGAGGGATTGCAGATCGATCATCTTTTCAGGACCAACGCCAAACTTCTCGTGAACTTCTTCGACGCCAACACGCCGGTCTTTCATCGTGTCATACATGATGACATTTGGGCCAACGAGTTGCATCAAATCCTTGTCTGATGAGATGATGGTGACATCCCCGCCCGCTTCTCGAGCCTGTTTGGCATAGGTTGCGATCAGATCATCAGCTTCAAATCCCTCCGTCTCAATGCAAGGCAGATTAAACGCTCGCGTTGCCTGACGTATAAGGGAAAACTGGGGGCGCAGGTCTTCGGGCGGGGCGTCCCGGTTTGCCTTGTACTCCGGATATATTTCGTTCCGGAACGTTTTTGAGGAATAATCAAAAATAACTGCGAAATGGGTTGGCACGACTCCAACAGACGTATCGCGTGCTTCCTGAACCAGTTTCCAGAGCATGTTGCAAAAACCGGAAACGGCCCCAACAGGCAAACCATCAGATTTTCTCGTCAAGGGTGGCAAGGCGTGATAGGCGCGGAAGATATAGGCGGAACCATCAACGAGGAACAGGTGATCGCCTTGCTTCATGGGAAATGCTCCGGGAAAATTTTATTGACCCTGTTTTAGGCCTGTGTGCACAGTTTGGCTATAGGAGCGTAGGATGAGCAAACAAAAAAAGGTGTGCCTGGTGGTTGGCGCGGGAGATGCAACAGGTGGGGCAATCGCCAAGCGATTTGCCAGAGAGGGGTATGTTGCGGTGCCGGTGCGCCGGAAACTCGAACATTTGGACGGTTTGGCGAACGAAATTCGAGAAGCGGGTGGTGAAGTTGTTCCCATTGGTTGTGATGCTCGGCAGGAAGATCAGATCATTGCCTTGTTTGACCGAATTGAAAATGAAATCGGCGAACTTGAAGTGGTGGTCTTTAACATTGGTGCAAATGTCCGCTTTCCGTTTGAAGAGATTGAAGTGCGCAAATTCACCAAGATATGGGAGCTTGCCTGTTTTGCGGGTTTTTTGACTTGCAGGGAAGCGGCGCGAAGAATGTCCCCGCGCGGGAAGGGAAGCATTCTAGTGACGGGTGCATCTGCCAGTGTGAGAGGATATGCCGGAGGTGCCGCATTTGGCAGTGCAAAATTTGCGCTTCGAGGCATGACCCAAGCTTTGGCACGTGAGCTTTGGGGTAAGGGTATCCACGTCGCTCATTTTATCATCGATGGGGCGATTGATACTGAGTGGATCAAGGAAATATGGCCCAAAGCCTATGAGAAGAAAGATCAGGACGGCATTCTGGATCCTGAACACATTGCAGAGAATTATTGGAACGTGCACGACCAGCCGCGCGACAGCTGGACGTTTGAGATGGACTTGAGACCCTGGATGGAGAATTTTTAATGGCCAAAACGGTTGAGTTTTATTTTGATATTGTTAGCCCCGCGAGTTACCTCGCTTGGACACAAATCCCAAAGCTTTTGGAAGAAACTGGAGCCGATATTGTTTACAAACCCTTTTTCTTGCCAGGAGTATTTGAAGGCGCAGGGAGTTCGAGCCCAATCACAGTGCCACCAAAAAGCAAGTGGCTGTTTCACGATCTCAATCGTTGGGCAAAAACCTACGATGTGCCTTTTGTGATGAACAAGCATTTTCCGTTGAGCTCAGTTTACGCCATGCGTGGACTAAATAATTATGTGGGCACGGATAAACTTGTGCCGTTAGGAAATGCGATGTTTGATGCCATGTGGGCAACCAATCAGAACATCAACGACCCTTCAGTAATGGAAACTATCCTTGCAGAAGTCGGGATTGACCAGGCTGAATATATGGAAAAGCTGAATGACCCTTCAAACAAACAGGCACTTGTTGCTGTGGGAGAGGAGGCTGTCTCACGCGGAGTGTTTGGGGCGCCAACGTTTTTCGTGGGCAAATTCATGCATTGGGGGCAGGACCGATTGCAATTTGTTAAAGAGGATTTGTTGGCTTAGTTTTCAACTCTTTGGTTGTTGGATTGAGTACGAGGATCGGATCAAGAGATCGTGTTGCAATCCAGTCATTGACTCTTAATAAAAACCGCGTATTACGATGCCGCTAGTAAGCAAATGGCGAGATCAATGTTCGACAGAATTATCCCTGCTGACATGACCAACGCGGCAAACCCGGTTTGTGGCGCTTTCTTCGCTTTGGCTGCTACCAAGACAACCAAAACCACAACGAAGACCACAAAGGTCTGATTGCTTCCGC
>JAAUYH010203436.1_pt1 | contig 22944 bp, 20 predicted proteins | sample 7278061 | NCBI WGS metagenome assembly JAAUYH01 (sample SAMN14350203, study PRJNA611818) | marine sediment metagenome | isolation source: surface marine sediment (0.6m) | place: French Polynesia: Moorea | collected 2018-08 | reverse complement strand
CGCATGTTGGTAGATATCGAATCGAGCCGAGTTATTTTCTACAGCTGTTAACAGCTTTTATCGATCGAGTTTATAAGTTGATTTCATAGTTGTTTTTATATTGTTTAAATCTGGTTTTAATTCGTTTTTTTTCGGTTCGGAAATTTTAGTTATTTTACCGCCATTGTGCAAAGCTTTAATAGCATTTGCTTTAGTTTTCTCGCTGACATAATTGATACCGTTTAAGGCAAAGATTAATTTAGGCGATGTTTTTGGGGTTGAATTAATTTGAGAATATTGTTGATAAGGATCTATATTATTTAAATTTAAGCCTGCTACTTGCAGTTGTAAAACTCCTTCTTTAAATTGTCGATCGCTGTCTTTTTGACGGCTACCGTTCAGACTAATTGCTAAATGGGGGCGATCGCCGAGGATATCTTTTACCAGTCTAGTTAGTACGTTTCTCGGCCCGATTTCCACAAAACAATATCCGCCATCGGCATAAATATTTTCTATTTGTTGTTGAAATTTAACTGGGTTGATAATTTGCTGTTTTAATATATTTTGAATTGCTTTGGGATAGGCCGGATAGGCTTTGCCGGTGACGTTGCTGTAAACTGGTGTTTCTGGTTTATTAAAGTCGATCGCCGCGATCGCTTTGCCAAAGGGTTTGACTGCATAATTGAGGTTTGGAGTATGGAATGCGGCAGAAACTGGCAAAATAACTGTAGATAAGCCGCGATAGTTTAAAATATCCTGAATCTCTTCTAGCTGTTCTAATTCACCTCCTAAAACTACTTGTTGATTGGAATTATAGTTAGCAATACTGACGCGATCGAATCGAGCGACTATCTCCTGAATCTTGCTTACATCGCCGCTAACTGCTAGCATCGATCCGGCATCCCCAGAACTACCCATCAGTTGTCCTCTGGTTTTGACGAGGAAGAGGTAATCTTTTAAACTCAACACCCCAGCAGTCCAAAGGGCGGTTAATTCGCCAAAACTGTGACCGGCGCAAAAATCGGCTTTAAAGCCTGCTTTTTCGAGAATTCGATATAAACCAACGCTAAAGGTACCGATCGCTGGCTGAGCGTATTCTGTCAGGTTTAAATCTTTGATTTGAGCTTGTTTCTCTTCTTCTGTAAATACTGGTGTGGGGAATACGGCCTTAGAAACTTCGATCTGTCCGTCTCTAGTCAAAAGCCGATCCATTTCGGCATATACTTGACGCAGTTCGGGAAAATTAAGGGCTAATTCTTTACCCATTTCTAAATATTGCGAACCTTGTCCGGGAAATAAAGCGACGACTTTGCCTTCTAAATTCAAACCGGATTCGCGGTAGTATATTCCTCGAGGATGCTCCCAAACTTGTTGCGATCGCGCTTCGCGCGCCACCCTTGGCGATCGCCCTGCTTGAAGTAATTTAATAATTATTGCTAATTTCTCGCTCGCTTCTGAAATCGAACTGGCAACAAAGCCAACTCTGGCATTGGATAAAGGTATTTTTGCTTGCTTGGACTCTTGGATCGTTTCTCGATAAGACTGCTCTTTTAAATCGGATTTTAATTGTTCTAAGAGGTTGCGGGATCTATCTAATAACTCTGCTGGTGTCTTAGCATGTAAAAGAATCGTCTCCCCAGTTTGATGCAAGCGGTAGGGGCGATCGTGTTCGCAAGTATGTTCTTCTAAAACGACGTGATAGTTAGTTCCGCCAAAACCAAAAGAACTTACTGCTGCTCTTCTCGGTTCTTCTGGTAAACTAATCCAGGGTCTCGTCTCGGTATTTAAGTAAAAAGGCGACTTGTCGATATTCAGTCGTGGGTTGGGTTTAGTAACGTTAATTGTCGGTGGTAAAATTTTGTGATGTAAGGCAAAAGCTGCTTTAATTACAGCAGCCGCACCGGCCGCACCTTTAGTATGTCCGATCTGAGATTTGACGCTTCCTAGGGCGATCGAGCCGTACTGTGCTTTATCTGCGCTAAATACTTGGTTAATAGCCGTAAATTCGGCAGGATCGCCTACATAAGTCCCCGTACCGTGTGCTTCGATTAATTTGACAGTTTTTGGGGCAAAACCGGCATTTGCGTAAGCCCTTTTCACTGCTTTAACTTGTCCTTGGGGAGAAGGTGCGTAAATACTTTTATATTTCCCGTCGCTAGAAGTTCCGATTCCTTTAACTACTGCATAGATGCGATCGCCGTCTCTTTCGGCATCTTCTAACCGCTTCAATACCATCATCCCGATCCCTTCTCCTAACATCATCCCGTCGGAGTCGATATCGAAGGGTCTAATTTCTTGTTTTAAGGAGAGGGCTGGTGTTTTGCTAAAACACAAATAAGCAAATGCGGTATTATCTAAATCTACTCCCCCAGTCAGCATCATATCCGCATCCCCTTCTAAGAGTTCGCTGACTGCCATTTTAAATGCGGCTAAAGAGCTAGCACAGGCTGCATCTAGGGTGCAGTTAGTTCCTCCTAAGTCGAGTCTGTTAGCTATTCTTCCGGCGATAATATTACCTAACATTCCGGGGAAGGAATTTTCTTGCCATGCTTTATAGTTAGCTAGTATTTTTTCGATAATATTTTCAGTTTCTTGGTCGGAAAGCCCGCTACTCTTAAGTGTTTTGCGCCATACGGGATGTTCTAACCTGGCACGTAGGGGAATACTTGCTTGTCCTCCCATGGCTGCTTCGCCGATAATTACCCCGACTCGCTCTCTAGCAAATTCTCTTTTTTCCCCGTAACCTGCATCTTCCATTGCTTGTTTGGCGATTACCAAAGAAATTAATTGAGATACGTCGGTAACTTCTAATACGTTTGGTGGCATCCCAAATTCCATAGGATTAAATTGTACTTTGGGAATAAATCCGCCTTTTTTACAATAAGTTTTATCTTCAGCTCTGGGGTTGGAATCGTAATAATCTTCTACTTTCCAATGGCTCTCGGGAACTTCTTTAATACAATTAACTTTATTAATAATATTTTCCCAATAAGCTCGGTTATTTTCTGCTTCTGGAAATAGAGAAGCTATCCCAACGATCGCGATCGGATTTTTTTGTAGCTTGGAGCTATTTATAGTTGATTTTTCCATATGCTTACGATCTTTCGATCTTTAATTTTAAAAATGTTTATAAATGCGACTTAAGAATTTAATATATCGGGCTAGTTCTATTTTTTAATAGCTTGATAATTTCTTGCCGATCTAATTTCTTACTCAAATCTACGTAATGTTTTGCTAGTTCGTCAAGGTTTGTTTGCCTAGTCGTTAAGACGAAAACTTTTTTTAGGTTAATTCCTTTAAATACCATGGCATTTTTATCCCGGTACACACCATTTTGATGGGCTTGAAAGTGAGTATAATTTTCACTCCAATGACGAGCAGGTTGTAAATGATGAGAAAGATGATAATTCTCGTACATAAAATCATCTTCGTCTTCAATTAAGGTAATACTTCCGGTGTAGTAATTTTGCGGCTCTTCTGGATCGGCAAAAATATGCCAAGTCCAATTTAAAAATGCATTTAAACACTGATGGATTAAATGAGGCAAGATTAAGTACATTAAACTAAATCGCCAATCTAGCCACAAGGTAATCAACACCGCACTGTAGAAAAATATTACTCCTACTGCCATTTGCCGGAATAGCTTCCATCTTTTGTTTCTGTAAAAATAGACTAAAGCTCCCAAGCCGCTGTTGTGCCAATAAGAATTATAAAAGACATATTCTATAAAATGAAATAAGTTAGTGCGATCGTATTTTAGAGTTGATAAGTTATCGTGAAGATTGTTATTTTCGGCGTGATGGATGCCAACGTGGGCGCACCTCTCCATTTCTGGAATGTTGCCGTAAAAAATCCCTAAAAACCATTCAAAATACCGATCTAAAAATAAGTTATAGGGCTTTTTATATAAACCTTGGAGGCGATGGGCTTCAAGATGTTTGCAAGCAAAGAAATGAAAGTAAAAATCTAACTTTCTCGGCCCGAAAAGAACGATAATATGAGCGACAGCTAATCCCCAACTAAATCCTGGAGATAGTAACTGCAAACTTAAGGAAATAACTAATAAAGGCGTAATAATAAAAATTGTTTGTAAGAAAGGATAATCCCTTGGGTCTTTCATTGTTTTTTTGGCAACAATAATCGCAGTTCGATCGCGGATCTCTGCTATTTTTTTTACTCCAGGAATCCAGCGCAATATCTCTAAAATATAAAAAAGTATTTTGCTCGTCAATTCTAAAGCAAATACATAAATATAAGGTGCGATCGCCATTAAATTGAGCGGATAAAGTAAAAGTTTCCCTAACCCGCTCGAAACATTATTTCGCCCTAATTTTAAAATATCTAAAAAAGCAATATTTTTTTCCATAATTGCTACCTCGATTAACTTTTTTGCTTTATTTCTTGAAGGGATACTCGTTTTACATTGCTGACTAAACCTAGTTTTTCTAAGGTAGCGATGAATAAATAATTAAAATCTAATTGCCAGGGTTTCAAGCCTTGATTTGCAGAGTAAGGAAATGCATGATGGTTATTGTGCCATTCTCCTAGAGATAAAAGGGCGATCGGATGGTTGGTGCTGTAATCTGTTGTTTCAAAGTCGCGATCGCCCCAATAATGGGCCAAACCTCTAGTGCAAAATTCAATCTGATCTTGCAAAAACATCCGTATTAATCCCCACCAGACAAAGCCGGTAATTGCTCCTTCTACGCTGCCAAAAATAGCCCAAGCCAATAAACTCGGTAAAATCAACCCCAATACAACCCAGAGGAAATGCAATTTATCAAGTCGGGAGATGACCCGATCTTTTACCAAGTCAGAAGCATATTTATGCTTTAAAGCTTTAATATCTAAATCTGCAGCAAACAACCAACCCGTATGGGAGTACCAAAAACCGCGCCAAAATCCCTTTGCTAATCTTGGAGAGTGGGGATCTCCAGGGCGATCGCTCGTTGCATGGTGCGCTCGGTGTATTCCTCCATATTCGGAGATAGTTAAATGCGCTCCCATCAAGCCTAAAATTGCTAAACAAATCTTAACTGGTTTGACTGCTTCAAAACTGCGATGGGCAAATAAACGGTGGTATCCTACCGTAAATCCCAATCCGGTTATTGCTGTAAAAACGTAAGTGGGTAGGAGCAACTCTAAGTGAAGGTTGCGATCGCTGAGGATCGTCCACATGCCAACAATCAAACCAATATACGGGATGATTAAACGAAACAGTTGCCAAAATTGATTTAATTTTATGCTTGCTATAGGTCTAGTTTGTGTTGTCATCAGAGTCTTTAGTTGTTTTTTTCTTGTTCGATCGACGAGAATTTATGCTGAATTGCTTTTGTTTTGAAAATTCAAATTTTTAAAATCTCAATATTTTCTTAAAATAAGTTAGATTCAGAAATATTTGGTATTTGATTTTAAATTTAATTTTTATATTTGCTATTGTAAGTATAAATATCTATGAATATTTTATGCAAGTTGTAAACAGTTTAATTTATGAGTATTTTATACAGGTAGCTCGATCTGTGAATTTTCGATAAAGTCTAAAATTATTAATGAATCTTACTATATATTGTCAATCGAGATAGCAGAAATTTGAGATTTTCTTGCCACTGTTAGATAGTGTGAGTTATACATAGAATTTAAGCGAACTAGTATTAATACTTAATTTACTAGATTCGGTCAAATGGTAATTGAATCGGTCGATCCGATTTAGGATTAGTTGCTTAAATAATGACTAGCTGAAGGATGAGTCTTCAGCTCGCAATTCAGTTGAGATCGAAAACATATTCGATGAACAAAATCTCAGCCGAAAGCAGTTTTATACTCCTATCTTCGATTTTCGATACAACTAAATCTTTTGTAAATTGTCAAATAATTAAATTTAAAGAAATAAAAATATTATGGCGCACAAAGAATTATTAGATCGCAATGAAATTGCAATAAAAGAGAAAAATTTAGTCGATAATCTTCAGTCAGAAAAACAAGAAAAAAAGACTGGCGAAGGATTAAATAAGTTTAATTTTACCTGGGGGCTGATTAATATTTTCATCTCGGCTTTTTTGTTAATTGTCGTAACTCCAGGAGCAAGAAATATCTTAGGATTTAGCACTAATAAAGAAGCAGAAAAATTAGAGAATACAATCCTTCCAGTACAAAGTGTAGAAATAGAAAAAGTAGATGCTTATTCAGTTAAGAGAAACTATAGCGGAAAAATATCGGCAAATAGAACTAGCGAATTAGGTTTTGAACGTTCTGGACAGATCTTGAAAATTTTTGTAGAAGAAGGAGATAAAGTAGTCAGGGGCACTCCGCTAGCATATTTAGATACCAGAAGTCTCAAAGCGCAAGAAAGGGAATTAATCGCTCAAAGAGCGCAAGCAAAAGCAAGATTGAGGGAATTAAAAGCAGGGCCTAGATCGCAAACGATTGAGGCATCTAGAGCATCTGTTAGGGATTTAGAAGCACAGTTAAATTTAGCGCAAAGAAAAAAACAAAGAAGACAACAACTATTTAGTCAAGGAGCAATATCGAACGAACAACTCGACGAAGTTACCTTCGAGAAAAGACGAATAAGAGCGCGTTTAGAAGAAGCTCAAAGTAGACTGAATGAATTATTAGCTGGAACTAGACCGGAAATAATTCAAGGACAGCAAGCACGAGTAGAACGGTTAAATGCAAGTTTAGAAAATCTTAGAATTGAGTTGGAAAAAAGTATTCTCAGATCTCCTTTTGACGGAACTATTTCTTTGAGAAGAGTCGATGAAGGAAGTGCGGTTTCAGCTTCTCAACCTGTTTTAAGATTAGTAGAAAATCGGAAAATAGAAGCTAAAATAGGCATTCCGGTGACTACAGCAAGTCAAATAAAAATTGGCAGTTCCCAAGATTTAGAAGTTAACGGCGAAAATTATCCTGCAGTAGTTACTTCTCTTTTGCCAGAATTAGACTCGAGAAATAGAACTGTTACCGTAGTTTTAACTTTAGATCGAAATAAGTTTCAAAATATTTGGCCCGGTCAAGTAGCAAAATTAGAAGTGACTGAAAATATTGCTGGAACTGGATATTGGGTTCCGACTACTGCATTAGTTAGGGGCACTCGAGGACTTTGGTCTGCTTATGTTTTAGGCGATCGCGAGCCGGGTAAACAAGATACTTTTAAACTAACTCGAAAATATGTCGAAGTAATTCATGCAGAAAGCGATCGCGTTTTTGTCAGAGGGACTTTAGAACCCAAAGATCGCATCGTTATTAACGGAACTCATCGCTTAGTTCCCGGACAATTAGTAACTTCTATAAAAGAATAATGTGGAATATATTTTATCGTAATTATAGATTATTAATCCTTACTATAGGACTAATTTTAATTTGGGGAATCTCTGCTTTTTTGAGTTTACCGCGCATGGAAGAACCCCAATTATCCCCGAGATATGCCTTAATCCAAACTTTTTTTCCGGGAGCTTCGGCCGAGCGGGTAGAATCTTTAGTAAGCGAACCGATCGAACAGGAATTATCTCAAATTCCCGACATTAAAAACATTACTTCGACATCTCGTCTCGGAAATTCAGCGATCACTTTACAATTAAAGGACGAAGTGTCCGACGTTAAAGAAGTGTGGTCGCAGGTGCGCGATCGCCTCGAGGATGTCGTTCCCGATTTGCCCCAAAACGTAACAGAACCTGAGTTTGAAGAAATAGAAGCTAGAGCTTTTACTAAATTTGTTGCTCTGCAATGGAATTTACCTCGAGAGCCTAACTATAATATCCTCAATCGTCTGGCAAAAGATCTTAAAGAAGACTTGCGAGCGGTAGCGGGGACGGAAAAAGTAGAGCTATTCGGCGATTCCCAAGAAGAAATTATCGTTAAAGTAGATTCTGCCAAATTAGCGGCTTTAAACTTAAATTTAAAAGAACTATCCCAGCAAATTCAAAGAAGCGATGCTAAAGTATCGGCCGGACAGTTGCGCGGGAGTAACAGCGATCTGCTCTTAGAAATTAAAACGGAATTAGACTCTTTAGAGCGAGTTCGCCAAATTCCGATTAGATGCGACAGGTGCAGCAGCGATCGCGACGAGTCGGGTCAATTTAGCAAGCTAGGTGATATTGCTTTAGTTAAAAAAGGTATCAAAGAACCCCAAGCTGAAGCAAGTATCGTCAATGGAAAACCCGGAATTGTCCTGGCCGTCTTAATGAACCCCAGTCAAAGGATCGATCGCTGGAGTTTAGCAACAAATCAAACTTTAACAAAATTTGCCGAACAAAGACTTGCCGACGGAATTGGCTTAGAAATTCTCTTCGATCAGAATTTTTACGTCCAAGATACCCTATCTCGTCTGTTTCAAAATTTAGCGATCGGGATTGTTTGCGTAATTGCCAGTACGGTTTTATTGATGGGTTGGAGAGCGGCGATCGTGGTCGGTGCTTCCCTCCCCCTATCGATCTTAATCGTTTTTGGCGGGATGAGCTTATTGAAGATTCCCTTACACCAAATTTCGATTACTGGATTAGTTATTGCTTTAGGATTGTTAATCGATAATGCGATCGTAGTTGTCGATGAAGTAGAACAAAAACTAACAAGAGGCATCAAACCAGCCAAAGCCATAGCTTCTACAGTCAAATACCTTACCATTCCCCTTTTAGCTTCAACTTTAACCACAGTTCTCTCCTTCATGCCGATTATCTTGCTTCCGGGAAGTTCTGGGGAATTCGTACAGGCGATCGGCATCAGCGTAATTTTAGCTTTATTCAGTTCTTTATTGGTTTCTTTAACCGTAATTCCCGCTTTAGCTGGAAAGTTGAATCATCTCAATTACGAAAAAAGATATCGATCGCTCTGGCAAAAAGCTTGGCATCGAGGCTTTTCTCATCCGAAAATAACCGCTATTTATGCTAGTTTTCTAGATAAAATTTTTGCTAAACCGATTTTGGGGGTAGCCTTAGCCTTAATCTTGCCCTTAAACGGTTTAATTGTTGCTTCTAATTTACAACAACAATTTTTCCCCCCAGCAGAGCGAGATCAGTTTTACGTTGAATTGGAACTACCACCATTAACTGCGATCGAACAAACAAAATCGACAGTAATGGAAGTAAGAGACAAAATTCTGGCCCGGCCCGAAGTGGTTAACACCCAGTGGTTTTTAGGAGCAAACGCACCAGCATTTTATTACAATTTACCCAGAAGTAGAAAAAGCTCCCCGAACTACGCTCAAGGAATTGTTAAAGTCAATTCTGCGGCTAAGAGTAGGGAAATGATTCCGAGCTTGCAAAAAGAATTAAATCAAGAATTCCCTGCTGCAAGGATTTTAGTACGACAGTTAGAACAAGGGCCCGTAATTAACGCACCGTTAGAAGTGAGGATTTACGGCTCGGATTTAGAAAATTTACGCAACTTGGGCAAAGAATTGCAAGGGGAACTGAATAAACTAGATAATGTCATTTACACCCGCGCCAATTTAACGGAAACAGTACCTAAATTAGCTTTTTTAGTAGATGAAGAACAAGCCAGACTCGCAGGCCTCGATAATACTCTAATCGCTCAACAACTTGACGCTCTCCTCGAAGGTACTACTGGAGGATCTATCTTAGAAAGTACCGAAGAGTTACCCGTTAGGGTGAGAGTATCTAACCAAGAAAGAGGCAATCTAGATGAAATCTTCTCTTTAGAATTATCCGCCAGAGGAAATGGTAGTGACGATAATAGTTTACCTTCGGTTTCGCTCAACGATTTGGGCCAACTCAAACTAGTACCGGAAGAATCGACGATCGTTCGTCGCAACGGTCAAAGACTCAATCGAGTTCAAGCTTTTATTAATGCCGGAGTTTTACCTTCTACTGTAATCGCAGATTTTCAAAAGCAACTCAAAGCAGATCGCATTGAAATTCCCTCGGGCTATAAAATTGAATTTGGCGGCGAAGAAGCAGCGCGCAACAATGCGATCGGACGGTTGCTATCTACTGTCTGGATTTTACTCGGTATTATGACGGCAATTTTGGTGCTTTCTTTCGGTTCTTTTCGAGCAGCCTATATTATCGGTGTCGTCGGCTTTAGCGCGATCGGATTGGGCTTACTTCCTTTATGGTTGTTCGGTTATCCTTTCGGGTTTATGGCAATTCTCGGTACGATCGGTCTGGTTGGCATCGCAATTAACGATTCGATCGTTATTTTGGCGGCTTTACGAGCAGATCCCAAAGCAAGAATGGGCGATCGCAGAGCCGTTCGCGATGTAGTTGTCTATTCGACTCGTCACGTTTTAACCACTACCCTAACAACTGTAGCTGGATTTATTCCTTTATGGATCGATGGTGGTGCTACTTGGCCTCCCTTGGCTGTAGCTGTTGCTGGTGGTGTTAGTGGTGCTACTTTCTTGGCTATTTCACTCGTACCTTGCGCCCATTTACTATTAGTTAAATACGGGCCTCAACCAAGACGATTCATTTAATACTGAGCGATCGATATTTGAGGAGTTTCGCGGCCAATAAAATTACTTGGAATGCGAAACTTCCAATCTTTTTAAATTATTGGGAAATTGATTTTGTTAGGGCTAAATAAGTGGCTCGAGATACTATTGTCAGCCAAACTCCAGTAGCTAATAAATTAATTCCGACTAAAATACCGATAGTTTGAATGCTATTAAATCCAGAGCTAATTAAAATACCTAAAACTATCGCAATAATGCCGCTTAATAAGATCCAACCCCATTGAAAAGCAATTTGTTTGACTTGAACGGCTAAAATGATTTCGACAATACCGCTTGCTAGGATTGCAAATCCGACAAGAAGGATCGTATCGGGTGCGATCGTTATTAGTAAACCAGTCACTATATAGATTAAACTAACTATTAATTTAAGGGAGAATTTTTTCGATTGACGAGTATTCAAGGCATAAATTAACCGAATAATTCCCCCAGCTAAAAACATTTCTTCAAATAATAACTGAGTTGTTGAAAGAGCAAATAATCCTTGGACAATTGCAATTATCCCTAATACTATCAGCAACAATCCTAAAGCAGTTACTCCTTTGATTTTTTTGCTTAATTTTTGTTTTTCTTCTAGTTCTATGTGAATTGTCATTGTAGTATCGTAATTGAAATATAGATATAGATCGGACTAAATTATTTTCGTTTCAAAAAGATCTCGATCGAATTTATTCTAAAATAATTCATACAAGCTAACTATCTGATGAGATGGAAAAAGTTAGATTTTTTTTATGATTCAGGCTTGAAAAGAACTAAAATAAACGTCGATTTTTTTAATAGCTTTTAGAAAATAGGTTTTAAACCAGCTATACTAATACCCCTGTATGTTAATTTTTTTTTGCGTTCTTGGATCGCCTGTTTAGAGATAAAGACTGTTTTTTTTAGAGGTTTGGAGCTTTCTATCGATCCGTATTGGCGATTTTGTTGATTTTCTACGATTGTATCTGCTGCAGAGATTTTATTTTCAAATAACTCACTATTTTTTTTGTTTCCAGAAGGTTTGATTTTTTCTAAACGTTCGTCATGAATCCAAAGACCCACATTTTCCGAACTTTCAACTATAATCGCCGTTAGATTTGTTTCTACTTGTAAATACTTTTTATATAATTTTGTCGCTTTTTTCAATTCATTTTTAGAATATGATTCGGCCAGCATAAATAAGCGATCTAGATAAACAAGACCGGAAATAATTTCTTGAGAATTTTTAATCTTAAAAGCTAGGGAACAATATTCTAGATCTGAATTATTGGCGTTGATAATGAATACCATATATTTTAGTTTTACTGCTATCTTTAAATAAAAACTTAACGTTTAAGTGATTTTACTGAAGCGATCGGAATCACTTTGCTCGAGTGCAGCCAGTTAAGTTCTTTTCCTAGAAGTAAGACTTAATTATTGCGAGGAAACAATGAATCTTTGAACTACTTTCATTTTGACCCAAGGATTTGAATCTTCTACTAACATTTTGAGAATACAAGTCGGCGTGTTGGGATTTTCAGCGACTGTGATTCTAATATGAGGATCTGGATCTTTTGCCAAGATTTCCAAAAAATTGACCGGGGAATTAGGATTTTCGGCTACTTCAATTTTGAGATCTAGCTCAGCTATTTTCAGCCAATTAGTAAAAAGTATGTCTTCGTTCATCATGATATAAAGATATTTAACTCGCAGATGTTATTTAATTTGAAGTTAATACCAGAAAATACTTGGCTGTTCTTTATAAATCTAAATAGGTTTACAATCGAATAGCTTTATTATAGAACAACTACTAAATTAAATTATAAACAATTTAAAAGATCTATCTCAAGAAATAGGGCGTAGATTAAATTTAATTAAGATACTTTAATTACTTATTTTCTCTGTAAGAATCAAATCGATTCTTTTGTTAAGAAAAATAAAAAATGCGTAAAATTTTGTATATCTAGATAGTGATTGACTGAAGAAAAACTAATTTTTGTTGAGACAATATAGTCAGAAAGAAGATTTTCAATCCCAATAACAAGATCGAACAACAGCAAGAAACTAAGGTTGGGACGATAACGTCATAGATTATAGTTTTTCTGAGTGGAGAAAGAAAATGAGAGCCTCTACAACAATGAAGCCATTTCCGCAATTATTTGCTGGATTAACCGTACTTTCTTTAGCGTTATTTGGTAGTGCTTTTGTGGCGGGATCGGCAATTCGCGATTTTAAAGCAGCTAATGACGTTTTAGTAGTGACTGGTTCTGCCAAAAAACCGATTAGAGCTGACTATATTATTTTAAGTTTTTCTCTTTCGAGTCAAGAACCAACAGCTCGAGCTGCTTATCAAAGTTTAAAAGGTCAGATCCAACAAGTAAAAACTTATCTCAAACAAAAACAAGTTCCCGATAATGCAATTACTTTAAGTGCTATTTCTAATTATGCTATTCCTCAGCGAGGGTATAACGGAGTTGAAACTGGTAAAGTTTTGGGTTATCGCTTATCTCAAAGATTTGAAATTCGCTCGGATGATGTCGAAAAATATGCCGAATTATCTCAGGATTTAAACGAGTTAATCGAGCAAGGAATTAATATAAATGTGTCTGCACCTCAATATCTCTATACAAAATTAAGTCAGTTGCGGGTTGAAATGGTAGCCGAAGCTACTAAAGATGCCAAAGCTAGGGCCGAGGCGATCGCCAAAACTACTGGAAATCAGGTTGGTATAGTGCGAAGTGCTAAAACTGGCGTTTTTCAAATCACTTCCCGTCACTCGACTGCTGTTAGCGATTATGGTATTTACGATACTTCTTCTCTAGAAAAAGATATTACTGCGGTTGTATCGGTTCAATTCAGTCTCGAATAATTTAAAATTAACCTCGATTTATTTCTAGATCCCACTTGGTGGATCGTTTTGCTATTCGATCGGATAAGAAATATTTAGGATTAATTATACGGTTAGATTATTCTCATTTGAGATCCGATCGCCGATCCTTCTATTTAATTGCGATCGAAGATTTTTTGCAGATTAGTTGCTTCGGTTGCAAAAGAACCTTGAAAATATTTTATTATGGGTTGAAATAGAAGTTTAAAAGGATTGTGTCCGGCAAAACCAGTAGTAACACCATAGATGACTTTTTCTGTTTCTGGTTGATAAGTTCCAAACAAACGATCCCAGACGATAAATATTCCTCCATAGTTTTTATCAATGTATTTTGGGTTTGAACCGTGATGTACTCTATGAGCAGAAGGTGTATTCAGCCACCCTTCAATTAGAGGAAGTTGCCCGATAATTTCTGTGTGCAAGAAAAACTGATAAGCAAGGTTGAGAAGTAATGAGATGACGATCGGTGTCGGCGGAAAACCCAATAAAATAACAGGAAGATAAAATACGGGACTAATGAAAGCACCCAACCAATTGAGTCGAAAAGCAGTCGTGAAATTCATCCAAATACTGGAATGATGCACGTGGTGTATTGTCCAAAGAAATTTTATTTCATGAAGCAATCGATGATTCCAGTAGGAAATAAAATCGACAATAATTAAAGATCCGATAAAGGAAACAGCATTAATCGGAATATCAAACAGGGCGTAGGGTTGAAAAAAACCATAAAATCCATAAATTAAAGGGGCTGTCAGTGATTTAAATCCTCTTCCCCCAATAAAAATAAACAAATTAGAACAAGTTTCTTTAAAGTTATAAACATTTTTCGATTTCGCGATCGACCAAATAATTTCTGTAATGATTAAACAAAAATAAATAGATATAATAACAGTGGCAATTGGTTTCATTAGATTAACCTCAATTTTTTAATCACTAATAATCTAAGCTGAAATCGAGAGAAACACATCCGACACGAGTCCCAAAAATGCTTAGGACTGAAGTCCTAAACTGATTTAAAAGGTCTAAAGTAGAAGATAAAAATCAAACAACAAGGTTTATTTTGACTATTTATTGCAAAAAATAACTAGCTAGTTATTGAGATAAATATTCAATTTTCCCTAAATCAATTCAAACTTAGATAAAAATCAAAAGTTTAATTGCTCTTTAATGCGATCGCAAAAAATAGCAGTTATAACTTTAGTTTTTACTAACTAATTTGCAATTAATTTTGATCGATCTCGCCCAATTATTTGCCAATTAATTATTGAGAATTGATATTTTATATTAAGAAAAATAGTCTATAATAAATTAAACCAGTTAAATTTAAAATAAGAAGAAAAGTGATGTGGGTGTTTTTGGATATAGATGGAGTTCTCGTTCCTGAAAAAAGTTTTAAAAACTCAATGGGTTCTCAAAATTTGTTAAAGTTCGATCCCGTTTGTTTAGAGTTATTTGAAAATATATTAGAAGAACATCCAGATGTTTCAGTAGGAATTTGTTCTTCTTGGCGAGATTTATTTACACTAGAAATGGTTCGGAGTTTTTTCTCTCCGAATATTGCTAGTAGAATAGCTGGATTTACGCCATTATTAGACTCTGAAAATGATGGAGTATATCAATATTATCGCTATCAGGAAGTACAAGAATTTTTGAAGATTCAGAATTCCTCTGAAGACGATTGGGTAGCAATTGACGATAATAAAGACTACTATCCATCGGATACTAACGTTGTTGTTACCGATGCTTATAATGGATTCGATCGCAATGCAGCTTCAATTTTAAAAGAGTATTTATCCGCTCTTAAAACGGAAAATCTAGCTCTTTGTACGGCATAGTAGATCTTAAGAGCAATCGAAGAATTGTTTTGGCAGCTAATCGATCTAAATTCACCAAATTTACTGACTAACAACTCAATTGAATCAGATTGCGGGTTTAACGAGGTATAATATTGACCTTAAAAATGTGAGATTTCAATCGTTACTTTTAAGGATTTCTCAGATCGATTCACTTTCAATATGCAGTGAATTAAAATAATTTTTGAGTCAATTATATATCGCTCGAAGAACTGAAGTAATTAAGACACGATTGAGGAGATCGGATCTCTAGCTGAAGATTAGGAGTAAAGATTGGTCAGTTCGATATTACCAATATTTTTCAAACATTCAAAATTTGAGCGATCGCATCCAGGGTGCGATCGTCTCTTACCATCATTCTGTGGCTGAATACGGGTAATTTTATTTCTTTTCCTACCCCTAGTAAAGAACTTTCTGCCGGAATAATAATAAAATCGTAGGGTGTCCAGAGACAAGTGTAGTCGATTTTGTTTAATCCTTCTAAATCTCGATTTAAATCTGCTAAAAAATTGCTATCGGGCCGCATTTGCACGCAACTATTTACAGGAAGAAGATAAGCCATTAAAGTCCCTTTATGGGGCGAAGAAATACTGATAAATTTATTAACGCGATCGCCTCCTCCTAACTTTTGTACATAATACCTGCTAACCAGTCCCCCCATGCTCAACCCAACTAGATCGAATTTTTGAGAGCGATCGAAGTTTTTATCTGCATATTCAGATATTTGTTCTGCTAATTTTTCAAGTCCTAAATTACCGTATTCAGTTGCTAAATTAAAGCGATGAACTTGTTTGCCTAAAGAAGTTAAATAAGCAAACATTTTATCAAAAACTCTCATACCCACGAAGAAACCGTGAACGAGTAAGATCGGATTAGATTCCATTTTTTGTTAGTTCTAGATAAATATGTTCTAAATCTACATCTTTTCTAGAAATAGATTCCAAATTAATATTAGCAAAAAGTTCGAGCGTTTCTCTTAATTCTAATTTCTCTGGCAACCAAAAAGCGAGATCGTTACCGTAATAGCGATGAGAAAAACCTAATTCTTTACCTCTAGAGATAGCTTGTTCTGTTTCTTTAGTCTTAATGATGACAATTTCTGCGGCTGGAATTAATTTTCTTAACTCGTTTAAACTTCCTTCGGCGATTATTTTACCTTCTTTAATAATGCCGATGCGATCGCATAATCTTTGGGCTTCATCTAGTAAATGAGTTGTCAGTAAAATTGTCGTTCCTTGTTTTTTTAAATCCTCAATTAATTGCCAAATTTCGTAGCGAGTTTCAATATCCAATCCCGTAGTTGGTTCGTCTAATATGACTAACTTTGGTTCGTGAATTAAAGCAATAGCAATATTGATCCTTCTTTTCATGCCTCCGCTTAAAGATTCTACGGGGGTTTTGGCTCGATCCGATAGGTTAACTGCGGCTAAAGTTTCTGCAATTCTGCGATCGCATTTTTTGCCGTCTAAACCGTAAATTCTGCCGTAAAATTTGAGATTTTCTTGACAGGATAAATTTTTATACAGTAAATTTTCTTGCGGTGCAACTCCGACATATTTTTTAGTGCCTTGAGAAACTTTTTTATTGTTAATTTTGATCGTGCCGCTATCGGCTTCAATTAAATTACAAATAATATTGATAGTTGTGGTTTTTCCAGCACCATTTGCTCCTAACAATCCATATATTTCTCCGGATTTTATTTCTAAGTTTAAATCTTTAATTACTGCTCTCTTGCCGTAATTTTTCTTGAGATTTTTAATGGTTAGCATAGTTTTTACAATCTTTTTTCAATGTAAATTGTACTGCGATAAGAAATCCATCCTAAAGCGATCGTCACTAAAGCAAAGATGAATAAAAACCAGAAGCGATCGGCGATTTCTGCAAATTCCTTGCCTCTAGCCCAAACTCCTACTAAAGCTTCATTCATGTGATAAATCGGATTTACTTTAGCGATCGTTAGTAAATTTTTTGGCAAAATAGATGTTGGTAAAAATGCTCCGCCTAAAATTAATAAAGGTACGCCGAAAGTAGCGACGATCGCATTAACATCTTCCGCTCTTTTAGCTAATTGAGTACCGAGAATAAAACCTACACCGACATAAGCAAGAATACTTAAAAAAACGATCGCCAATCCTAATAGAATCGAACCGTCAAACTTCGCACCTAAAAATGCTGCTACTGTATAGACTAAAATGGTTTGACCGCTACCGATAAAACAATGAGCCACAAAAATTCCTAAAAAATAGGAAACTCCACTTAAAGGAGAAATAAACAGTCTTTTGAGGGTTTGTTGTTCTCTTTCTGATACTACTGTCGCTACGCTACCACCCAAACAGCTAAAAAATAAGGCCGCACCAACTAAACTCGAAGGGGCCGCAAATTCCATTGCTTTCGCTGTCGGGATTCCCGCTCTTCCTCCATAAATATATCCGTTAAGTAGTAAAATTGCGATCGGAAAAACGCCCCAAAAAATTAAACTCCGTTTGCGTCGCCATAATTCGGTTAAAATCCTTTGAGCTACTGCAATCGTTTCTCGCCAATATTTCATTTTGAAGATAAGATAGTCTACCGTTGCTAATTTTAACTTGCTTCGATCGCACCAGAAAGTAAAAATAGATTTTTGGTTGGATCGAAATAAATCTAACTCTTAGGCGATCGCCGTGATACCATATGAGAAACCAGTCGGTCTGAGTAATGTCCAGTCAGGAAACCAAAGCAAAAATAATTAAGATTTCAGCCGAGTTGTTTAATACTAAAGGCTACTTTGGAACTTCTATTTCCGATGTCATGAAGGCTACTGGGTTGAAAAAAGGAGGAATTTACAACCACTTTCAAAGTAAAGAAGAATTAGCTTTAGCAGCTTTCGATTATGCATTTCAACAAGTTAGCAAACGCACTCTCAAAGTTTTGAAAAAAAAGACTAGTGCTAAAGATCGTCTTTTGGCAATATTAACTAACTTTCTATCTTATATCGACGATCCTCCTGTTACTGGTGGTTGTCCGATTTTAAACACGGCGATCGAATCTGATGACGCTCATCCAGCTTTACAAAAAAAAGCCCTAGCAGCAATGGATTCTTTGTGCAATCTAATTTGTCGTATTATCGCAAAAGGTATTGCTAAAGGGGAAATTAACCCGAATACCAATCCAGATGAAGTTGCTAGCATTATCGTTTGCACCGTTGAAGGGGCGATTATGATGAGTAAACTATACCGAGATCCGATTCACTTAAACAGGGCAATTAAGCATTTAAGTCAATACATTGAAACTAACCTGTAACAATTTTTTTTGTCATTTTACAGACCGTTCGGTCTCTGAGGAGTTATGAAAGTAAAAAACCGCTTGATTACAATTACAATCAGCCATTATTGCGAAAAAGCTCGTTGGGCATTAGATTATTTAGATATTGAATATATTGAAGAAAATCATGCCCCACCGTTCCACCAATTTTATACCAATCGGGAGGGTGGAAGTAGCGTACCGGTTTTAGTTACTGAAAATGGAACATATACCGACTCTACCGACATTTTAGAATATCTCGATCGCCAAAAAGAAGGTCAACTATACCCTACAGATCCTAGTTTACGGCAAAAAGTGCAAGAACTAGAAGAATTATTTGATACCCAACTAGGTGTAGCTGTTCGTTGTTGGGGCTATTTTTATACAATGAAAAATCCTCAATTAGTTGAAAATGTTTGGGCGCAACGAGTACCTTGGTGGCAAAAAATTGGCTTAAAATTTATGTTATCTCGAGTCTGCGATCGCCTCAAAAATGGATATCAAATTAACGAAGAAAACGCCAAACAATCCCTAGAAAATATTCGCAGTATATTTAGTAAAGTAGAACAAATATTAGCAGATAATAATAAATATTTAGTCGGCGATCGCTTTACGGCTGCAGATTTAACTTTTGCTACTCTAGCCGCACCAATATTGCGTCCTAAAAACCATCCATTTATGTCTGGAAAAGTTAAGGGAATGCCAATCGAAATGTTGGAGATAGTTGCAGAACTGCGGCGCAGTGTTGCCGGCAAATATGCCTTAAAGTTATATAAAGAAAAGAGGTTAAAAAATTTGCAACCAGTCTAAATATATTTCAATATTGAGGCGATAAAATCCTCTTCATCTTGGAAGAGGATCGTAAGTAAAACATTTCAAAAATTTTAAATATGCTAACTCTTTACTATACGCGGACTTCTTTTTATTCTCGATTTATCTGGCTGACACTATTAGAAAAACAACTAAAATTCAAACTAGTAGCTCTCAAACTAAACGGAGATCAATTTGCAGAAGAATTTATTGAAATCAGTCCTTTCAGTCGCATTCCTGCATTAGTAGACGGAGAAATATCAGTTATTGAATCTTCAGCAATTTTAGATTACTTAGAAATTAAATATCCCGTTCCTGCTCTTTTGCCAAAAGATCCTCAAATTTTAGCTAAAGTTCGTATGGTACAGACAGTAACCAATAATGAGTTATTACCCGGCTTGATGGGAATGTTAATCCACCGCAAAGATATTTTAGACTATCAATACGCACAAAAGAGATTAAATAACGTGCTTGATTTTTTTGAGAAATTATTGATCAATAATACTTACTTTGCTGGAGAACAATTGACCTTCGCAGAAATAGTTGCCGGAAATTTAATTCCCTATTTTCCTAAATTTAATATCCCTTTAGATTCATATCCGCAACTCAAGCGATGGTCTGAGAATTTACTTCTTAGAAAATCGTGGCAAGAAATGCAATTAAGCCAAGAAGAATTAATTAACTTTAAAAGACGCATGAAAGTAATGCCTAAAATTATTCAAAAACGTCGTCGCGAGCGAGTAAAAATAGGCAAAAATGTTTAGTGTTATTTAATGTATTGGAGTTTGGGGCAAAATTATCCCTCCTCTGACCGACTCTCGAACCGCGCAAGCCGCTATATCTGCTTTATTGCGATCGCAATAAAAATTGGTAAATTTTGTTGATGAAAAATTTAAAACGGGAGAATCGAGCAAAGAAAAGTTAAAATAGCTAATTCAAAGTAGAACGAAAAGCAGATGGGAAAAATTTTAGTTACTGGAGTCGCAGGTTTTATTGGTTTTTATTTCGCTAAAGCGTTATTAGATCGAGGAAAAGAAGTAATCGGAATAGATAATCTCAGCGATTATTACGACGTAACTTTAAAAAAAGACCGATTGATTCAATTACAAAAATGCGATCGCTTTTATTTTCAAAGACTAGACTTGAGCGATCGCTCGGGAGTATCTAATTTATTTGCCGATTTTGTCCCAGAAAAAGTCGTTCACTTAGCCGCTCAACCCGGAGTTCGTTATTCTCTAAAAAATCCTCAACCCTACATAGATAGTAATATAGTCGGCACTTTTAATGTTTTAGAAGGTTGTCGTCATGTCGAGGTTAAACATCTTGTTTTTGCCTCTTCTAGCTCAGTCTATGGGGCAAATAAGAAAAAACCTTTCTCGGTACACGATAATGTAGACCATCCGGTGAGCTTATATGCAGCCACGAAAAAAGCTAACGAACTTATGGCTCACTCTTACAGTCATCTGTACAATCTGCCAGTTACGGGTCTGCGTTTCTTTACCGTTTATGGTCCCTGGGGTCGTCCGGATATGGCACTATTTATTTTTACCAAAGCCATTTTAGCAGGCCAGCCGATCGAGGTATTTAACTATGGGAAAATGAAGCGGGATTTCACCTATATTGACGACATAGTTGAAGGAATAATCCGGGTATTAGAGCGAATTCCCCAAGCAAATGCTCATTGGTCGGGATTGAACCCCGATCCTGGAACTAGTTCCGCTCCCTATAAAATTTACAACATTGGCAACAATCAGCCAGTGGAATTAATGCATTTTATCGAGGTATTAGAAGCATCTCTGGGTAAGAAAGCGATTAAAAATCTGCGACCCATGCAACCAGGAGACGTGCCCGAAACTTACGCTGATATCGAAGATTTAATTAGAGATACGGGTTTTCAACCCCAAACCTCGATCGAAGAGGGAATTAGTCGTTTTGTAGCCTGGTATCGTTCCTACTATGCTGTAGAGTGAGGTATCTATTGGCGAACGATCGTGAACACCACACAGAGCAAGAAGGAGATTAACCCAGAACTGTCCCTATCAACTATAGGCTGCGGGACTTGGGCTTGGGGCAACAGACTGCTGTGGGGATATGACCAAAGCATGGACGAGGAGTTGCAAGCTGTTTTTAACCTTTGTGTCAAAAACGGCGTGACTTTATTCGATACCGCTGATTCTTACGGAACTGGGAGATTGAATGGACAAAGCGAACTACTTCTGGGAAGATTCTTTAAGCAATATGTTGGTTCGGGTAAAGAAGATATTTGCATTGCCACTAAGCTTGCTCCTTATCCCTGGAGATTGACAAGCAAGTCAATGATATCGGCTTGCAAGTTCTCTGCCCAGCGACTGGGCAGAAATGTGGATTTGGTGCAGATGCATTGGTCTACGGCTAATTATGCTCCTTGGCAGGAGGGTCCTCTCTTAGATGGACTGGCAACTCTGTACGAGCAAGGATTGGTCAAGGGAGTAGGTTTATCAAATTACGGGCCTAAAAATCTCAAACGAGTGCATAAAAAATTCGCCGATCGAGGAGTTCCTCTAACTACGTTGCAAGTACAGTACTCATTACTGTCTACATATCCCGTAACTCAACTAGGACTCAAAGAAGTTTGTGACGAACTGGGAATTAAACTAATTGCCTACAGTCCTCTGGCATTGGGATTACTAACGGGCAAGTATTCATCTCAAGGACCTTTGCCTAAAGGCTTGCGAGGTATATTTTTTAGGCAGTTACTGCCAGGGATTCAACCGCTGTTAGAATGCTTGCGATCGCTAGCTAACTCAAAAAATAAGACTATGTCCCAGGTAGCGATTAACTGGTGCATCTGTAAAGGAACTATACCCATTCCAGGGGCCAAGAGCATCCGACAAGCTGAGGATAATATTGGCGCTTTGGGTTGGCAACTCGATTTGGGGGAGATTGCAGAACTCGATCGAGTTGCTGCCAGTCTAGATAAGAAAATGATCCAAAATATATTTCAGACGAGGTAAATTCTATGAATACAGGAAAAGCTGCCTCAAATAGAAGAAAATTTCTCCAATACATGGTAGCCGGAACGACGGGAACCCTGGCAATTGGCTGGTTGTTTTCTCAACCCAGTCGAGGTCAAGACGTAGAACTAGAAAATTTATGCTCTCGATTTCCTTATAATTCCCGCTGTAAAAACTATCTTCCTGGTGTTAGAGCAGTTGACAATCGAGATCGGCCGATCGAGCCATCTTCATTGCTAGCTGAAGCTAGACCGGGAAATCCCGTGCCAGTAGAAGGTTTATCGGAAACTACTTATTTGGTCATTGAAGAAGGCCCGCAATTTGCCCGCTATGGCATCAGTCCTGTTTGTACTCACATGGGATGTACCGTAGAGTGGCAAGCATCTCAACAGCGCTTTGTTTGTCCTTGTCACGGGGCTGAATATGATAACCGAGGAAAAGTTAAAAAAGGTCCCGCCTCTCGTTCTTTACCTTTAGTTACAGTAGTAGTTAAGCAAAATCAAATTCGCCTAATAGATCGCGCCCCAGGTAGCGATCCTCGTTCTCATTTAATTTCTGGTTAAGTACTTACTTTATTGTTTGAAGTAACGAGTAACAATTATGTGAGAAGTTGCTGTACACATGATTTTGATCTACCATAACTCACGATCGCCACATCAATAGCATAGTCTTGGTAACGTTCGACGGCGCGTTCGATTGCACGAATGATCCAGGTGACAT
>JAAUYH010041478.1_pt1 | contig 22949 bp, 15 predicted proteins | sample 7278061 | NCBI WGS metagenome assembly JAAUYH01 (sample SAMN14350203, study PRJNA611818) | marine sediment metagenome | isolation source: surface marine sediment (0.6m) | place: French Polynesia: Moorea | collected 2018-08 | reverse complement strand
TGTGTGTGTGTGTGTGTGTGTGTGTGTGATTCTAGAATATAACTTGTAACTCAAAAGGCACTTTATGACTGGCGATGTAGACGACAGAATTAAAGCAAAAGAGATTGAAAGACCTAAAAACTTAGCAGTCCGAAATATTTTGTAAAATTTACCTATGTTGTAGCAAATTCTACTACTCGGCTACAGTACTTGATTTATACAAGTCAGTTCATACTACAAGAATGGAAAAAGTACCGCGTCATTTATGACAAAGGAACAAGTGTCCGGCCCATTCATCCAAATCGGCATTAATTTGTGCTAAGGACACGCGAATGCGACAATTTCATGCTATGGAAGATGATGTCAGAGACAGTGGATTGTTTCAAATACCTCTCTTGCTGATACAAGCAAAATTAGATTACCAGTAGAGTAGTCATTCTCGCGTTGGTCAAGCGTACAGAAGTGAATCCGGGGCAATAACCAGTAGAAACAAAGCACAAGTGGTCTCTCAGGACTTTGGAGTGAGGAGCGTGTTAAGAACAGTCCAGACCCATTCCTTGCGGTTTGAGATGCCGTTCTTTCATTATACGCTTGATATGAAGCATGCACTTGATTTGACACATAGGACTGACTCGCAGCGTACGCTCAACTCTTCCCCATCTTTCAGAGTTTAGCTGCGGTTGTGTGAACATCTTTGATGCGTGACTTAAGGTGATTGATTAAGTTTTCTATATTAGTCGATGTTATATTCTCTACAAGTTCCGTTACGTATTCTATGAAATATAGCTGCAATTTGCAGTAGCTATGGGAAGGATAGTTGTCGAACTGTAGAATCGATTTACTGATGAAAAATTCTAATTGTGACCCTCGCAAATTTGGCTACGTTTTTCTTTGCTCCTCCTGATTCTTCAGGTTCCCGCAAACTAATTTTCTCGGTCATGAACGAATATTAATATCATCCGACTTTCTGAAGTATCCACTGCAAACATCTCAAATCGCAGTAATTCGCTTGAAAAGTCCTTAGAAGTAAGGAAGCCTCGCTTAAAACGCAACAGAGATAGCATTTACATGTAATAAATTTTTCTGATTTAAGTACAATGATAAAATAACAATTGTCATATATGCGCTGTCAATGAGACCTGGAAATTTTCTATCACTTCAAGTTAACAAAGGCAAAAAATTTCGCGTACCATTGCAGATCACAATGTTGAAGTAATAACCGGACAGCATTTGATGTAATGTACCACGTCTCACGAAAAATACTCTGGTTATGCTAACTGCTTTAGCACTCGAAATGGAAGCCTACAACCTTACAGACCTCGAACTAGTTGATTCCTTAATATATTGCATAAAATCTGGTGATGAAAGCATCAGAAGTAACACGTGGTAGTTTCGAATTCTTCAATGGAAGTGCGGGATAGTTTCTTCGAAGAAGTATCAAAGACCACAGAAAACGCAGAGCAAGAACCTTGGAAGTGATTGATATAATCGTAACAGAAAAATAGATCTGTCGGCGCAATGAGAAGGCGTTTCATCGAAAAATTTGTCGTGTTTTGCGAAGTGCTCGAGGAAGCATTTAGCATACTGTCGGATTTCCGTATTCTACAATTTTAAAGTTTTCAGTTCTTTTACCAGGGTTGAGTTAGTAATAATTCGGTCTGATTTATATGAAATTCTGTTAGAGATGAAGGCGAACATATAAATCCAATTGTGTTGAAGGCATGGTCGTGCTTATTTCTAATGCGATAGGTTGATCGGATACTTTCATAATGTTCAGCCAAACTTTTTTGCCGCTATCAAAGGTCATAAAACTTAGAAAATAGACTCATTAACCTTGTAAAATACGCTAAATTAAGGTATACACCATCAGGACACCAAACTTTCGTATCCTCTTAATAGAGCACTTGAAAAATTCGTTCTCAAACAAAAATTCAATATGCTTTCCGATATTTTATTGACGCTCTTGTCGCCGTACTCAAACAGTTCTCTCTACTGTCGGTTCTCTTCATCTCTGGTGTCTTTTGTTTATACTAATCTATTTCCACCGCGGCTGTATTCGAGTTAATTTTCGTTCACGACGAAAGCATGGAGTTGTTACTGTGCTTTCGCAGCCGTAACCGTCGCACACCTTGGCCTGAAGCTGCTTATTGGAGTTTATCAGTCATTCTGCTCCTCTTAGTGTGCACATTTTCGTTCCTATCTCCAAAACAGCTTTGTTTTTGAAGAATAATTGCAGTCGCTCACAGTGGTGTAGCAGTCAACATCACTGCAAGCATCTTAAAGTAAGAAGTCGCTGCCACTATTTTCGGATTGATAACTTGGTACTTTTCGTTCCAATCGGTAGATTATTCCTTCACTTCGTCCATTTTCATTCCTGTGACTTTCCCACATTATTTTTATTGGATGTCGCACCAATCACGATCCCGGAATCAAAACCAATCGATGGTTTCTACCTCAGTTCGTCTGCATCGAACAGATTAGAGTTGCTGCTAAAGTACTATCACGAAATGAGTTCAATCAAAACTCATCTGCTATGATTTGTAAACCACTAATTTTATCTCAACAAAAATGACAGTTGGAAATTGTGATTAAATTATTATCGAAATAATCACTTTCCATTTACTCATGTAATGTAATTTAGACAATAAAAGAAGCTAAGTTCTCTATGTAGCTGGTTTAGTTTTCTGTATCAACTGTAAAGCGTCAGCTTCCCATCACTTGTTACAATCCAAGTCTCGAATTTCAATCAGAATTTTTCTTTCAAAGCAAAGCCAAATGACTTATTCTCAGATTTTCCTGAAGAATGAAAGTGATGAACTCTATCACAATGACTTTGCAACATGCTCGAAATAAATCTGAAGGACTAGTTTTCCGCAATAATATATTTCTTTGTTTCTTTGGTTTGTAGGGAAAAGAATTTCTTCGTTAAAGTTTACGCGAATTACTCCAATCAGTGAGCATTGTAAGTATATTCTCTACCAAACGAATAGTTTGCATGAAATTGGATGAATTTAGCATCAAAAATAATCGGGATACAGTATTACTTTAGTATTCGTTTAAAATAGTCGAGCCGATCAGGAAAAGCGGTCAGAGCAAGGGAATACAAGTTGTAGTTGCACTGTACTTCGAATAGAGTTTTTTACAGTACCGTACAGTATGCCATACAGTGCACTATGCTCAATGAATTATTTACTTAAAACAATTACTGTAGTGTTGTCGAAAGATCGTCTGCAGTTGAACTTCAGTTCTTACAGTTCAAATTTTAGTCCTAGCGTTCTACTGTAATGCGCATATGGCGCTCCTCCACGTTCTTTGTTTTACACAACTGCAGTGGCTCAACTAATAGACACCTTGTGTTTTTGGTTCGGGAGGAGACAAACAGTCCCCCCATTTTCCTGTACTGTAACGGGCGGAAGTATCCCCAAACAGCTGAATTTTTGTGTGCACCCTACAGCGACCCGCTGGAGAGTCGACCCTCATCCTGTCATTCTCTGGCACGGAAAGTAGGGGCGATTCTAGCTGAGAATTTGGGGACATCAAGCCGAGCCGAGTGTGTTAGAATTGGAACACTGAAAGATGTCGCGCACTGCCAAGTCGAGCACGAAGCTCGAAGATCGCCTTGGAGCTGATGTGCTCGCACGTTTGCAATCTATGGCCCATGAATTCGGTAAGTTGAGCGCCAATTTTGTAATGCTGCGCGGTACTCCATCCCATCGAGGAGCTTCACATTGCGCAGAAAGTCTTCGATGGTCCCATCCATCGGATGGTGCGAGAGCTGCGTTATTTCCGATTATAGTTCCAGTTGCGTAGCTCGATTACTGACTCAGAATTTTTGGTTTTAGTGCGGTTTGAACGAGGTCAGTTCGGATTCTTTATCGATCCAGCAAGATATGCCGTCAAACAAAGGCAAGTAGGCCCTCTTGGACGGGGTCGCCGCCGAAAAGTGGTAGCTGGCGTTGACAAGGATGGTAACATCATTACTGCATGGATAGGAGTGGATTCGAAAACTGCGAAGGGCTCTCGAACCAAGGGCGGGGAAATGGTTACTATCCCAGAGGCTTACGCAGAAGGAGCTCTTGGTGGTGGTGGCGGTGGTGGTGGCGGTGGTCCAGGCGGATTTGGCCCAGGGGGAGGCGGTGGTCCAGGTGCTGGATATGGGGATGGCGCCGATGGCGCAGGGTATGGTCCGGGTGAGGGCGGTGGCCCTGGAGGTGGTGCTGGCGGTGGATGGGGAGCCGGAGCAGGCGGTGGTCCGGGAAATGGACCTGAAGCGAAGGGGGCGGCAGCTGCGGCAATTGCTGCGAGGAAGAAGCAAGAAGCTAGCGCGCTAGATGTGGCGAAGGGAACAGGTGTCAATCCCTTGGCAGCTCCTGCAGCTCCGAAAGCACCAACTGGTACTGTTGCAGGAAAAGATAACACCGCCCGTGGACGTCAGAAGAAGCCTCTTCATTGGCAAAAGGTACCGATGAACCTAATTGCAGCATCGTTCTGGACTTCTCTTGACGACAAAAGCGTTCCGTTGGATGAGGAAGAAATTGACAATCTTTTCGGTGTCGATGTTGTGGAACGATTCCAAATTCAAGCAGCTGAGGTACGACCTGAAGTTCTACCACATAAGAGAAAGCACAACATTAATATTCTACTGGCGAATCTCAAAATGTCTGCTGATGCGATCAAGGATGTGGTTCGCGTACCTACTTACAAGGAGGTAGATCCGACCCAGCTACAAGCCCTACTGCTAGTGTGTCCTACACCGGAAGAAGAACAGCTTCTCAATCAGAACAAGAACATGAAAGATGAAGTTGATAAGACTGATGCGTTCATGATGGAGCTCGCCGAACTGCCTGGACTTCGTGGTAAGATCCTATGTGCCTTATCGGCCAAGACATTCAACGAGGAAGCCGTTGATGTCATCCGAAACATGGATACATTTGCTATGATTCCTGTTGAAGTTATGAATTCAGAGAAACTAGCCAAGATTCTTGAGACTGTACTGGCGATCGGTAATTTCCTGAATTCTGGTACTGGTCGTGGCGGTGCGCATGGCTTCAAGCTCGAAGCCCTTGCTATGTTAAGCACAGTGAAAGACGCCAAGGGCGATACCCTCCTAGACTATCTAGTACGAACACTGCAGAGGAATGCACCAGGACTGCTACCGCTAGATGACATGCCTACACTTGCACGGTCAGCTGAATTGTCTCTGGAAGCTATTGGTGACGAAGTCCAAGCACTTCTAGAGAGTGTGGGCAATGTTTCGGAACAAATCAAACAAATTGGAGAAGACACTACACTTGCTACATTCAAAGCCGAAATGGAAGTGTTTGCTGAGGATGCAGTGAAGGTTCGCGATGAAATCGTGTCGCTGCGCGGATTAATGATGCAAAAGCTCCAGTCGATGATGACGCACTTTGGTGAGCGTAATAAGATGTCAAGAGGACGCCAAGAGGATATATTGCGACAGTTGAGGGAGTTCACGAACGATTCGGAAGCTGCCATGGGGCGTGCTAAAGAGAAGGAGGAACGCCAGCGCAAGGCTGCTGCGAAGGCGGAAGGCAAAGCTACAGGTAACTCGATACGGTCGTCTACCCGCGTTAACGGACCACCGCCGCCAGGAATCGAAGAAACAGTAGCTGGAAGTTCATCTTCGCCTCCGGCATCGCCCACGTCCCAGCCCCCGCCACCACCAGCTGATGGTGCGTGATTGAGCGACTGAACGCAAGAGTCGCGCGGTAGAGGCCTGCAGTTATTTAGTATCGAGGCCATGTATTGCGAGGTTAATTTTTCGATTTGAGGATTAGTTCGGTTGCTCGGGTCATGTGCGTGATGCGCTTTGACGTAGGCGAATCCGTTAAGTGGATTTTTTTATCTGGAAAAAGTGGTCACGCGAAATTCTATTTTGTAGATAATTCGAGTTGGTTTTTCTCTTACATGATAAAACGGATTTCTTATGCTGCCATACTGTAAGCAGGGCTCCTGATTCAACTCAAAATATAACGCCCCTAAATATGCACTCCAGCCCCACAACTCAACTCAGCGCTGTCTCCAGAAGGGTCTCTCCGGCTTGTCCAAATTCTAGCGTGTGTGGTAACAAACTAAACCCACAACTCTACTCTTACCCCGCCGCTCTCCTCTTTCGACACTAACGACCCGCTTCGTTGCTGCTTGTTCACCATGTCTGACGACCACGTGCAGGGAAGCCCCTCACCTTCGCCACAGCCTTGCGCAAATGGTTGTCCTTTCTTCGGTTCCCCTTCCACTATGAACATGTGCTCGAAGTGTTTCCGTGAGTACCGCCGCTCCAATCCCCAAGAACAGCAACCGAATACGGCACCGGAGTCGAGTACACCTTCGGCTTCTGTTGACTCTGCCCAGCGCACGGTTCCTGGGGTTGCGAGTCCGTCGACTTCGACTCCGTCTATCCCGACACCCGCCCCTACACCCTCACCAACGGCTAGCACCGAGAAACTGCCCAAGTCCAACGCTGGTACATCAACTACCGCGACGGCCGAAGACCCTGCGGCGCCTCCTCCACGTAAGGTTCAGAAGAACACCTCGCGTTGCTTCTCGTGTCGTAAGAAGATTGGCCTAACCGGCTTCAAGTGTTACTGCGGTTACTATTTCTGTTCGGAACACCGTTATTCGGACAAACATGACTGTGACTTTGACTACCAGGCGTCGCAGCGCGAGCAGCTTTCGAAAGCCAACCCGATTGTTGTGGCATCGAAACTCGAGAAGATATAGTGTCGACAATCCAACATTGACTTGGATTTGGTGGTTGTTTTATTTTCCACTTGTTATACTCTCATCAAACCTACTATGAACACAGCGGCTATTAGTCGCTGTAGTCGCTGTGTCGAATATTCGCCCATAATTCACCTGCCTGTTCTCCGTTTCCCTACTTTTTGCACCGCTTCGCTCACGCACTTCCCATTCTCGTTTTCGCAGAACCCGCGCGACTGCCTCTCTAGCGTCTGCGGTCGCATGTTTATTCCAGTTTTCTTCGAGCTAAAAGAGCCATATGCGTGGAACCCGTACCATACTACTACCATTCGTTGAGAGTGGGTAGAAAGTAAAGCTTTGCGAGAATGTGTCGTGTCGCCTTGTTTATTCACTTTATAGCTCAAGTAGTCCAGATCACCGTTAAGGTTGGGTTACAATTGCTGTTAACGAACTACGGTAGACAAAATTTTCTAACTCATCCTCCAACTAACCAAGGAGTCACTGTAATATTTAAGTACCGGTACTGTACGTACAGGACTGTGCTGCACTGCACTGTACTGTACTGTAGTGATCGAGCGCAAAGCAAAAAATGTTACTGCGGCTCATCGGTGGGATAATGTCGACAACTGTCCGTACTGCAAAACAGTTGCGTAGGCAATATTTATTAGTAAATACATCATATATGTATTGCAGAATACAATTTAACGTTTTTCTGACGAGTGTACCCATACAGTACAGTACAACGGCGTGTCTGGGTGTCGTTGGTAAACCATTTCCTTCTGCAGTACTTTGTGACTAAACACAACCTATTGTTGGAGAAACACGATGGCTACTCTCTTCAATGATGTGTTCATTGTAGGAGGAATTGATTGGGATAGCGAAGCAAACGAAAAAGTGAAGAAGTTCGACCAAGGTACGTCGCGTGTCTGAGCAACGGATAATTTATTGCCGAAAGCTGACAAATGCCATGTGCGTGCATGCTTGGTTGTGTGCGTCTATGTGTACGTAGTATCAAGAGTTGAAGCGAAGAGCGAATTCTACGATTATTCCATTGTCGTTGATGTGAATACCAATATCTATCCAATTAAGGAAGGTGAGAAAATTGAAGTATTGATTTCGGACAGTCTCTACGAAGTGAAAGACACAAATGAGACGGGTTATACTGCTAATAAGAAGCTAAGTGCAACCGCGGAATCATTCGATTATATTATGCATGGACGTGTTTATAAGTACACACAAAAAAAGTCGAAAGCGTAAGTGACTATTGTTTCGTTTCACGTTTGTTCATGCTCACATGGGTTGGTGACTAACAAATATGTTTTCGGATTTGCGTTATTCTCTTCTGTTTGGAATATGTAGTGAGGTATATGCGTCGTATGGTGGTCTTCTTATGCAGTTGCGAGGCGAAGCTACCATCTTATCCAAAGATCGATTTGCTGTTGATAGCAAAGTGTATTTGTTTATCAGGAAGGGTTAGATAATTCGTTTCAAACTTGCTCTCTATCTTCATTTCCCCGTCTTCGAGTGCGACTTGTAAAAATGAGCCAACTTATCACAAGTGAGAAACCGAGATCAATTTAATCCACCCTTTGTAATTCAATTAGAAAGTAACGCGCTCGCGAGAAGAAGAGCTTAGCTGACTTGCCTAACACTCAGACAGACAGACACACAGATTAGCTTATGCAGCAATTGTGTAACAAAGACTGTCAATGTTTCATCGACCACTTAGCTCAAGTTGAGACGGAAGATGTCGTTATGCACCCAGTAGTTCGACGCATTAGTGGAATCGGGGAGCAATAAGAAGCTCTGTGCGAATTTCATAGGCTGGTTCTCGTCGATTGCCAAATTGCCGCTAACAGTTACCATAATACCTTGCGGAGATACGGCTGTTGTCGGTTGACAATCACAAGTCACGACCTGGTGCTCTACTCGACCGAAAGGAAGACCAACGAGTTTCTGCACAATTGCAGTGACCCCCTTGAACTGTTGTCCTTCGAATGACAGCATACTTTCTTCGCGCTACAAAAATTGAACAGAGCACAAAATTGTCAGCATCGCGAGTTGGTCAGAATGTTCAAGTGCGCACGTACGTATAGTGAACTCAAAGTGCTACGATCTTTGTCGAACTGTTGATAATAATAGCGCGCAAATTGCTCGCCAACCTCTTGGAACGACATGGCTTAACTTTGGCGATTCGGAATCGCGATGATGGCTCAATGCTAGTTTGGCGGAGAGGTAGTGACGTGGTGAGGCAGCAGTTTTGGTGAGTGGATCGTGTTTATGATGGATGAAGTCGACGCATTTTTGTAAAAAATAATTTGATTTTCCTCTGATTTCTCTGTTATAATTCAAATCGATTCTGTAAATTTTACGACTGAACTACTGTACTGTACAGTACCCTGAACTCCACGAATTCAAGAGAATTCAGACGAGTAACCTAAAAAATGATTGGTCACCTGGTTAATACCATATCAAAATAGTGTTTGTCAGAACGTACAGAACACAAGGCGCTAATGGGGAATTGAAATTGTTCCACATAACGCAAAAAATTCGAGGTCGTATCCAGGCGCGACTGGATCTATTAAACTCTCTTTTATTTCTGGAAAATACGGTCTGGCGTATTAGCCTACGAAGGATCAATATCATCTTTCCTCAATCGTAAACGAACAGAACTCGAAGAACTAATGATGCTGTAGTACCATAGTTTCTGATCGGAGCAAACTAGAAAGGTAAACAATCCTCTTCCAGGTCTGAAATAACTTGTGTTGGGTTTGCATCGCTGTTGTGGCCGAAGTATTCTCTAGTAAGTTGCCTAGTTGAATACGGATCAGGAATTGTTTTCCTTTGTTTCACATTCACAAATCCATTTAAAACGATCCGATATTGACTGAATGAATAATTCATCCGTCAGCGACTTCCTCTTCCAACGTGGCAGAGGGGATAATAGCGTAATCAGATTTAGATTTTCCTGGTAAAAGGGCATAGATGGCATGCTTCAAATCTACCTAATATTCATAGGTTTCGATTCAAAAGCATCATTGAAGCCATTCTCCCTGAGCCTAGCAGATATTGGTCACATTCAATGTATATTCGGCGGAAAATTTGTCTGTGCTATGCTGGGTTTTATATGACCAAGAATTCATGAGTATTGCAAGCGTGAGCGCACAAAAGAATATTCTATTGGTACCATAGTGATATTTGTGGTTGTAGATGCCATGTATGTATGAGTCAAGATCTCCACTTCACGATACTTGTCGGTAAGGAGAAGTTTTGGGGTTGTTGGAGCGATCGGACCCAAAGAGTCGAAACTGCTCAACCCTAGAAGATACGATCGCTTAGATACATCTTTCGAATCTGAGATTCAGATATGGCTGGACTATTTTTTATGTTGAATGTGGTAATGATCTAAAACAATCAGACAGGAGTGTTCAAGAACGAACAGCAGAAGAACAGCCTGCTTAAACAGAATTTTCAACAAAGATCAAGTATAACACGGAGGATTGGAAGAATAAATCATCAATAGAATGCTATTCAACAATTTTTCGGAATAATTTATCTTCCTTGCTTGTATCTTTATTGTATCCTATCTTGAGCTCAGTACTAATACAGAATAATCTTCTAGCCATAGTGCATTCTAAATAATCCTACCTGCCTCCTTCCAATCAATATTTCCTGAAATGCGGTGTTTAAACAGCCGGTGTGCGAAACTAATTCTATCAGAATTGACGACTGGACTTTTAGGTACAGGGATGCGAAAGAATGCTTCAATTTGTGGAACGAACATTCATTCTATGAAATCTTCGAGAGGGTTCTGTTTTCTCCAAAAACAGTAATTTATGGGTCTCAATTTAACTATGGCTTCGCTTCCACTGTATACTTTCTCTTTCAACATTGTTTTTAGGTTAAATGGTTAGTAAATTATGCTCCAATTTGATTGTTCAAGGCGTCATTGATTTTGGAGCAACCATTTCCGTCTCCGGGCCAACAGGACAAAATGGATGGATAATCCTCTTGACGGCACTTGTTGGTTCTTTATTCAAATCTACGGTATAATTAGTTGGTTAACACGATTGGAGCGATCCGAATCACAAGATCTTCTCTCCCAAGACCAGTATATTCATTTTGTGATGTATTTGTTATTAGTCGCGTAAATAGGGTAAGTCTATTCATTTCGAACTCTAGAATTCATGGATTGTTTATCATTAATTCATTCTATACTGCCCGAATTTTAGAAAAACTGGTAGAGTACTCGTTATTCATTCCTTTTTTTCGCTCTTATCAGAAAGGTTAAGAGAATCAGAAAATGATCAAGGGCACAACAACTTCGGTAAAACAAAAATTGCAATAGAAAACGAGATACAATCCAAAACAAAACAAGTATCATCATACTCTTTCTCGAACAAAAAACAGACAGTTCGTCACTGGAACACTGGACATCTAATTTTTTATGCTAATCGGAAAATATCTGAATCATCTAAAATAACCGGGAAGCTGTTTCGCGACAAGTTCCACAGGCTAGTCGCTGAAAAGCAACACAATTGGAAGTGCAGATGGGGAGTATAAATGATGCTGTGTGGATCTAATTATACTAATTAGAGGTCACATGTAAAAAATCAATATCTCGATCCATATAATGATGCTACGTGCGCTAGTATCCAAGCTCGGCATCTTAATGAAAATTTTATTTCGAAGATACTTACTATTTCAAAACTCAGAACCTGAATCGATGGTTCGATCAAATCTCTGGCTATATGTTAAAATTCTCATACGGTTAAATGAACGGGTAGTGAATCATACGGAGTATGGAATTGTCACATACGAGAAGAAAATTAGAAAGCAAATGTTTTCTACCTGAGGCGAAAGGTTGAAAATAAACCAAGAAACTTCTTCCTGAACGGCCTGCCGCTGTCTTCGATGAATGGTCATTTGGAGACGTATACTACGTGGTTTTTTCGCTAAATAGTACTCAAACACCAAATGGATACTGAAATAGATCTAAAAATTTTTCCATTCGAGAAAAACACATCAAGATGCTGATCTCAATCTGAGTTCACAGAATTCCAGCTCAGATTGTTTGGAAAGTCTTCCGAGAATGTAATAAGAATGGTAATAGATAATTTCTCCACACTTTATTCCTTTTCTGTTTTAGCTCGCATATCTTCCATCGTTTTCGCAAGCATAGGTTAAAACAGAACTCTAAATTGATCAAGCATGTGCGCGTTATAATGGCAAGACTGAAAACGTATTTAAGTTAATCTCAATCTTTAAAATCAGCAACAAGTAACAATATCTTCGGGTCTGTTGCCTTTGTAATGCTTACTCGATATCGAAGAATCCGTGAATTTAAGTCACTATTGCTCGATGCATCGGATGAAAATTTGGTTGCTGCCTTATTTACGAAATTGCCTGAACAAAATATTTTTACGAGTGACCTTCAATCCAACAGTTGTGCTATGGCGAAAGTGAGTTCGATGGTTGCCATCAGCTAAAATTTTGAATCCAAGCTCTCAAATAGTTCAGTGCTTCGCCTTTAACATTGCAACAGCAAATATTCAGCTTGAAAAAGAACAAAGTTAAGGTATACTCAGAAAGATAGTGTTCAAGAACTGCGAAATTCTGGTCATACAGTCAATGCAGAAGGTATCTTCGAAGTATGCAAAAAATTTCAGACTACGATTCGAAAAATATGTTCGAATGATTTCGGCGCAAGATCCAGCTTTACTACCCTGTTGGCAACGATGCCTTTCTCCCTAGAGCTAGATAAGGCTTGTCTTGCATGATTTCTTATACTAAGGTTGAACAAACCAGGGTAGGACATTTTCTTGTAATATCGAAACATGAAGATAGGAAGTATATCATTAAAGAGCCTACCATAGTTCAGTACAACCTACCACTTTACTTCATCTTGACAGGTTCTTAACTTAAAGTTTATTCCTTCAGAGGAGGAGAATACCACCACCAAACGCAGGGAGACGGCCATCACTTCTAGGAACGACATGATGCCCGAAATCATACGAAAGGAACTGCAGAACTCAAACAATAACAACTCCAGATACCCTTGGGTGCGTACTGTCCCGCTGTCCGAGACGAGTTAGTAATCGAGTAAGGATTGTGGCGATAGCAATGCCATAAGACCAACCTTGGAAGAGACCGCACTAGAAGCACATACCTATGGTCGAATTAAACACTACTGACACGATAGGGTCCCTGAAACACCTTAAAGAGGGTTCCAAACGATACCACACTTGGGTCGGAAGGTTCATCAATATCATAGGAAGTGAAGGTTGTGCCGAAAACTCCCTAGCTTACTCCATAATGCGCCCAGACTAGTTGTAGTAGTCCGCACTGAAATAAATTCTTAACCTAAAATACTAAGTGCACTAAACACTATTTAGATGCATAGGCCCCCAATTGGATAGACTCATCATCTGAATATGGTATGGATAGCAAATTTCCCCGCTATGCATGCCAGTTTATTCCGTACGAACTTACACAATTTATTTTAGAGCGAGTCTTGTTCTTGAAAATAGAAGTAAGGAAAGTCTATATATATTTTAACTTGCCTGCATCTACTTGTCATGATCTAGAAGCTGAAACATTTTCCTACTGTGCGTCTGGAAGCAGAATGTTCTATTTATGCTAGATCCATGGATTGTCGATCCAATTCAGCTACTATAATCTGGTTTATGCAATCCACGTCTTTATTTCCAAAACAGATGTGGCTAACGGTGAAATCAAATACTTCGATTCTATTTTTGATTAATTACTAGAATCCTGTTTACAGTATATTGCATTGAATTAGGTGCATGATTTTTTAGCACGCCGTGCATCAGCATTAAGTTTAGAATTATTCTGATTGCATTTTCGTTCCGAAAAATTGCTGCATCTCGGCCAAGCCTATTGATCACAGCTTTTGGAAAGTTGTACATAGCTAGGCGCATTGTACAGATGAATTTTTCCGCGGAATTTGAGCATATCTTTTCGAATTTATTCTTTTCTGCATACAACTGATAATTACTTGGGATCTATATAGAAAACATGCCTTTTGAAGTATAAAATGGTAAATTCACAGTAGAATGCAGAAACGACAGAAGAAGGCAAACATAATTCTGCGAACAAGCGTTGAACTTTCACGATTGGGCACATTACGCGAATTTTTACTTAGCAGCTAGATTATAACCAGCATATTGTAATTTATGAATTTTGTAGTTCGTATGAAATCCTGTGATGAGTCGTTGATACTGATGGATGCTTTATTTTAATCATTATTTTCGGGAGATATTCAGTATATCTGATCATGTTTTGAATCTCCAACTTCTTTTATCCAAATTTTCTGCTGTTGGGTATATTCTAATCCATTTCGAAAACTGCATCGAGTTAATTCGTAAATCTTCTCTTTCTCAAATAATTCAAATTGCGGCCTATCAGAAAATCTAACAAACTCATGCTTTACTCTGATTCTATAAACAGAATTCCAATCAATTCAATAAAAATCCTTCTCCGTTTTATCCGTTACATAGTTGCTGAGGATTATGGATACTTGATTTTGAGTCACTGATTTGCCATGGTTTTCCTACAGAGTATGGGATTGTAGACCTTGTACTTGATAGTTGACCTCACAGGCACACGAATTTTAATCCACTGCGAAACTTTCACCGCTTAGAACTGTATTCAATACATCTTGATTGCCGAATTTAACATTCCTCTGCATACTTTCATGTAAATCTATGGCTCTGTTGTAAACTTGAACGAAAAAAATTGGCATTTTAGGTTTTCGTTTTTCAGTTCAGCTATAATCATAAAGCCATCCTTCAGATCATTATTATGCATCTCTAGCGGAGTCAACAATACCAAGAAACAGTAATGTTCATCTGTATCACTTATTACTACGCTGAGCCGGATAACGAGAGCATTCAATGCAGCGTCAAATGTGAATTGAGTAGAGCTTCTGTACGACTCGGCTCGATTCCCTTCGAATTTTCCAGGTTTAACCCGACGCAAAATAATATTCAGTATTTATTTCACCCTTCTAATTGAATACACAATGCTATAATAAAGTATGGAAGATGAGAGAACCAATACAATTCAATATTTGGCCGAACAAAGAAATTATTGGAGTATTGTTCAATTATTGCAAGTAACTGGAATGAATGATTCTACTTAATCGCTAGCAATTAATGTTCAATTCAATCTTCCACTTTCATGGCCTGTATTTCATCCATTCCCCATAAATTTGAATTTGCCTTAAGAAACATTTGCTTCTCGAAATTGGAAGGGAGTATTCCTTGGCGTCTGTCACTCAAAGCAAATCCCGCTTCCGAAAAAAAGTCTCTCACAGATATTGGTTGCCGGAAGTATGAAGTCTAGGTTCATGTATCTTGTATTTCTGTCACGTAGAAGGCGACGTTTCTTTCTCACTCGTTCCGACAGGGAGAGATCTTTGTCATTCATATTAGATTCCACAAGGTCACAGTCATGTCCCATTACAAAACAACACACTGCATTTGACTCACTTAGTGAAAGTGAGGACTCTTGATTATTAATAAATTTCACTATGGCATTTCTAAAATCAGTGCAGTGAACAATAGAAGATGACTTGGCTAGGTAAAGGTCAGCTCTGGGATATACCTCTAATACAGTATCAAACAAAGCTCTTACGTCAGCCAGATTTAAATCATTACGTTGTAGCTCTTTTTTGACTGCATCTAGCTCCTCGAAGATGTTACACAACTTTTCAATTTCTCTTACAGCAGCCAGAGGAGGAATCAAAAGATCAATTTCTTCAATTTCTAGCTTAGGTAGAATATCTTTGATGTCCATGAATCTGCGCAGCATATGCGCGGTTGATGACCATCGAGTAATGTTGCTTACCTGCTCTTTCAGACTTGTGTGTAGGCGTAACTTTCCAGCTGGAATTGGATTGGCAATTTTCTTCATTAGTCTTCTTATACATCAATCACTTCTGTATGTGGATCAATTATTGTTCGTGCAAACAAATTAAACCTATGGCTTCCACATCCCACAAAACCGATTCCTAGCTTAGTAGCAATAGACTTGTTGACTGCGCAGTTGTCGCCGCATATAGCAACGACATTATCAAACGATTTTTTAAACACGCTCAACACGAATTCAAAAGATTCGATGTGAGAGTCGGCACTTTGGCCGATCTCATTTTCGAACGGCGAAAAGCAAGTAAGCGTTTGTAAACATCATTAGACTTCTCACAAACAAAAGTAGCGTATAGACAAACGTAGTGAGTAGACCCTGCACACCAACCATCAAATGCAATCGCAAACTTCGACGGTAACTGAGCCGATATTTTCTCTTCAACCTTACGAGTCAAACCATCGAAATATTTCATCAATGTATTGTTGCAAATTGGTCGGTGATGTGCAAATTGACGAAAAACGGTATTTTGCACTACACTAGACGGCTGTAGGCCAGGCACAACTAGCGATAGCCATCCGTGAATCGAAAAAGTTTCCTGACTGTAAAACATAAGAGAAAGTTGAGATGGCTTTTGTGACGTTACAGAGTTCGTGTAATAAACAAGCAAGTTTCGTAGCTCAACAGGATTTGCTGTACGTACATGAGAAATGAAATTCTCATATCCTCGCCCTGAGTCTTTTCGAACTTTACCACATTTGCATTTCCAAAAGCTGCTCCCTGAGCCTTCCTGTTCGAAGAATGCATCCCGTATTTTCTTCCCATTTTCCGGATTTCAGACATTTGAGGCACTTTTCATTCGTTCTGAGGAAAGAGGTAAAATTGAACAGTAAAAGGGAGCAATATGTATACCACAAGAGAATCAGGGTTGAGTAAAATCTGCAATGTGACTTTTGAGATTAATTGAGATGGAAACCGACAATATTAGCGCTCAGCAAATAGAATAATTGTGCTTCCCACTGAGCCTCCAGTAAATAAAATGCAGTACTATATAGCAGAGAACCAATTAAGTACAATAAATACAATCAATAATTTAAGTACAATATACTTTTGAAAAGGTCTGGGTCTAACAATATATGCTCTTAGTCTGATTGTAGCAAAACTAACTGTTTATAAATTTTCGCAAATTCATGAGGATTTCTATTCATTGATAGGGAAGAGCGAGTCGAGCTAAAGCTGCTCGGAAAGTTTTTCAATCGCTGTTTCGCATGAAATTAGAAGTGGTAAAGCAAACTGTATTTGAATATGTTCTTCTTCATTACTATTCGCATTCTACTTTCTTTGTCATGTCAGTCCGAGTAATTGTCGGAAGTGTACCTTTCGAATAATTTAATCGTGAGAAATGGAACATGGGTACAGTAAGGAAAAGAATTAGTGATGATAGCGCTCAGAGCGGATTTTATCGACACTGAATGCCTTACTTCTAACGAGGTTTTAAAGCCTTTTTATTTCCCCGAAGTTAAAATATTCGCGTGAACTTATAGAGTTCGGAAACATGTTTGTCTCATGATGATGTCCGGCACTCCTACCTTCTGCTAATTGGCCTCGGTAGGATAATAGTTTAGAAAATATGTGGAGTAAAAATATATACTGGGCCGGAAATTTGCAAGTATTTGGAGGTTCAACAAGTTCAAAAATCGAATTTCTCGCACAATCCTTTCCGCCTGCTCTTTCTTTGCGTTTCGGTTTATTGGAAATGCAGGTGCTGTGTTTGTGATTTGATATCTTATTTTAGAGCTCGACGAGTGTACAGGACGAACGAATCGTCGCACTGCATGGAAGGGGTCGAAAGCATGGAAGCTATACTTCAGGCAATCGAGAATCGCATGGAGCCATATGATGGCGGGGATCCGAACACAAGTACGAAGCGATCATGCTCGAATTGTTTCGAGGGCGAACCAGAAAAACACTTAAGACGATGTGGCCGCTGTTCAATGGAGTGGTACTGTTCTGTGACATGTCAAAAGGAAATTTTCAAAGAGCATCAAGAAGAATGCAAAGAAATAAAGAGGTGGCGCGATAAAACAGAAGAAGAAAGAGTGAAATTGCTGCAATTGGAACCCGACTTCGGGGGCCCTCCTGAAATGCATTCGAGGAACATGTGGGACTCTTCTGGGGAGTGTACGAGACACGAGATTATTGTCGAGCAAGAAATATGTTGGCTCGTGCTCTACACGATGTTGCGTACCGAGTCGAGACCGTGGAGTGTTGGAACGCGGTGGTCGAACACCAGCTCGAGTTGCTTCGACTTATTCGAAACGACAACATGGGGATCAGACATCAAGTGCCGTTTACCTTGCTGTACCTAAATCGAGATGACGATGTGGTGGATTTCATTCGATATTGGTACACCAACGCGAACGAAGAAGGAGACTTGCCAGACTACACCTCGCAACCAGGAACCTGGATATACGGCCGAACGCCGAATGCTCGTTTGCAAAGCATCTTCGCAACACACCCAAAAATCAACTCTCGTGCACGTGAGCTGCCATTTCTGGTTGCTTTGCTGATCGTGAAATTGCGCGTCATTGCCAAATTGGAAGCACGAGCAAAAACGTTCGAATTGTTTTCCAAGACCAAGTAGGCGAAACCATTTAATGCAGATGTGTTAGCGGGGATTCGTAGGCACATTGTTGGAGATCCCGAACGTCAAGTTGCGGAACTTATCGATCTGATCCAGAAACGCAACGCGACAATGTTGCCGTCGTTGATCAATCCGAGCCCTCTGAAATCTCAACCCCTCCCATTCTCGTATTCGTCGGGGTCACCCAGCGAGGCGTATCTCGTATTGAACGACAGCAATCGCTGCTTCGTTCGTGTTCCTGGTGCGGAAAAGCGCATCGTCAAAATCTATGGTGAGAACCGTGAGTACAACCATGACCTGGGTAGATTTTGATGAATTGTGTAATGATGTAATGCCGGTTGTAAGATTCTTTGGAGTACACGCATCCAGACTACACTGTACGAAGTATTGATACTGTTCGAGTTACCGTTAGTGCTGTGGTGTGCGCGTGAATACTGCAATGTACTGAAGTATTGTATTGTGGAATAATAAAAGTAAGCGATGCAAGTTAAGTAGACACAAAATATCTCATCTCGTATCGAAAGCATGTAGCAGGGTAAGAACATGGAAAAGGGACGATACTCTAACAGAATGGTTGTGTATAGGCACGGCAAGAACGTACACCAAAGTTGTGAGTGATAGAAAGGCATATGGTGATATATCTGGTTCTGTATTGTGCAGAATGTGTTATCGATAGGGGTACGGAACGAGTTGCTGAGACGGTACAGGAAGTAAGATTTGTGAATTGAGATGGAGTAATAAGATACTGTAGGGAATGGTAATCCTTGAGATTAACCTGAGATTGCTCAGAGTATTAACAGACAGGCAGACAGACGGACAAGCAGACAGATTATGTAGTGTGCTGTACAATACAGTGCTAGTTAGCAGAGAATGAGATCATGGCAACATAAACTCGTACACTGGTACAATTTTTATATGCTTGATGCGAACAGTCGTTAAACGCATTCGCGGCTCGCGCCTAGTTATACACAATAAATAAGCAAAATGCGGAAAATGTCAACAATTCCAATCACTCGTTCGCTCGCTGCTACGTGCACGACACCGAGGTGATAGGTTGCCTTCGCACCCATTCTGACCACGACAAGTTGATAGCACTTGATGCGTCTTCATCCATCGAATCCGTCCGCAACGATTCAATAAGCTCCAATCTGCCAAACGCCTTGACAGCATCTGGATCCTTGCCCAGTGGAAACCGAGTTGATTGTAATGTTTCAAGAATCGAAAAAGGCACCATTTGTGCCCTTCGAACTCTCAGTTCCTCGAGATGAATCGCAAGCAATAACGGCGTCAACGCAATCGCTACGGACAACAACACAACCAGTGTAGTCGGCGACACATCTCCAAACGCCGCACGCTTCGACTTGCCAGCAATGTTATCGAGAGCGGGTTGAACCGCAGAAAAGTTGGCAACCACGAACAGCAGCACTGGCGCTGAAGCGACGATGTGAATGCGAATAGTATTTTCATCATTTGACCAAATGGCCAAGAAACCCGCAATTGCCCAGAATGTCAGTACAAGCGCGGCCAAAAACGATAGTAGTGGTAAACGACCGATGACCGCAGGTTGAACAAGTAGTCCACCATCGCGACGTTGTGCAATCGTAGTAAACGCGCAAGCAAGCGCACACATGCCCGATACTAGTGGTGTGATTAGTGCGATGAGCGCACGTGATAGTGCGGAGAGCCGCAGCCCAGTCGCGATAAAGTATACAGGCGCCAACAGTAATTGCGTTCGTGGCGCAGCAGTGGCTATCGCAGCTAGGATAACGATTGCGCGCGGACGCGGAGCCAATGCGGCTACCACGGCATGCGCACATACCACGTACAAAACGATGGGCAAGTGCAGTGGTAGCGCGCGATTGAACAGATAGTCGACTCGCACATCGCGCACGAACGCCACCGCACAGAGCACGAGCGCAATCGCGGCGGCAACTAATTGTAACAACGCGGCAATCAAGCCCACCATAAAACGAGAATCGGGTAATCGCTCAACGCCATCTACTGCGACTAGCACGGCCCACAGCCCGAGGAACGCTATGTGTGAGAACAAGGGCGCGCGTCGTGCGGCGACTGCATCGACGTAAAGTGAGGTGAGAGAGTCGGAGGGTGTGTCGAGCATGACAGCGGGATGGTATCCGCGCAGGTGCAGACGACAGTCGAAACGAGGCAGCAGCACAAGCACATGGTGGTGAAGTACTTGAACGATAGAAATGAAGCACCGGGGAAGTTTGCGTAAACAGCCGTTGTTCGAGCATTGGAAATGAAGTGGCAATAGCCAACGAGGCGGCGCGTGTAACCCAGTCCCGTGATGTGCGCCGCATGTGAGTCGAGTCAGGAGAGAATCCGATTCTCTTTCTTGACCGTTTTAGCTTCACACGTGTACGGGCTACACCTACTGTCTGTAGCTCTCCGACTGTATATCGATTTTATTCTTCGCCTTCCACTCGCTACGTGTTTGCTTTGTACGCGTATACGGTCAGCATTTGTTCGGGCCATCCGCGCGCGCTAGGTAGTGTGGTCCCTCTGGTGCTGTACTCACTGCGAACTTATGTCTAAAGTTCTAAGAAACTTAAGGAAAGCCCCCTGCTTTTATTCACACTTCATCGAGCAGAGCAGATGTGTGAAGAGGTCGTGGGATCATTCATCAATGATCCAATGGAAAACTGGATGGAACATTGTTGGCAAAGTTCCAAAATTCTATGAAAGGCAATCGGCCTGAATCAACACACGACCTCATCGAATCGAAATTGTATCGATCGACCGATCGCTCGTATTTTGCGTCTACTGCCTCATCCTTCGTTGTCGCATTTTGTCGATACTCCTGAACGTTACGCCCCGCAATAGATGCATTTTTGCGACGATCTCCAAGACGAGTGGGTGACCGTGTTAACTCGTCAAGCGTCGCGAGCGAGCTGCAAGAGTGATAGCGCCACCATTAGCTTCAAACTATGGTCACTACTGTGCCTTGAACACATACAGTACGGTAGCGGTACTGTGCGGTACCCAAGGCTTTTCTTGATCTCCTCAGAGTGGCCGCACTGTGCGTGCTGATTAAATATTCTTTCTTATGCTGCAATTTCTCGCCTTGACCATGCTCTAAAGAATTATGCCGCACTTTCGTCCCAGTTTGTATCGTGCTGAAAATCTACGGCTAGCCTTGTTTTCATTTGCAAAAATAAACCACTTATTCTCCACATCCCATATTATTCCGTGTCTCCCGTTTTCACTATCAAAAAGTCTGTCCCATAGTCAACTGCAGTGTCATAGAATGGTCGGTTTTTGCCGATTCTGCACAATTTGCATTCCATCTCCGCTAATTTCCTGCCGTTCCTTATTTTTTTCACGCACTGCTTCCGTCACCTTTTTAGTTCGTTCGACATTCTTCGACCAATACCCCACCAATCCCGTGCCACTTCTTTGGTGCAAGTGTGTGCACACTACCGCGCCGCCTATGCCACCTGTTTCTGATCTCTTGTTGTGTCTACATCACGCGGAATGCCACTGCGGCTAATATTTGTGACTGTTCTAAAACTGATCTTTGGACACTTCTAGCCTATCTAGTGTTCATTACGCGATTCATCTTTGTCAACAACTTCTCACTCCAGTAAGGCCTGCCTTACTATTCCAATTTGAAAAGACATGATGGTGTTGCTTTCAAGTGGGAAGAACAATATTTGTCCTGTCATCATCTTACTTACGGCAACAATTGCAGTTCCTGACTGAAAGGCAAACCATGATATACCGGTACGTTACTTCTTCATAATATTGTGCTCTGTACGTAAATTACGAAAACACTTTCGTGCCTGTGTGTACTTGTCTCCTACTACCGATTCACTCATCAGATCCTTCAACGTCCATCAACTAGCGTCGGAGGTTGTAGAAAATGGTCTCGGAGGGTGGTTGAGAATCTGAGAAGGCCCAACCGCCAAAGAAGACGAAGAAGCATCGGGTCTCTGAGCCACAAACTTCGATCATTCATCATGCTCGGGAACAGTCGAGTCAGAACACCCTACATCTAAATGAACTTTCATCGATATTAGTGGCGCGTTGGATCAAATGGAGCCGCTTTAACATGTACGGATTAGTTACAAGATGTCGATAATAATCGTTGGATACGATTCTAAACTAAACTAATCGAACTACTGTTTCTTTTCGTATGATGCTCGATTTCTTAACAACCAAGTTTACAACGCACCGATGAACCAGTTTAGATCGACAAATCCGTATATTGAGGTAGGCATAAACGTAACACTGGTCGATGTTTCTAAGATGACAGATAGATGGGAGGTACATGTCGTATTAAATGTCGGAGAAAAATAATGAAAACCGAGTAACGTACATGGACCTTGGGCCTTGATTATGTATCAGTCAGCACAGGGCGTAGGAAGCATATCCGTTAGATTCCGAGGCATAAAATCACACCAATGGACGATTGCAGCCGAGCTACAGCTTCACATTGGGAATTGTATTGAAAATAGCTGCACAATTTCTTGAATCTACTAGGGCCGCTGCGTCAGGGTCCTAGTACCTTTGAACGTTCCAAAGGTAATGGCAGGAACCGTACACCTAAGAGAGTTGATTTCTTGAATTACTTGACTCGCTCACCCCTTTGAGTTGAGCATGTTTCTCTCTTTTTATATGATTTTGACTAGGAAGTGAAGAAGAATCTAATTGTACTCAAGACTACGTAAGGTTCTTCAGCATTGAGAATGAAAGATAC
>JAAUYH010061710.1_pt1 | contig 22957 bp, 14 predicted proteins | sample 7278061 | NCBI WGS metagenome assembly JAAUYH01 (sample SAMN14350203, study PRJNA611818) | marine sediment metagenome | isolation source: surface marine sediment (0.6m) | place: French Polynesia: Moorea | collected 2018-08 | reverse complement strand
ATCCCGACAGTGCCTATGTGAATGCCATCCAGTTCGGAGCAGTGATCGCGTGTCAGGAGCTGGGCTATCAACTTTCGATCAGCCTGCTGGAAAAGCTCGAGGAAAAGTCGATCGCCGAAATCCGCGATGCTTTCGAAACGGTGATGCGGCGGCGGCGGCCCGATGGGGTCGTCTTGCTGGCACCCTATGCCAACGACGAGAAGATCGGTTTCGTCCTTCAGGAAATGGGCATCCCCGTCGTTCGGGTCGGCCCGGTCGACTTGCAGAAGCAAGGTTTGCTGGTCGAAATTGACGATTATCAGGCCGCGATCGAAGTGGTGAAGCATCTGACCGAACTGGGCCATGAGCGGATCGGGTTCATTCGCGGCAGTGAAAACCAGCGCGCGACGCATGTACGATTTTCCGGCTTTTCGGTGGCGATGGAAGCAGCTGGTTTGAAGGTCGATCCGGATCTCGTTCGGCCCGGTGCGTTCGACTTCCAATCGGGTTACGACGCCGGACAATACTTCCTCCGGCTCGGAGAGCCACCGACGGCGGTGTTTTCATCCAATGACGACATGGCAGCAGGCTTGGTGGCCGCCTACACCGAGCGCGGGCTTAAAGTCCCTCACGACCTTTCGGTGGTCGGGTTTGACGATGCCAGCATCGCGACATGCATGCGCCCGTTCCTGACGACCGTTCGCCAACCGTTGAGCGATCTCGGAGCGACGGCAGTGCGGGAGCTGGTATCGTCGCTGAACAAGACGGGAAACGGCGCACACCGGATCGTGCTCGATCACGAATTTATCCTGCGCGACACGACCGCACCGCCAAACGCAGCCTGAGACGTGGATCAATCCGGGAGAAAAACCGTGAAACCGTTTAGCAGTATGACAACGTTAGCAGCCACGCTTACCTTGGGACTGGCTTTGGCTCCGGCTCCGGCGATCGCAGACGAACATGGCGCCGAAATCGCCAAGGACTTCAAAATGAAGCGTTGCGTCAACATGGGTAACGCGCTGGAATCGCCCAATGGTTCACCCTGGGGACGGCTCTACGCCAAGGAAGACTATCAAAGGATTGCCTCAGCCGGTTTCGATACGGTACGCATCCCGGTGCGCTGGAGCGACTACACCGGACCCGCACCGAGCTATCGCATCCACCCCGACTTTGCCGAAGTGGTCGACAACAACGTCAAATGGGCTCTGACGAGCGGCCTCAACGTTGTCCTCAACATCCATCACTTCGAAGAGATCATGGACGATCCCTCCGAGCAAAGGGCGCGCTATCGTGCGCTTTGGGACCAGATTTCGCTGCGCTATTCCAAACTGCCGGACAACGTCTGGTTCGAGACGCTGAACGAGCCACACAAGAACCTGAAGGGTGCCGAAATGCGCCAGCTTCAGTCCATGGCGCTACAGATCATCCGTGGGGACAACCCCGACAGGATCGTCATCCTCGGCGGCGAGGAATGGTCGGGCATCAACTCGCTGGCGACCAATCTTTCGACCGATGACCCGAATGTGGTCTACACCTTCCACTACTACGATCCGTTCGATTTTACGCACCAGCAGGCGACTTGGCTCGGCGACGACATGCCCAAGGGCAAGCGTGGTTGGGGATCGAACGAAGACATAGCGGAACTGGCGCGAGCCGTCGAAATTGCGACTGCCTTCCGGGATGCTGTCAAACGGCCGGTCTTTCTCGGCGAATTCGGCGTCCACTCGCCGGTCGACAATGACGAGCGGGTCGAATGGGTCGGCGCCGTCAGAACCGCGATGGAAGCCGCCGATGTACCCTGGTGTCTTTGGGCCTATGGCAACACTTTTGCGCTCTACACCAATGAGAAGGGCTGGGACGAAGACATGCTGAACGCGCTCACAAGGGATTGAGTGCGCCAGGTGCGGCGGATCAGGCGGTCAGGTGCGCAAAGCTTCGACCGACCGAAGCAAGCGCGTCTTCGGGGTTATCGTGCTCGACATAAAACCGCTCGATCCCGGCTTCTTCAGCGAGCGGAAGCAGCGTCTTGAAATCGATCACTCCGTCACCGACCGAGACCATGTCCCCGCCGCTGCTGCGATCCTTGATGTGGCAGGATGTAAAGCGACCTGGCGCTCGTTTGAACAAATCGAGCGGATCCACACCCGCTTCGGCAACCCAGAAGAAGTCGATCTCCATCGTGACCAGTTCGGGGTCGGTTCGTTCAAGCAGGATATTGTAGCCTGTCGTCCCTTCCTGCTCGACGAATTCGAACTCGTGATTGTGATACCCGATCATCTTGCCGGCCGCCTTGGCTTCTGCTCCCCGCTCGTTGAGAAGGTCGGCGAGGGCGCGGTATCGGTCAGCCGTGCGTTCATCTTCGGGAATCCAGCCGAGATAGAGGATCGACTGACCGAGAATCTCCGCATCTTCCAGTGATGGACCGATGCCATCCTGCAACTCGGGCAAGCGAATATGCGCCGAGCGGCTGACCAAGCCGAGGTCGGTCATGATGGCGCGGATGTCTGCGGCCTTGTGATCGAAGAGTCCGGCAGTCTCGCAGTCCTTCACGCCGATCTCGGCAAGCGCCTCGAGCGTGCCGCGCGCGTCCCGCTCGAACAGTTCGCGCACGGTGTAGAGCTGGACGCCTAGCATCTCCGTGTAGCTGGGAAGCTCTGCCGATTGGCTTTCCGTTTCGCTCTGTCCGGTGCATCCGGCGAGCGCCGTCAGCGTTGCGATCGATCCAGCGGCTAGAAAGGCGCGGCGGTCGGTTTGGATCGTCATGCGAATTGTCCTTCTTTCATCAGCCCGGCTGCGTAGTCTACGGCGCGGGCGGTGAGCGCCATGAATGTCAGCGACGGATTCTGGCAGGCTACGGAGGCGAAGGCCGAACCATCGGTCGCGAAGACATTGGGTACGTCGTGGCTCTGATTGAACCGGTTGAGCACGGATTCGCTCGGGTCGTTGCCCATGCGTGCGCCGCCCATTTCGTGGATACAATGCCCCGGGATCGCTTCGCCTTCGAATGGCTCGATATCGACGGCCCCGGCAGCCTCCAGCATCGCCACCGCATCGCCTTGCATGGCCACACGCATTTTCCTCTCGTTTTCGCCCCAGCGCACATCCATGTGCACTTGCGGAATGCCAAGAGGATCGACCTTGGTCGGGTGCAGTGTGACTCGATTGTCGGCATCGGGAAGCTGTTCACCGAAGGCCTGGAGCCTCAGATACCAATCGCCCGGCTGGCGCAATTCTTCCTTCAGGTCGGCGCCGAACTTGCTTCCGCCTAAGGCCCTGGTCCACGACGACCGGCCACTCGAACCCTGGTATCCGAAGCCGCGCAGGAATTCGCCATCGGTCCGATTGTCGAGGTTGGCGTACCGCGCGACGTAAATCCCATTCGGTCGCCGCCCGGCAAAGTAGTCTTCCTCGAAGCCCGGCATCCGCCCCATCGCCCCGATACGGGTGTGATGGTCCATGATGTAGCGGCCGAGCACGCCGCTGGAATTGGCAAAGCCGTTGGGGAACTCCTCCGAGGTCGAATTGAGCATGACTTGCAGTGTCCCGACCGTCGATGCGCAAAGGAAAATCACGCGAGCGGTGATGTCTTGGCGTTCCTTTGTCTGCCGGTTCACGACCCGGACACCGGTCGCTCGATTGGAAGCGGGATCGTACAGGATCCGTTCGACCATACTGTCCGGCATCAGCGTCATGTTACCGGTTCGTTCGGCAGCTGGCAGCGCCCCGGCAACGCTGGAATAATAGGCTCCGTACGAACACCCCCGTTCGCACTGGTTGCGGAACTGACAACTGCCGCGTCCCAGTGAGAGCTGCTCTTCGGTTGGCTGAGTGAGATGCGCAGCGCGCCCGATCATGAAGCGGCGGTCGGGGAAGGCGTACTCGATGCCCGTCTTGGCTGCCTTCTCGACGCAGGTCATGTCCATCGGCGGCTGGAAGATGCTGTCGGGCAATTGCGGGAGGCCTTCTTCCGAACCGCTGATTCCGACAAAGCGCTCGATATGCTCGTACCAAGGCACGAGGTCGGCGTAGCGAATGGGCCAATCGTTTCCGTGCCCATCGGCCTTGTTCGCGCTGAAATCCATCTCGCTCCAGCGATAGCTCTGGCGCGCCCACATCAGGGATTTTCCGCCGACCTGATCGCCGCGCAGCCAGGTGAAAGGCGCGCCTTCGGCTTCGGAATACGGGTTCTCGCGGTCGTTGATGAAGAAGTTGCGCGTGCTTTCGCGGAATGCGTAGCATGTGGCCTGCTTGTGATAGTCACTCTCGGCCAGTTTGGGATCGACCCGGTCGCGGAAAGGCATGTCCCACGGCTCCATGTTTTCACCCACATAATCGACGCCGCGTTCGGTCTTCTTCCCGCGTTCCAGAACGAGCGTTTTCATTCCGCGCTCACAGAACTCCTTCGCCGCGATGCCACCCGACATGCCGGACCCGACAACGATGACATCGAAATTTGCACTGCCTGACATAGATTCAGTCATCCAATCTGGGTGGAGCGTTAGACGCCGCGATCGAGCCAGGCGCGGCCGATTTCGGATAGGGGGACGCAACCGTCGTAGCGGCCAGGTATCTCTTCATATGCGAGTTCTTCGGTCGCCACTTCGGAAGTGTAGAAGCCGAAGATCGTCATATCGCGAAGCTGCTGAAAGGTGGCCTCGCCGGCTTGCGATCTTGCGGCAGAGGCAAGGTCCGAGAGGATCGTATCGCGGCCTTGCGCATCGGCATCCATGAAACCGGAATCGGCAATGGCATTCAGACCCGCTGTGAATTCGCCCCGTTGTTCTTCCGTGAAGTGCCGCTCGTACACCGCAGCTATGTATTCGGGTACCTTGGCCGCGAGTGCGCCGCCCGTGTCGGTGGCCGGGATGATCCGGTCGCTTACCGCGGAAACCAAGTCCATATGCTCGACAAGCGTCGCCGGGGTGGAGGCGCAGCCACCGAGGCTGAAAAGCGCGGGGAGGGCAATTGCCGTGCCTGCAACCGTGACGGTTCCCCGCAAAAGCGAACGCCTATCCATCTCCGATGTGCTGACGGGCGTGTTCATGCTCGCTCCGCATTGGATTGGACAGCCGCATGCAAGCCTGCCTTCTGTCGGCGGTCGAACAGCCAGATTGCGCCAAAGATCACCAGCAGCGGGATCGGCAATTGCGCGACGAACTCGAACGCTTGCGGCGCCGCTTGGGCTTCGATCGTTTGCAGTTGCGCTGCGGCTTCGGGTGTATCTGCGGCTCTAAGCGCCGCGAGCGTGTCCGCACCACCGGCGCTTTCTGCCATCGCGGTATCGTACATGCGGCCCAGCACCGGCAGCAGGAAGTAGATTGTCAGTGCGCCCGCCGAGCCGATCAGGCCGATGAACCAACTGCCACCACGCGGATAGCGCTCGGACACACAGGCCATCATGGTCGGCCACAACAAGCTGACGCCAAGACCCCACACGGTGGTTGCGAGAACAACAAGGACGGCCGATTCCGCGCGCGCCATCATGAACAGTCCGACCATCGCAGCAAGGCTGCAGACCCACAGCAATCCCGGGTTGGAAAAGCGGCGCGAAAGCGGCCCGGCGAAATGCCGCATCACGAACATCAGGCCGGCAACATAGACCAGCAGCAGCACGGCGTTGAACCCGACCTTTGCGGAAAGCGCGGTTTCGATCCATGCAGCAGGGCCGAGTTCGAGTGACACCGTCAGCAGCATCGCGCCCAGCCAGATCAGGAAAGTCGGCGCCCGAACGATTTCGAGCAGCATGTCGGTAAAGGAAATGCCGTCGGCCGCTCGCTCCGTCGGCGGGAATCGGACCCCCAATGAAAGGATCAAGACGCCGAGTGCAGGCACTAGGGCGGTTGCCATCGCCATCCGCCAAGGAATGCCCATCGTGCTGACGGTGAAGCCGATCAGGCCGCCGATGATAATCCCTGCCGGCCACCACGCATGCAGTACGTTCAACCGATGGGTCTTGTCTTCCGGATAGAGCGCAGTTGTCATGGGATTGACTGCCGCCTCCATCGCTCCCCAGCCGATGCCCTGGATCAGAAACCCGCCCCAAAACAGGGCCTGCGCCGTCTCTGGACCTGCAAGCGTTGCGCCTCCTATTGCCATCACGGTCCCGGCAAAGAAGCAGATCCCGGCGCCCCGCAGGACGTTACCAATCCCGACCGCGTCGAGCAGCGGGCTGGCGAGAAACAGTGTGAACGCGAAACCGAGGAATGCCGCCCCAAGGGCGGAGCCGATCGCTTCGCCGGGATTCGGGATCCCGGCATAGATATCGGCGGCCATGTCTCCAGCGAGGCCGGTCCTCAGGACGAACAGCATGGCGGCCGTAAACAGCGTAAGCACGCCGATCCAGAACAGCTTAGTTCGCTGATAGTCAGTCGCTTGCATTGTCTGTCCCCTCCCGACTTGGCGTCAGGCTTCCTTGTTTGGCGGTGCGATCCCGAGGGCCCGCTCTATGGTAGCGTGGTCGACGTCACCGCCCGCGAAATCGTCGAACGCGTATTCGGTGGGTCGGATGATATGATCGGCGATGAAGGGAGCGCCTTCTGCTGCGCCTTGCTCCGGGTGCTTGAGACAACATTCCCATTCGAGAACGGCCCAGCCGTCGAATCCGTATTGGGTCAACTTGCTGAAGATCTGACGGAAATCGACCTGCCCGTCACCGAGCGAGCGGAAACGTCCCGCGCGATTCTGCCAGTCCTGATACCCGCCATAGACGCCTGTACGTCCGTCGGGGCGGAACTCGGCATCCTTGACATGGAACGCCTTGATGCGTGGGTGGTAGCGATCGATGAAGGCCAGATAGTCGAGCTGTTGCAACACGAAATGGCTCGGATCGAACAGTATGTTCGCACGGGGATGGCCGTCCACCGCCGCGAGGAAGGCTTCGAAACTGGCGCCGTCGTGCAGGTCTTCACCGGGGTGGATCTCAAAGGCTACGTCGATGCCGTTCTCGTCGAACACATCGAGGATCGGGCGCCAGCGTTTGGCCAATTCGCCAAAGCCCGCGTCTACGAGACCGGCGGGACGCTGCGGCCACGGATAAACCAGGTGCCACATCAACGCGCCTGGGAAACTCGGGCATGCCTTGAGTCCCAACCGCCGTGACGCGACAGCAGACTTTTTCATCTGATCGACCGCCCATGTCTGCCGTTCGGCGGGTTTTCCGCGCAACTCAGGAGGAGCGAAACCGTCGAACAAGTCGTCATAGGCGGGGTGCACCGCGACCAATTGCCCTTGAAGGTGCGTGGCCAATTCGGTGATGGCGAGACCGTGCTCGGCGCAGCGTCCGGCAAGTTCGTCGCAATAATCCTGGCTCTCGGCCGCCAGATCGAGATCCATGCAGCGAATGTCGTTCGAAGGTATCTGCACACCTTTGTAGCCGAGCGACGACACCCATGCGCAGATATTATCGAGCGTGTTGAACGGCTCTTCGTCGCTCATGAACTGCGCGAGGAAGATGGCAGGGCCGCGAAGTTCTTTCATGCCAGCAGCCCCTTCCGATCCGGCCCCGTCGCCGGTGCCTTGATTGCTTGCCATTCGCCGTGGGCGGAATTGCTGGCGACCGCCGCTTCCAAGAACGCCATCCCGCGCAAGGCCTCCGCAATACCCGGCAGTCCGAGCGCTGAGGGTGTTGAACCGCCGTCGATTGCAAAGGCGAAACTGCGATAGAGATTTGCGAAAGCCTCGATGTAGCCCTCCGGATGGCCGGACGGCATGCGGCAGCGCGCCAGGGCCTCTTCGCAAAGCGGTTTGTCCACTCCTGCGCGATGGACGAGGACGACACCATCGCTGCGCCGTTCGATCAGCGAATTGGGCTCCATCTGGCGCCATTCCAGGCTAGCGTTGGTGCCGTATGTCCGGATAGTCAGATCGTTTTCGTCTCCGACGCAGACCTGGCTGGAAACGAGCGATCCGGTCGCACCGTTTTCAAGCGTGAACAGGATTTCGCCATCGTCATCCAGCGCGCGGCCTTCGAAATGACTGCGCAGCCGCGCAGACAACGAATCCATTCGCGACCCGCAGACGAATTCGGCCAGCGAATGCGCGTGACTTCCGATGTCGCCCAAGGCGCCGGCTGGACCGGCCAGCTCCGGGTCGACCCGCCATGCGGCCTGTTTGTTGCCGCTCTCCGCGCGCTGCGCCAGCCAGCCTTGCGTGTACTCGACGCGCACCTTGCGGATCGGGCCGAACTCGGGTCGGCTCGCGAGGTGACGGGCCTGCCATACCATCGGATAGCCGAGATAGGTGTGGGTCAGGCAATACGCCGCATCGCAATTATCGAGCACTTCTCCCAGGGCCTCAACCTCGCCGAGCGATATTCCTGCGGGCTTGTCCGAGACGACATGGATTCCGGCTCGCAAGGCTTGGACGGCCATGGGGACGTGCATGTGGTTCGGAGTGACTATCGACAGGCACTGCATCGCATCGGCAGGCCGAACGCTTTCACCGGCCAGCATCGCATCGAGGTGCGGGTAGCAGCGTTCGGCTCCAAGGCCGAGCTCGGCGCCGGTCGCCTGGCAGTTGGCATGGTCGCGGCTGAAGGCCCCGCAAACGAGATCGATCCGCCCGTCCAATGCTGCGGCCATGCGGTGCACCGCGCCGATAAAGGCGCCGCTTCCACCACCAACCATGCCCATCCGCAGACGTGCAGCCATCCAAAACCCCTCCAGACAGGTGGCTTGTGCGCCATCTTGTCTTACGTTGTCAATTTGTATTACTGAATGGGACAGGGCGTCAAGAGACACGTCTGTGGAAGGCCGGCCCTCCTTCGCCAACAGCGCGATTGACATCGGCAGACCGCATGCGATCCTGATGCAGGAATAGAGGAGTGCAGGGGTGGCCGCCGGCGACGCCGCAGAGAAAATCAACGATATTGTCGTGGTCGGAGGTGGTACCGCGGGGTGGATGACGGCCGCGGGCCTATCCAGCATGCTCGGTCCGGCGGGCCTGAAGGTGACCCTGATCGAATCCGATTCGATCGGCGTTGTCGGGGTCGGCGAGGCAACACTACCGCATATCAAGCTGTTCAACGATACGATCGGCGTCGACGAAGCCGAATTCATGTCAGCGACGTCCGCTACGTTCAAACTGGGCATCGAATTTGTGAACTGGGGTCGAAAGGGCGACAGCTATATTCATCCCTTCGGCGAATTCGGACTAGCGAATGAGGGCGTCGCCTTTCACCAATATTGGCGCAAATTCGCCGACCTACAGGAAGTGGGGCAACTCGAAGACTATTCTCTGCCCGTGATCGCCTGTCGCGAAGGAAGGTTCCAACCTCCCAGCGACGATCCGAGGTCGGTTCTGTCGACCTATCGCTACGCCTACCAGTTCGATGCACTGCAATACGCTCCCTTCATGCGTTCGCATGCGGAGAAGCGAGGAGTTGCTCGGCTGGAAGGAAAGGTGGTGGATGTCGCGCTAGAGGGCGAAAGCGGCAGGGTCACGTCGCTCACTCTGGAGGACGGTCGCACTGTCGACGGCGATCTGTTTATCGACTGCACAGGCTTCTTCGGCCTGCTGATCGAGCAGCAATTGCAGGCCGGCTACGATGATTGGAGCGAATGGCTACCCGCCGACCGCGCGGTAGCGGTGCCTTGCGAGAGTGCCGGCCCTTTGCGGCCCTATACCCGCGCGACTGCGCATGGCGCGGGTTGGAGCTGGCGGATCCCTCTGCAGCATCGCACGGGCAATGGACATGTCTATTCGAGCCAGTTCCTGTCCGACGAAGAAGCGTGCTCGACACTGCTCGACGAACTGGAAGGCAATCCCCTGTCCGAGCCGCGCCAGCTCCGTTTCGTAACCGGCAAGCGACGCAGGCTATGGGACAGAAACGTTGTCGCGATCGGCCTGTCGGGTGGCTTCCTCGAACCGCTCGAAAGCACCAGCATCTATCTGATCCAGGAAGGCATATCGAAACTGCTCGAACTGTTTCCCGACACCCATGACTGCGCGGTTGAGAGAGCCGAATACAATCGCTGGATGGATCTGCAATTCGAGCGGATCCGCGACTTTCTCATCCTTCACTATCACGCGACTGAGCGCGATGATTCCCCCTTCTGGAATCATATGCGGACGATGACGCCGCCCGATAGTTTGCGCGAACGAATGGAACTGTTCCGGGCGCACGGCCACGTCTCCGCATACGAACATGGATTGTTTCTGGTCCCGAGCTGGATTGCGGTCCTGATTGGACAACGTGTCTTCCCTCGCGGCTACGATAGTCGTGTCGACGGTATTGCCGACGATCAGGTGCTCAAACATCTCGCCGGATTGAAGGCGCACATGCAGAGTGCCGCCGGTTCGATGCAGGATCATGCTGCCTATCTCAGCGCGATGACAAGTTTGAGCGACGCGGCATGAGTAGCGAACGAATCCTGGTTCGCGGCAGTGCGCTCCCGGTCGCCCTGGTCGGCGCGATCCTGGCGCGGCGGTGGTCGGGCAAGGGAAAGGAGCTCGTTCTGGCGCCGGAACGGGAAGGTGCGAACGCCTCGACCGTCATCGCGCGCCCGGACCACAAAAACGTGCATGCCGAACTCGGACTGGCGATCGAATCGTTGGCGCAAGGTGCGGAGGCGGTGCCCGTGCTTGCCGTCGCGACCACGTGTGGAACGGGGCAAGTGTCGCTCCCCTTTTCGCCCTACGGGATGGCTCGCGGAGGAACCGATTTCCATCATTTCTGGCGCCGTGCCATTGCGTCGGGAGAGCAGCCGGATCTCGCGGAATTCTCTCTGGCACTGCGGCTTGATCGGGCCGGCGGAAGGCTACCCCTATCGACCTTGGCGCAATTGCCTCTGGAATTCGGATTGCGCATGGATCGCCTTCGCTACATCGAAGTTCTCTCGAAGCGCGCGACTTCGCTGGGTGCGTTCATTGCGGATGATGCGGGAACCGACGCTGACTTGATCGTCGATTGCCGAGTCGGATCCAACCGGTCGGGCTGGATCGAAGATCGTCTGTTGATTGCGGATGAGAACGACATCCCCGGTCTTGAATGGCAAATCTGCGTCAATGCCGCACGGCGTTTCCTGGGCCTTGCGGCGAAATTGTCCGACAGCGAAACGGAGCGGCGCGAATATTCGAGGTTGGCGCGGGCTGAATCCGCACGAATACGGGATTTTCGAGCGCTGCTGCGCGATCCGGAGCCGAGGGAAACCGAGCACGCTTCGCTCAGCAGAAAGATCGACCTGTTTGAAGCCTGCGGTCGGATCCCCAGCGAGGATTTCGAAGTCTTCGGCCAGCCAGAATGGCTTGCCGCGCTTTTGGCAAGAGGCATCTGGCCCAAACGATACGACCGTTTGGCAGATTCAATTCCGGATAAGCAATTGCGCAGCTGGCTATCGAGCATGCAGCGCCAAATCGGCGAAATCACCGACCGGAGCCTGCGCGCATGAAGGGCAATCCCATCCAACGCGTCATCATTGCAGGTGGGGGAACCGCAGGGTGGATGACTGCGGCGGCGCTGGCTAAGCTGATGGGAAATGCAGGGGTCTCTGTGACGCTGATCGAATCCGAGGCTATCGGCACGGTCGGCGTCGGCGAAGCGACCATCCCGCCCATCGCCAAGTTCAACGCCCAGCTTGGCATCGACGAGCACGAATTCGTCCGCGAAACGCAGGCGACTTTCAAGCTCGGCATCGAGTTCAACGATTGGGGCGGTCTGGGCGAAAGCTATTTTCATCCATTCGGCCGCTACGGCTTCGATCTTGAGGGCCTGGACTTTCATCAATATTGGCTGCGTCTGCGCGAACTGGGGGACGCGCGGGAACTGGGCGAATACTCCCTCAACACGTTGGCCGCCTACGCGGGCAAATTCCTGAAACCCGAGCCTGATCATGGACAGGTGATCGGGCAAATGGGTTACGCATTCCATTTCGATGCATCGCTGTATGCCGCGTTCCTCCGTCGCTTCGCCGAGAGCAAGGGTGCGACAAGGATCGAAGGCAAGATCGAGCGCGTCGAACGGAACCCCGAAAGCGGTCTCATCGCTGCGCTTGCACTCGATGAAGGCCGCCGGATCGAAGGCGATCTGTTCATCGATTGCACAGGGTTTCGCGGTTTGCTGATCGGGCAGGCGATGGGGTCCGACTATCGTGACTGGAGCCACTGGCTTCCATGCAATCGCGCGGTGGCCGTGGCGTGCGGGAAGAATGGCGATCCCTTGCCCTTCACGCGGTCGACTGCGCGAGAGGCGGGTTGGCAATGGCGCATTCCGCTGCAGCACCGCACCGGCAACGGACACGTATATTGCGATGCGCATCTGAGCGCGGAGCGGGCCGAAGAGATCTTGCTCGCAAACCTTGATGGAGAGGCGATAAGCTCACCCAATCACCTGCGCTTCCAGACCGGTCACCGCGAGCAATTCTGGGCGGGCAACTGCGTCGCGATTGGGTTGTCTTCGGGATTTCTCGAACCGCTGGAATCGACCAGCATCCACCTGATCCAGATGGGGATCGCCAAGCTTGTCGCGTTGTTTCCGGGAAGTATCGAGGCACCGTTTGAGCGCGCCGAATACAACCGGTTGATGACCGACGATTTCACCCACGTGCGCGATTTCCTGATCCTCCACTACAAGGCAACCAAGCGCGATGATGCACCGTTTTGGGATTATGTTCGCGAGATGAGTATTCCCGAAAGCCTCAAGCAAAAAATGGACCTGCTGCGCTCGCGCGGCCGGTTCTTCAAATACGATGCCGAACTGTTCGACCTGACAAGCTGGCTGGCCGTTGCCGAAGGTCAAGGTTGGGGCCCCGAAGGCTACAGCCCGGTGGCGAATGGATTGAGCGCGTCAAACCTGTCGCAAAGTCTGGCGAACATGCGCGCGGTCTATGCCAAGACGATCGACGCGATGCCGACCCACCAGGCTTACATCGACCGGTTCTGCAAAGCTGCCCGTCCCGCAAGACGGGCGGATGCGGCATGACCGCTGCGTTGCTCGACCGGGTGGTCATTGTCGGCGGAGGGACGGCCGGCTGGATGGCGGCTGCGGCGCTCGGTCACCTGCTCGACGGTTCACCTACTCAGGTGACCCTGATCGAGTCGGAGGCGATCGGCACGGTCGGTGTGGGCGAAGCGACGATCCCGCCGATTATCGCTTTCAATACGATGCTGGGCATCGACGAAGATGAGTTCGTCCGGGCCACCAATGCCACGTTCAAGCTCGGCATCGAGTTCGTCGATTGGTTCGAGAAGGGGCACAGCTACATCCACCCTTTCGGCGATTTCGGGCGCGACTTCGATGCCATCCCCTTCTATCAATACTGGCTCTACCGTAGCCTTGCCGGCGAGAGAGACGACCTGTTTTCCTACTCGCTGATGGTCGAAGCCTGCCGGCGCGAGAAGTTCATGCGCCCGCTTACCGATCGTCCGCAATCCGCCTACGCGGGCATCAATTACGCATTCCAGTTTGACGCATCGCTGTATGCGGCGTTTCTGCGTCGTTTTGCCGAAGGGAAGGGCGTCGAGCGCATCGAAGGCCGGATCGACTCCGTCGCACAGGATGGTGAGAGCGGGCATCTCACAGCAGTCCAGCTCGAAAGCGGAAAACAGGTCGCTGGGGACTTCTTCATCGACTGTTCGGGTTTTCGCGGACTGCTGATCGAGCAGGCGCTTGAAACCGGATACGAAGACTGGCGCAAGTGGCTGCCATGCGATCGAGCGGTTGCGATTCCATGCGAAAAGAACGGGTTTCCGATTCCCTACACCCGTGCAATTGCTCGAGATGCTGGCTGGCAGTGGCGCATTCCGCTGCAGCATCGCACCGGCAACGGTCATGTCTATTGCAGCGAGTATATGGACGACGACACGGCGGAACGCCAGTTGCGCGACAGTCTCGACGGCGCGCCCCTGTCGGAAGCCAACCGATTGCGGTTCGTTACCGGTCATCGAAAGCAATTCTGGAGCGGCAACGTCCTCGCGCTGGGGCTGGCAGCCGGATTCATGGAGCCGCTTGAATCCACGAGCATTCATTTGATCCAGACCAGTCTGGCACGGCTGCTCACTCATTTTCCCGATAAACGGTTCAATCCCTCGGACAGGGAGGCGTTTAACTCCCGGACCTTGAGGGAATACGAACTGGTGAGGGATTTTCTCGTGCTTCACTATACGGAGACCCGGCGCGACGACACGCCGTTCTGGCGCCATTGCCGGAGCATAGAGCGGCCCGCCGAGCTCGAACGGAGGATCGCTCAATTCCGCGACGGTGGGAGAATCTTCGAAGAGCCGAATGACGTATTCGGCACGGCGAGCTGGCTCGCGGTGATGTATGGTCAGGGAATCGATCCCGTTGCGACCAATCCGCTTATCGCCAAGCTTCCACTGGCAAAGATAGACTCGATAATTCGTCAGATTGGGACCACAATTGATAACGCGGCCAATGATATGCCGACGCATCGCGAATTCATTGAAGAAAATTGTGCTGCAAAAATAGTTACTTGAAAGAATCATGATGCGGAATGGCCGCAAATCCACAGCATTTGACAATCCCGATTGACATCGATGTCAAAATGCAGTCAAATCATCGTGGATAGATTTGAGTGACCCCTTAACGGGGCGCTATGGGAGGGGAAAACTGGTGAAACTGTCTCGCGCTTGCGCCACTGGCGGTGCTGTATCGAAGTCATTGCTTTCGAGCGTCTCGACCCTTGGCCTTCTCGCGGCGGCGCCTGCGATTGCACAGGATCAGGCAGAGGAAGAAACCGAGTCGTCCGAGGCCGTCGAGGAAGGCGATCTGATTATCGTCACCGGTATCCGCGCTTCGCTTGAGAGCGCGCAAACCATCAAACGCGATGCCGATACCTTCGTGGACGTGATTACCGCCTCGGATATCGGCGCATTGCCGGATCGTTCCGTTTCCGAAGCTTTGCAGCGCGTCCCGGGCGTGAGCGTCCTGCGGTTCGCCGGTCCCAATGATCCGGATCACTTTGCGGTTGAGGGCAGCGGCGTGGTCATCCGCGGTCTCCCATTCGTGCGATCAGAGCTCAACGGAAGAGACGTTTTCGCCGCCAATTCCGGTGGCGTTCTGGGGTTTGAAGACGTCTCTCCGGAACTGCTCGGCAGCGTTGTGGTCTTCAAGAATTCGTCCGCAGACCTGATCGAGGGCGGCGCAGCCGGCACGATCGATTTGCGCACGCGCCTGCCGTTCGACCAGGCCGGTCAGGTTATCGCTGCCAGCGTGGAGGCGCAGCTCACCGACTTTGCTGACGAGGTGACGCCCGGAGCCTCGTTCCTGTATTCGAACAGTTGGGACGTTGGCGGCGGAACGTTCGGATTGCTGGGCAACATCTCGTACAACCGGCTGAAAACTCGCGGTGACGGGACGGGCCTTGCCGATTTTCGCGACCGCGACGATGGCGGAACGCCGAACGATCCATCCGATGACGTCTTGATCACCGATGCCAATGGCAACCCGCTGTTCATCCCGTCGGGCGGCAGCATTCGCACGCAGCAATTCGATCGCGAACGTCTGTCGATCGCTGCGGCGGCGCAGTATGAAAGCGCCGACGGTCGTTGGTTGGCCACCGCTCAGTTCCTGCGTTCGGACTCGTCGCTGGTCTGGGGTGAGAATGTCATTGAGACAGCCGCCGATGGTGCTGCGCGCAGTCGCCCGGGACTGGACCGTTCCGACTTCGTGTTCGATGATGACGGCGTTTTCACCAGCGGCACGATCACCGACAACTCCCAGTGGCGCGGGCCGAATGTCGGTGGCTATCTGGCTCCCAACGGGGGTCAACAGATCAATCTTTTCCGCGAGCGATCGGAAGAGGACATCACGAACGATTATGGCTTCAACCTGAAGTTTTCGGCGACGGACAACCTGCGTTTCAACTTCGACGCGCAGTATATCGATTCGACCTCCGACATTTTCGACCTGACCGTCCACAACAGCTTTTTTAGCCCGGTTACGGTCGACTCGGAGCGCGGTCGAGTGCCGTTTGTCGGGTTCGAGCCGAGCAATTCCTTCATCCGATCGGCAATGGATCACACGACCCAGAACGAGGCGGATTCGCTCGCATTTCGCGGCGACGTGGAATACGATTTTTCCGGCGATGGTTGGCTGAAATCCATCCGGGCGGGGGCGCGCTATTCGGAACAGGACATCCTCATCCGTGAATCGGATTTCAACTGGGGCAACATCTCCGAAGTCTGGACCGGTCGTGATATCAATGGCGGCGGGGACCCCCTTGTCCGCCCCTTCGGCAATCCGAATGCGGCCGTGGAGGCGGTTATCGCACCGTTGTTCGGGACCTTTACTTTTCCGGATTACCAGCGCGGTCTTGGCGCTGGATTCCAGGGCACGGTTCCAACCTATGTCGGCCCGGCGACGGAAGACTTCGATGGCTTCCAGGAGACCTTCAACAATGTGCTGGACGTCATCGGCGGTAGTCCGAGTGGCTGGACTCCTTTGACCGGCCGCGGCGGCGTTATTGAAGGAACGCCTTTCCTGCCGAGCGAGATCGGATCGGTGAACAGGGAGACGATCGCGGCCTATGTCCGGGCAGATTTCGGCTCGGATAACTTCCTCGGAGGAGAGCTGACCGGCAACATCGGTTTGCGGTATGTCCGGACGGATCGTTCGGTCGATACGACAACCACGGTCGATAGCTTCGCCACTCTGTTCCCGGCCCTGGTCGATACGTCCGCCCCTGGCGATCCGACGACCAATCAGTGCGACCCCGCCTTTCCGGGCCGCGCGGATCCGACGTTTACGGAGCCGGCCGCCTGCGCAAATCGCGATCAGTTGCTGGCTCAATTCGGCGACGGCCAGATCCTCCAGCAAACCGTTGACGTCAGCTATGACGAATTCCTGCCGAGCCTGAATCTCAAGCTCGAATTCGATGGTGGCCACTTGTTGCGTTTCGCAGCGTCAAGGACGATGACTCGCCCCGGCGTGACCCAGCTTAACGAACGTGTGAGGGTGCAAGTCTTGCCCGACACTTCGGCGGGAGTCGGACAGCCCAACACATTCGGCGGATTCAGTTCCAACGCCACCGGCAATGCATCGCTATTGCCGCAGATCTCGACAAATTTCGATCTGTCCTGGGAATGGTATTTTGGGCGTAGCAGCTCGATCACGGTCACGGGCTTCTACAAGGAAATCGATGATTTCATTGCGTTTGCACCGGTTGAGATCAACGCGCAGTTCGACGATTTGACCCTCCTGCGCAACACAGAAGTCAATGTCGACGAAAACGCGTCGGTGAAAGGCTTCGAGATCGCCTACCAGCAATTCTATGACTTCCTGCCCGGGGCTCTAAGCGGGCTCGGATTGCAAGCCACCTATACGTTCATCGATTCCGAAGGGGTGGCGAACACGCTGGATCCAAGCCTTGCGAGCGACGATCCGCCGACGGCGCGGTTCGACATCGACGCCGATGTTTTCCCACGGATTTCGAGACACAATGTCAACGTCATCGGCCTTTATGAAAAGGGCATCGTACAGGCCCGTGTCGCGTATAACTGGCGCAGTTCGTTCCAGCTGACCCCACGCGACGTGATCTTCCCGTTCGCGTCAATCTATCAAAAAGCGACGGGCCAATTGGACGCGTCGTTGTTCGTCGACGTCACCGACAACTTCAAAGTCGGAGTTCAGGGCGTCAATCTGCTCGACGATATCACGGTCACCGAGCAGACGATCAACGAAGACGGGCTGCGCGCGCCGCGTAACTTCTTCCGCAATGACAGGCGTTTCTCGTTCATTGTGCGTGCGAACTTCTGATCTCCCTGAGGAAGCTTTCCAAACCGCTTCACTCTCTCCTCGATGGTCCGGTCGAACCCTTTCGACCGGACCATTCCTTTGGATCGGCTAGATATTTCAGGCGACGCCCGTCAGCCTTTCCCGCCAGTAGGATGTGAAGAAGATCCCGTCCGGGTCGCGTTTCTCGCGCAAACTCATGAAGTCGTCGAATTTGGGTAGGCTCGCGCGATAATGCTCGGCCCATAGCGGAAAGTCGTAGCGGGGGACGAACTTGCCCCAATGCAGGCGGAATGGGATCCGGTTGTCTTTGAGGATGTTCCAGTACTGGTCGAAGAATCCTTCGTCGGAGTTGGGCACGCCCTGGTTGTCGCGAAACCAGTAGACGTCGATCCGCACTGTGCCGTCCTTGTATTCATCGGAGCCGTCAGTGTAGCCGGGATCGATCCAGCCGGCGCTAGGCGGTCCGCCGTAAATCTCGGTAGAAAAATAGCCAGTCGCTTCCGGCCCGCCTCGATCGAACATATCGCGGTACAGGTTCATGACTTTCCGAGCATGCCGGATCGGGACCCAGATTTCGGTGAATTCCGTGCCGAGGAAGACATCGTCGACCGTGTTGTCCATGCACAGGCTGCGCCAGTAATAGTCCGAGAAGGTGGTCTCCTGTCCGACCTTGGTCATTGGATTGAACAGCGGCATCAGTGTCGTGAAGAGCACGCGTACGCTTCCCTGCAGGATGCCGAGTATCAATCCGAGTAGGATGGCGATTGCGCTGGCAAGCAGCGCGAGGACGTAAGTGATCAGGCGCCACAACCACGTCAGCGAGCCATGCTCCAGCAGGTTGGCAATATTGTGCAGGTAGTGCGCGATCTTGTTCCAGATCAGCGCCATTTCGCGTCGGAAATCGGTGTTGCCAAGGAGCACGAAAAACAACGATGCAAACAATTGTTCGGTCTGCCCGGCTAGGTTGGGAGTGAATTGCTGGTAGGGCTTGAGGTTGTCCTGTGTGAAATCGACCCTTGAGGCTTTCCAGGTCTGGATCCGTTCCGCCCCTTTCTGAGGCCACCATACGATCCGGGTGTAGGGCGTCTGTTTCAGGTATTCTTCAAGCGATTGCTGATTGCCATTTCCCTGCCCGAAGAAGTCCATCGGTGCGTCGGGTCCCGAGATCGGCGTAGTCCTTTCGCTGCCCTCGATATTGTACATCGGCACCAATTGCAGGCGAAGTTTGGTGACGATACCGAGCAACCCCATCGACGTGGGATAGGCATGAAAATCCGGGTGATCCCTGTCGATCCATTCGGCCTTGCCTTTGCCGTCCACGATGCGAAAGGCGATGGCGTTATCCCAGGCATATCGGGTCGACCCACCTGCGGAACCAGTCGCAGTAAAGCCTGCCAATGTCTGGTGCGTGATCCCGCCCAACGTGTTGACTGCCCAACCTTTCTCGAAGATTTGGTAGAGGAAGCTGTTTTCAAGCGTCGAGACATGGAACGGATCACGAGGGTCGCATCCTAGATTGATGCCCGGCCCGGCTTCCACGATTCCGCTCTCTTCATCGATCCATTCGATGGAACGCATCTTGTCGAAAGCGATGTTGATCTGGTCTCCCGGTGGAGGAGCCTGCTGCAGCGTGCGATTGGGTGGGATGTTGCCGACCGGATCGGTGTAAATGCTCCACGCTACACTGTGCGTGGCCCCTCGCGACCGAACCTGCTTCCCGTGCTTCCGTGCAAACTTGACTAGCGCGATGACCTCGACTTCGTCCGACGGATGGTAAAACCCGTCCGCGCCGATCGGTATGTGAGTTTTGGCCATGCGTCGCTCCCTTTCGCCAAGTATTGCCAAATCAACAGGAAATGCTGTCGCATTCGTTCACAAGATCAAAGATTGAGCAATCTGAAATGCGCCGAATACCGATGATTGTTTGTCGCTTCCCTGGGCTCTGCTCACGCCTGGGGTTGAGATCGCGATGCTGCCTGTCGGGGTTGCATTGGTGGCTGGGGCCTTTAGGTTCCGGACGAATTCCCGCACCCGCTGGCACGCATGGCTTCGCACGCAGTCGCGCGATTGCACCAGGTGCACGCAAGAACAGGCAGTTTTACCATTCGATGGCCGATATCGATCCGAAGACCACGCTCACAGCCGAGTACCCGATAGACCCACCAATCGTCGAATTGCCCATCGATACCCATGACCGCGGGTTTTACGATGGCTTCAGCCGGGAAGTGACGATTCCATCCAAGATCATCGTCTCGCTGATAATCATGTGGGCGATCTTTTTCCCGGTGAACGCCAGCAAGACGCTCTCCGCAGCGAATTCGACCATCATTTCCAACTATGGCGGCTGGTACGTCTATCTCGTGGCGGCGCTCATCGTGGTCTGCACAGTGCTTGCGCTTACCCCGCAGGCGGGGTCTCTGAGGATAGGGGCGCCCGACGAAAGGCCGGAATTCAGTCGCTTTTCGTGGTTCTCGATGCTGTTCGGCGCTGGCATCGGCATCGGCATGCTGACCTATTCGACCGGGGAACCGCTTTCGCATTTCAGCAACAATCCGGACATTATTCGCGGGATAGTTGAGCCGCGGGCCGCCGAAACGGTGCGATCGGCCTACATGTATTCGTTCCTGCACTGGGGATTCGGAGCGTGGTGCACCTATGCGCTCGTAGGGCTCGCCGTCGGCTATGTGGCGTATCGACGAAACTTGCCGCTTACGATCAGATCTGCATTGTGCCCTCTGTTCGGCCGGGTTCTTTCAGGAATTCCGGGACACCTGGTGGATATTGTCTCGGTCGTTGCGACCATCCTGGGGGTTTCGGTGACGATGGCTCTGGGCGTCGAACAATTCGTAGCCGGACTGCACCGCGTTGGACTGGGAGACTGGCTGCTCAACAGCGAAGGGACAGCCAGTTCGACCGCTATTGTGGTCGCCTTGCTCGCCCTAGTTGGCGCTTCTACCCTCAGCGCGCTGTCCGGCGTGGGGCGCGGGATCAAATGGCTCTCCAACCTCAACATGGGCCTTTCCTTTGGATTGCTCGCACTTTTTGCCGTGATGGGTGCCGGGTTGTTCAGCCTGCAATTGCTGGGTGTCGGGATCTGGGACTATGTGCGTACGCTCCCGACAATGGCGCTGACTCTGTTCCCCAATGACGGAACGGAAACTGGGGCGGCCTTGGTCCAGTGGCAGCTCGATTGGTCAGTCTTCTACTGGGCTTGGTGGATCGCCTTTGCGCCTTTCGTCGGCATGTTCATCGCCCGCATTTCGCGCGGTCGGACGGTTCGGGAATACATTCTTGGCGTCGTCATGGTGCCATCCTTGATGTGCTTCGTATGGTTCGCTCTGGTCGGTGGGACTGCGATCGACCTCGAATTGAGCGGTGCCGCCGGTGGAAGGATCATCGACACGACGATTTCGGACCAGCTCTATGCAACGCTCAACGTCCTGCTCACCCCCGGTGTTGCAATGATCGTTTCGGGGTTGGTCGTGATCCTGTTGATGACCTACCTTGTAACTTCAGTCGACAGCGCGATCCTGATCGTGAACACGATCAACGGCGCCGGTGAAGATGAAGGTCGCCGACGGTACCATATCCTGTTCTGGGGCGGGGCGCTGGCCTTCGTGGTCGGGTCGATGCTGATCCTTGGCGGAATCGACGCGATCCGCATCACCATGATTATTGGCGCTCTGCCATTTTCGTTCGTGGTCGCGCTTATGGGTCTTTCGATCTGCAAGGCGGTCATTTTCGACCTGATTCGCAAACGCCATGGAATCCCGACCACGGCAGAAGGCTGCGAGAATTGGGACGGCAAAGTATCCATGGCCGAATAGGTCGCGATCTCTAGTCGGTGAAAGGCAAGAGTAAATTTGACTGGATTTGCCTATACTTTCGAATAAATGATCGCACGTTACAAAAAATCGAAGTCAATCCAAAAATTGAATCTTAAGTATTCAAAATATCGACCCTTGAATTTCTGTGAATACATGAAAAGCGATTGAATGTTGTTATTTTGCAACATTGGATAATTGTCTCCGCAAATATTCTGGCACCGCTGTGGCCGCCATGCGTTGGGGTTGTTACGGCGCACCAAATGGCAGGTTCTGTTCAAGGATTGCGCCGCCAATACTGGTCCAGAGGCCCCATTCAGCGGAGCCATGGGTCGCCAAGGGTCTTAAGGGGACAAACATAATGGTTAGATTTGCAAGCTGCGCCTCGGCGAGTGCGCTGGCTATTGCCGTCGCTTCGCCTGCCGTCGCGCAGGATGCCGAAACCGGCGAACAGGCGCAGCGTCAGGGCGGCGTCGGCACGATCGTCGTTACCGCACAGCGCCGCAGCGAGGACCTGCAGGATGTGCCTGTCTCCGTCTCGGCGATCGGCGCGGAGCAGCTCGACGAACTCAACATCGACACCTTCGAGGATTATCTCGAACAGATTCCAAGCGTGACCGCTGGCGGCAATGGTCCGGGTCAGAGCACGATCTACATTCGCGGTCTCGCTTCGACCACTCCGAACATCACCGTCGCCGGTGTGGCCGGTCTCGCGCCAAACGTTGCGCTGTACCTGAACGATCAGCCGCTTTCGCAACCGGGCCGCAACCTCGACGTTTACGCCGCCGACCTGGAGCGGATCGAGGTTCTGTCCGGTCCCCAGGGCACGTTGTTCGGTGCGAGTTCGCAGGCCGGTGTTGTCCGCCTCATCACCAACAAGCCGGACCTGAGCGGCTTTGCCGTGAACGCGTCGGCAGGCGTTTCCTTCACTAAGGGTGGCGAGGCGAGCTACCAGGGCGAGATCACGCTCAATGTACCGGTCAGCGACACGATCGCGCTGCGCGGCGTGGTCTATCTCGACGATCAGGGCGGCTATATCGACAACGTCCAGGGCACCCGCGATCTCACCGAAAGCGCGCGGTTCCGTCCCGAGGGTTTCGTCCGCGCCAATGGCGTACCCGTCAATGCCAACCGCGCAGGATTCCAGTCGACGTCGGATCTCAGCGACGTCACCTTTCTGGAGGCCGACAATGCCGGTCTCGCGCAGGACAATTTCAACGACACGCAATATGCCGGTTTCCGCGTCAGCGGATTGTGGGAAGTCACCCCCGACTGGACCGTGACCGTTTCGCACCAGCGTCAAAGCCTGGAGAGCGACGGTGTGTTCTTTGCCGATCCTGAACTGGGCGGCTTGGACGATCTTGAGATCGAACGCTTCGAGGAAGACCGCCTTGAAGACGATTTTTCCAACACCAGCTGGACCGTCGAAGGCCGCATCGCGATGCTCGATGTGATCTACACCGGT
>JAAUYH010231245.1_pt1 | contig 22968 bp, 15 predicted proteins | sample 7278061 | NCBI WGS metagenome assembly JAAUYH01 (sample SAMN14350203, study PRJNA611818) | marine sediment metagenome | isolation source: surface marine sediment (0.6m) | place: French Polynesia: Moorea | collected 2018-08 | reverse complement strand
TTCCGTCTTTTACCGGCATGGTAATGTCGAGGAGAATGACGTCGGGAGTCTGTTCGCGTACGAGATTGATGGCTTCAAGGCCGTTAGATGCCTCGGCAATAACTTCGATGGTACCGCTGGAACTCAACATGCGACGCATGCCTTCGCGAACGAGGGCGTGGTCGTCGACAATGGCTACTCGGATCATGGTTCCCCGTTCCTCCCGTTGGTCTTGATTGCCTCTGTGTCCGAGGCAACGCTGGCTTGGAAGGGGGCATATGGAATCATAACGCAGACACGCGTGCCCCCTTCTGGGGCTAAGTCAATTGTAACATATCCACCCAGCAACGAAGCACGCTCACGCATACTTAGCAAGCCAAAGCTCGTGGGGTCGTGGATGCGCTTGGGGTCGATTCCAATACCATCATCAATGATGAAGAGCGCTACCCCGGAATCGCGTTGCTTGAGTTCTACCTTGAGATGCTGGCATTGCGCATGGCGCTCGGCATTGTTGAGCGCCTCCTGCGCGATGCGATACAAGATGACGCCGACGTTGTTCGGCACGGCACGCAGGTGCGAATCTACGCAAAATTCGCATTGGATCTCGGAGCGCCGAGCGAGATTATTCACCAGGGTCTCGAGTGCGAAATCGATACCGAGATCGTCGATGGCGGGGGGGCGCAAATCCATGGCCAGGGTTCGCACCATATGCAGGGTGCGGTCGAGCGACGCACATAGGCGCTCAGCCGCCTCTTGTAGCGGTTTCGTGTTTACCTGCTGCGCGATGAGTTCGGCATCGAGGCGATGGACGAGGAGCAGTTGGCCGATGCTGTCATGCAGCTCGCGCGATAGGTTGCGCCGCTCGAGTTCCTGGGCGTGAAGAATGCGCGAGGTGAAGTCCTTTTGCGCTGCTGCCGCGGCCCGAATTTGCTCTTGGTAGCGCTTTTGTTTCGTGATATCGCGGACAAATGTCAGAACTTCACCGGTGGCGCCGCGGGTGACATGGGCCTCGAAGAAGTACTCTTGGTCTTCGATCGGCAGGGTGTACTCGAAGTGGTGGCTATCGCCGGTCTCGGACACTTTGGTGATGAGTTCGCGGAATTGCCGGGCGGCGTCCACTGGCAGCGCCTGCGAAATATGAGCGTCAATGATGGAGTTGGGCAATGCGTAACTCCATGTCGCCGTGGAATTTTGCAGGCCGATATGGGTTCCATCCCGGCTCATGCGAAACAGCATATCAGGAAGCGTTTGCGATAATGCGCGGTACATCGCGTCGCGCCGGCTTTGCTTGGCGCAGAGATCGAGGCGGGCCTCGACGACGCGAGGATCGAGAGGTAACAGCCAAAAGTCATCGATCTCGGCTCGATCGGTGTCGCTGAGCTGTCCCAGCTCCTCAATGTCATGGATGACGACAATGACGGCGGCACCGCTGTGTTTGAGCGTCGTGATGACGTCGGATAGATGCCGCCGATTGTTCGTGTCGGGCGCTATCAGGGCGGCATCAATGTCTGTGGTACAAATCGCGTTGAGCGCGTGGGTGAGACCAAACACAGCATGCAGCTCGAAACTGCGGGCGCCGGAGTGGGCCCGAATGACTTGCTCCAGATCCTGATCGATATCTAAGAGCAGCAGCTTCATTGCAGATTATCGTAGCAATCTATACTGCAAGAAGGAATCCCGGGTTTCGCGGGATGGGTTTTCTTGTGCGTGAACGGTGACGACCTTGCGGTCATATTGGTGTTTGGCCACGCGCATGCGATGCGAGTAAGCGTCATCTGTATTTCTCCGACGCAAATATCATACGATTTCGTAGGTTCCGATATGAGAACTATTGAGAGATAGTTGTGCGTGGTTGCCCGGCGACCCCACATCTTAGATCCTAATCGCAAAGTCTGGTTCTAGCCATGCGCGCATTTCGTTCCCGTGGCCTAAAACATATCTCGTTCGCATGTCCATCATCGCCCAGGTGTGTGCTAGCACACTGCTTTATAGTTCTTGGGACGCCCTGACACGACAGTATGTGGTATAGGGACCCCGTGGCTGACAACGGTTCCGCAACTCCGCTAATTATTGGCATTGCCGGTGGTACTGGATCGGGTAAGACCACCGTGGCAAACAAACTTGCGGCAGCCATCCCAAAGGGGCGATGCGCCATCATCGAGCACGACGCCTACTACCGTGACCGCAGCGATTTGCAACCCGCAGAGCGCGCGCGCCTGAATTACGATCACCCCAGCGCCTTGGAAAGCGATCTGCTGGCTCGACATCTCGACGTTCTCCGTTCGGGAAACCCGGTTCATGTCCCCATATACGATTATGTGAGCCACACTCGGAGCTCAGACACACGGCGTGTGGAACCGGCCCCCGTCATCTTAGTCGAGGGGATCTTGGTATTTGCTGAGCCCTCGTTGAGACAGCGTTTCGATATTAAAATCTTCGTCGATACCGACGCCGATATTCGTCTCATACGGCGCATCCGTCGTGACCTAGAACAGCGTGGGCGATCGTTCGCCTCGGTTCGAGAACAGTACTATCATACGGTCAGGCCCATGCATTTGGCCTTTGTCGAGCCCACCAAGCAATGGGCAGATCTCATCATTCCCGAGGGCGGCGACAATCACGTGGCCCTCGATGTGTTGCTCGGACGTCTGAGTCGGGCCGCGTTCGGGCTGCCATGAGCACAAACGGCTCCCGTGGAGGCCGCCCGAGGGCAATCAAGGGTCAAGTAGGCTCTCGGGCCCAGGCCAACGTTTGCTGCAGGCCATCTTGCAGTGAGACTTCTGCTGCGAAATCAAACACCTTCCGGGCGCGATCCACCGCCGCGACCGAACGCTCGATTTCGCCAGCTCTGGCCTCGGCATGAGAGATCGTGGAGGTCGATTCACAGATCTGCACAATGGTGTGGGCGAGTTCGTTGACGCTGGTCTCTCTGCCGGTGGCGACATTGACCACCGCGCGATTGCCACTGTCACTGAGACATGCGTGGGCGGCTAAGCGCGCGACATCGCCGACGTACACGAAGTCGCGGGTTTGTCCGCCATCGCCAAAGATGGTCAGCGGCGCGCCGCGCATGGCCCGGTCGGCAAAGATCGAGATCACGCCCGAGTAGGGACTTTTCGGATCTTGCCGGGGGCCGTAGACGTTGAAGAATCGTAAAATGGTACATGGCACGTCATGAACGCTGGCGTAGTAGTGGAGAAGGAGCTCGGCACCCAGCTTGTCGATACCGTATGGCGACATGGGCTGCCAATGCCCGCCCTGCATCGGCGCGTCCCCCTCGGGCTCAGCGACCATGGCTTCGGTGACCGGCAGCGTGCTCACCTCGCCGTAAATCGCGGCCGAGGACGAAAACACCACCTTGCGGACACCCGTGTAGCGCGCGTACTCCAACACCTGTGTGGTGCCGATGTAGTTGATGCGCATATCACATATTGGATTGGCCACGGAGTGCACCACCGAGGTTTGCGCGGCAAAATGAACAATGCGCTCAATGGGTCCCATGGTCGCAGTGATCTCGGCCAGGGGGGCAAATAGACCGTCGGCGACGTCGGCCTCGACGATCGCGACCCGGGGATCGCTATGCCACTGGGCCAAGTTACTGCGCTTGCCGGTGCGAAAATCGTCGACGACGACCACGCGGCAGCCCGCGGCCACCAGGCGGTCGACGGTATGAGAGCCGATGAATCCGGCGCCACCCGTGACGGCGACAACCGGCTGAGATGAATCGTTTGGGGGCGTTTGGGTCCCCTGAGTCGTTTGAGTCATAGAGATACCTCATGTGCACATGGTAGACAGTGGCCAGACACCTGGTTAGACATTTGATTCGATACCTGGGTAGACGCCCGAACCGATGAGGACCATCTGCCCTGACCGGTCATTCGCTGCGCTGGCACTGAGGTGAAAGCGCTGATCCGGACCCAGATAGCCAGCATCGGCGTGGCACTGAATGTCGCTATGGTAGCTGGAGCGACCGCAAATGGTGGACCATGAATTTGCTTTTATTTTCTGCTGATGACCTGAGTAGCGAGGGCCGTCTTCGCCTACAGAGCCGCGATCGTCGAGCGCGCCACATGCGTCAAGTGTTGCGCGCCGCTGTCGGTGATCGCGTGCGTGTGGGCATGATCCGAGGCCCGCAGGGACACGCCCACGTCGTGTCCATGACTGCAGAGGCGATTGAGCTCGAGCTTGCCTTTGCCCTCGGGCGGGAGCGTGGGTCTGGGCCTGTCGAGGAGGCCGACAGCGTATCTAGCCGCCGACCCAGCGTCGATTTGCTGCTCGCGGTCCCGAGACCCAAGACCTTGACCCGCATGATTGAGACCGCGGCCGCCATCGGTGTGGGTCACATCGATTTGGTCAATGCCTGGCGTGTGGACAAAAGCTATTTGTCCTCACATGCGCTAGCGCCGGAACATGTGCGCCGCCATGCAACGATTGGATGCGAGCTCGGCGCACATACCTGGGTACCTACGGTGGACGTACATCGCCTGCTGATGCCGTTTGTCCGCGGCCAGCTGGACCACAGACTGCGTGGGGTGCAGACCGCGCTCCTGGCCCACCCGCGGGCACAGACCCCCATCGAGGATGTGCTCAAGCCGGGCATGGATGGGCGGGTGCTGGTGGCGATCGGTCCAGAGCGCGGCTTTACCGATCTTGAGATCGATACCCTGAGCGACGCGGGGCTCTGCCCCATCAGCTTTGCCATGCCGGTACTGTCGGTTGCGGCGGCAGTTACAACCGCGCTGGCCCAGGTGGCACTCCTGCGCCGACTGTCGCCATCTTTGTAGATCGTAGACACCACTGAAAACACTGCAAGTTCAAAGAGGGTGTGACGCCGCCGATACTGCGCCCGCAATTGCGGTCGGGTTTGCCGTTGGCGTTGACGTTGACGTTGACGTTATCCACGAGTGCGTCCGGCAAAATACTCTGGCGATAGCTTGAGGGTGTCGGCAATGCGCTCGCGTCGGGCATACGCCTGGTCGCGGCGCACACTGTAGCGCATGGGCGCATGGGCGGGCAGGGTCAAGGTACTCGGCAGATACAGGGTGGCGCACGCAGGTCCGCCGCCCGCCTTACCAAAGAGTTCGTAGAGCTGCACGCGGTGGTACGTCAGTCCCAATGCGGTCAGTGATTGCAAAAAGGCCTCGCTGACCCCGTCCGGAACCAAGACGCCGTTGCCGACCTGGCGCGAGTTGCCGGCGTATTGCACAACCGCGTCATCTCGGCTGATGGGAACGACGCGCTCGGCGCCCAAGGCGCTGGCGACGGTGTTGGCGCCATCTCCCCAAAGACCGCCCGGATACTGCATGAGCACAGGAGCTCTGCCCTCAGTGGGACGGGCGCAAAAATGCACGGTATCGCCGTGAAAGTGGGGATAGATCAACTCGGCATAGATGCGGTGGGCTTCGTCAATACCGGCGGCATCCGCGGCAAAGGCCACGCCGGCACGAGACGAGCGTTGGCTCTTGGGCTCAATCCCCTGGTCGTAATGCCCGGCGACGGCATAGGTCAGCACGACTTGCTCGCCGACGGCGGCCACATCGGCCATTCCCTCCCATGAGTCGGGCGTGGGAATACAGGTGAGTGTATAGTCGCCGGCCTGAGCGATATCGGCCAGCAGCGTCTCGTAATAGGATAACTCTGCCCCACGATGAGCCAGCATCTTGGGCATGACGGCGCGCAGGTGTCCATTGCCGCCGCTGCCGCGCGGCGTGCCGCCGCTGCCGTGCGGCGCATCGCCGTCTGTGTTCACGGTCACCCACGGGCCGTTGGCGCTGAATACGCGTCCCGTGAAAACCTGGTCGAGGTGACCCACGCTATCGCGAGAGTCTTCGGGGAAAATGTTGCCACCGCCATCGACGCGCAGGGACTGATGGTCGAGAAACGGCTCGTCTTCGGCTTCAAACGCAAAAACCGCATCACCGCCACAGGCGACGATGGCATCGCAAATCGACAACCATTCGCCATAGGCGCGGCGTGGCGAATACTCGGTGTGGGTGACCTCGCTCTTGTAGTTGGCGCCGGCTTTGTTGCACGTGGCCGGCGCCGGTGCGCGGACAATAAACAGATTTCCGTAGATGTCTTTGAGGGGATCGGCCATAGGCATAATGCGGTAGCGCCGACTGGTAGGTGAGCGCAAGCATAGATGGGGACAAAACCGGAACCCGGCGTGCGATCGTGGCTATGAGTATGGCTCCGGGCTATGGTGGATCTATGAAATACGCGTGTGGCTTGGGTTTGATGTTGGCAACTGGACTCACGGCCTGCGGCGGCGATGAGAACGATGACATGACGGTGGATGCAGCAACTATCCCAGATGCTGCGGTCGCAGATGCCAGCGAACAAGTAGATGCCGGCGATATCGACGCTCAGACAGCCGATGCAGCCATCATTGACGAATCTGCCCCCGAGGTTGCCATCCTGTTTCCGCCGCTGCATGCGCTCACCGATAGCGATACCATCGCAGTCCGAGGCACCGCCCGCGACGACATCGGCATGGCCGAGGTCACAGCAAATCAAACCGCGACCAGCAGTGATAATGACTACACGACGTGGAAGAGCGATATTGCGCTGCAACCGGGCCCCAACGATATTTCGATAACCGGCTCGGACCTGAGTGGCAATCGGGCGGCCACCGTCACAAGCTATGTCACCGTATCGCGTGAGCGCTTTCTCCTGCCCCAAGCCGTGGCCGTGGACCGCGATGACCAGCGTCTCTTGGTCATCGACATCCGGCGCGCGGCAATCGTGGCGGTGCGATTGAACGATGGCACGCGCACGCTGCTATCCGGCGATGGCGCTGGTTCGGGGGAGTCGCTCGAGTCGCCCGTGGCCCTGACAGTCGAAGCCGCCGAGCCTGCCGGCGGCAAAGCCGGGCGGGCGCTGGTCCTCGACAACCGTCGGAAAGCCCTCTATGCCGTGGCCCTCGACAGCGGCGAGCGCGCGATTCTATCGCGCTTTGGCCTCGGCAGCGGCCCCAGCTTCGATGACCCGGTGGCAGTGTGCATAGACGACACAGGCGCCGAGCGACGAGCGCTGGTTCTCGATGGCAATCGCCTGATGGCGGTCCATCTGCAGACCGGCGACCGCGAGGTGATCTCGGACAGCGGCATTTCTCTGGATTTTCCCCAAGCCATGGTCCTCGACGGCGCCCGCGGTCGGGTGCTCGTGGCGGATTCGGCCGCGGACGCCGTTGTCGCTATCCAATTGGCTGACGGGGCACGCACCGTGCTGTCGGGGCCGGGCGATGGCCCGAACATGATTATCCCCCGCGCATTGGCGGTGGACAGCGGCGGCGTCTCCGGCGACCGGCTCTTGGTGGTGGACGAGGGGGCCAAAGCCGTTTTCGCCATTGCCCTCAATGACGGACAGAGCGGTCAACGCACAGTGCTATCGGATCTCAACCCAGGGGGAGGCGAAGGGGTGGAGTTCGATAACCCCGTGGGCCTAGCAGTATACGGAGACCAGGGCTACGTGGTCGATTCGCGCATGGGGGCCGTGATTGCCGTGACCTTGAGCGACGACGACGATCAGAGTACCCGCCGCGGAGACCGCGTGCTGCACTCGAACTTTCATCTCGGGGCCGGTCCGACGACGAAGCGTCCACAGGGCGTCGTCATTGACACCATTAGCGACACCACCGGCGACACCATCGGCACTGGGCAAAGCGGGATGGCAGAGAACCAGACGACGAGCAGCGTGACGGGCCGTGCGCTGGTGCTCGACGACGATCGCAATGCGCTGATGGCGGTCGATTTGGCCACCGGACATCGAGCAGTGATTTCCGGGCCCGGCGTAGGCGAGGGCGTGTCCCTCTTTCGACCGTTGAACATGGCCCTCGATACCGCCGGCAAGCGGGTGCTGGTGGTGGATGATGGCCTCAACGCCCTCATTGCCATTGATCTCGCGGAGGGCCATCGCGAAGTGATCTCCAATGTCGGTCGCGGCACGGGCGATGGCTTGCTAACGCCCACCGCAGTTGTACTCGATGCTGCGCGCAATCGCGCCCTCGTGGCCGACAGCGACCGCTCCGCGCTCATCGCCATCGACCTGGCTAGCGGCGATCGCGTGCCATTTCAACCCACTGGCAGCGGCAGTGGTGACCAGGCCGTGGCCCTCGATGAACCCGTGGCCCTGGCCATTGATCCCGCGGGCGAGCGGGTGTTTATTGCCGATACCGGCCGCGACGCGGTCCTGGTGGCCGATTTGCCGACCGGTGCCCGTCAGCTGGTGGCCGACGCCGAGCGCGGCTCGGGGGAGATCCCCAGCGCGCCAGCCGCCCTGGCCTTTGATGACGAAGCGCAGCGTGTCCTTTTATGGGACGAAGATGCCGCTGCGCTTTTATCGGTGGACGTATCCACGGGCGATCGGACGCCGCTATCCCATCGCGATATACCCGGGCTGATGCCGCTAGCGCCGCGTGCCGCAGCCTGGCACGCCGAGCTGGGCTGGCTGCTTGTCACCGACAGCGAGTTACGTGCGCTTTGGGTGATCGATGGCCACAGTGGTCATCGCGTACTGCTGTCGCGCTAAGGGTGCGTGGTTGTAGCCGTGGCTGTGGCCGCGAGAGATGCGGTTGGCCGCAGGGGATGTCAGCGATTTCTGCTCGCGTCGGCCACCCACCAACGCGGCAGGCCGGGGAAGCGCGATTGCATGGTGATGTCGCTGGGGTTGACGCCGCGCATGCGCCGATTCCAAGCGTAGTGGCCGTACGGCGCGTAGAGCGGGGTGTAGGGCATCTCGTCGTGCAAAATCGCATGTACTTGGTGGTACAACTCTTTGCGCTCATTGCGGTCGGCAACAGCGCGGGCCTTGTCGAGGAGTTCATCGACGTCGGGGGAGACAAAGTGAGCGAAGTTGGCGCCGACGCCGATCATGCTCGAGTGCAGCAATGAATATGGGTCTGGGTCGGGGATGTCGGGCAGCCAAGCAAAGTACACACCGTCGAAATCGCGTGCGTTGATGCGTTTATAAAATTCCTGGGTCGAGACAAACGTCATCGTGATATCGATGCCGAGGGCGTGGAGATCTTTGCGGAAAATCGCCAGGGTGTCGTCGCCCACCGAACCGCGCTGCGACTCTAGGGCCATGAGCTCGATGGCAAAGCGCTTGCCGTCCTTGATCGGTTGCTTGGCTTGATCGAGGAGGCGCGTTGCACGTGCCAAATCAAAGGGGTGCGGTGCCAGCGCAGGATTGGCGCCGAACATATTGGGGAAAAACGGCGCAGATAGGGGCCGCGCTTGACTGAGGAGGACATCTTCGATGATGCGCTCGCGGTCCAGCGCCATGGTCAGCGCTTGGCGGACGCGCTTGTCGTCCAAGGGGGCTTTTTGCGTGTTCCACGCGATGAGGCGAATGCGCGATTCGATGACATCGCTCAATTCGAAACGCTCGCGGAACTCGGGGGTCTGCGCTCGATCGAGCCATTGGCCGGTATCCTCCACGCGCATGAAGTCCACCTGGCCGTCGCTGAGGGCGTCGATGGCCGAGGTGCCGGGGTCGAGGATGAGGAGTTCGATGGTATCCACGTGCGGGCGACCGTTCCACCATTTCTGATTAGCTTGCAAAATCAAGCGTTTGCCTTTTTCCCAGCGGGCCAACTTATACGGCCCGGTGCCGACTGGTTCAGAGTTGCCCGCCGACGCTGTGAGTTTGTCATCGCCATAGATGTGTTTGGGCAAGATCCCGACCACCCAGCTCGACAGCGCCGGGGCGTAGGGATAGCGATACTTGACCACGACGGTGTGTTCGTCTGGGGTCTCCAAGCCATCGACGGCCGACATATATGCCTTCCATAATGTGGTCGCTTGGGTCTTCTGAATCGCCTCCCACGTAAACGCCACATCCTGCGACGTAAAGGGTTTGCCGTCGTGCCAGCTCACGCCTTTGCGCAAGTGAAAGGTAATGACTTTCCCGTCCTCGCTCTGCTCCCATTTTTCCGCCAGACGCGGCACGGGTTCGAGCCGGGCGTCGAGGCCGACCAAGCCCTCGAAAATCAGCATATTGGCCTTTTCGAGGCGTGTCTCGAGCACTGGGTTGAGGTACCGGGGTTCCGGCGTACTCAATTTGATGTAGCCGCCGTCTTGGGGGCCGGTGTCTTGGCCAGTGTCTTGGGCCGCCGATGACGCAGCGCTTCCTTTATCGGTGGCGGCGGTGACCTTGGCCGCCCCCGCGGTTTCGCCCGCCTGGTTGGTGGACGCCTCCTGCCCCTGTGTGCAGGCGGAAAATGCCAGCAAAAGCGCAAGCCCGGTTATGTGGACCGGTCCGCGATGAGAGTACCGTCTTACCATTCCGATCATGGCCCCGACTATAACCGGCTTGTGAGCAGCATACACTGGTTTCCGCACCGAGAATTGGCCAGTGATGGCGAGGCCCATGTCGATTTGTAGTAGCCTGGGCCCGATGGAGCGTCTGCATATTCTCGACGGTCATGGATACATTTTTCGCGCCTACTACGCCATTGCCGGTAGTGGGGCCTCGAGAGGTAGTGGGAGTGGCAAACGGCTGTCGACGGCCGATGGATTGCCTACGGGAGCGCTATATGTCTTCACGCAAATGCTGATTCGCCTGTATCTGGACCAAAAGCCCGAGCGTATCGCGGTGGTATTCGATGCTGGCGGCAAGAGTTTTCGCCATGAGCTCGACGCTGACTACAAAGCCACGCGGCGCGAAACCCCCGACGATCTCAAGCGGCAATTGCCGCTATTTTCGCAGATTACCGAGGTATTGCAGTGGCCGGTGATGCGCGTGCCTGGCGTCGAGGCCGATGATGTCATTGCCACCCTCACGCGCCACGCCCGTGCTCGTGGCTGGGAGGTGGTGATCTATTCCGGCGATAAAGATCTCATGCAATTGGTAGACGACGGGGTTACGGTGATCGACTCGTTGCGTCAAATCAACTACGACACGGCGGCGGTAGAAAAAAAATTCGGCGTGGGGCCACAGCTGCTCCGGGACTACCTGGCCTTGGTCGGCGATTCCTCGGACAACGTGCCCGGTATGCCGGGGGTGGGCAAAGTGACCGCCAGCAAGTTGCTCAAAGCGCATGGATCCATTGATGGCATTTTGGCAGAAACCGATGCCCTCAAAGGCAAGCTCAAAGAGCGCTTTACCGATCCCGACAACTTGGCTCAGTTGCAGACATCGCGGGCTCTGGTCACGCTGCGCAGTGATCTCGACCCCGCCGAGATCGGCAAAAGCTTGGACGAGCTGGTCCCCCAGCCCTGGGATGGGCCCGCCGTGCGCGAGCTCTTCACCCGGCTCGAGTTTGGCAGCTTACTCAAGCGCCTGGAGGCAACTGCAACAGACGGCGACGCCCCGGCCGAGCAAAAAGGCGGGCAGATGGACTTGGCCCCCGGGGTGCTTGCAAGTGGCGACAGTGGCCATGCTGGCGCCGGTGCCGAGCGCGCGGACGCAGCGAGCGACAGTGCAAAGGGCGCGCAGTCTGAGGCAGCGGCACGTTCTCAGCGCCCGCTGGTGATATTGCAGGGCGATTCGGTCGCTGCCATGGCCGAGGCGGTGACGGCGGCAAAGACCATGGCTATTGCAGTAGAGACCGACGGCAGCCGTCCCGATCGAGCTCGGGTCGTGGGCGTGGCTGTGGCCGCCTCTGGGCACGCGCCGATATACATTCCTTTGACCCATCGTTATCTGTCCGTGCCCGCGCAGTACGAGCAACTGCCGTCCGAGCTGGTGAAGCTGATAGAGGACCCCGAGATCGCGACCTGGGCCCACGATATCAAGAGTGCCCGCCGCGGACTGGCCAGCATCGGTGTGACGTTGGCGGGCGCGGCTGGGGACACCATGCTGTGTGCCTACTTGCTCGGGCAAAGTGGCGATATCGCCGCGCTGGCGGCCCCAGACGACGTCGCTGTGCCCACGCGGGCCAGCGTCATTGGCACTGGCAAAGCCCGACTGGACTTTGAGTCGGTGGCTGTGGAGTCTGCCGCGCTGCTCGCGGCCGGCACAGCCCAGGCGGTGCTGACCGTGCTGCCGCGTCTGCGCCAAGAGGTGATTGCACAGGGGATGGGCACACTTCTCGACGATGTTGAGGTGCCATTGGCCGTGCTCCTCGCCGATATCGAAGGGGCGGGCATTCGCTTAGACGTGGAGTATTTGCGCGCACTTTCGGAACAGGTGGGCACAGATGTTGCGGCGCTCGAGCAGAAGGTACACGAATTGGCAGGAGAGACATTCAACCTGGGCTCGCCCAAACAGCTGAGCGAGATCTTATTCGACAAATTGGGCCTCAAGGCCGGCAAGATGCAAAAGACCAAGTCGGGTGGGTATTCGACCAGTCACGACATCTTGGAGAGTATGGTCGAGGACCACGATATTATCGCGCCGATTTTGGAGTTTCGCGAATTGATCAAGCTCAAAGGCACATATTTGGACGCCCTGCCACCGCTGGTCAACCCGAAGACCGGCCGCATTCACACCAGCTTTAACCAGGCTGTGGCCGCCACGGGGCGTCTGTCCTCACAAGATCCCAATTTGCAAAACATTCCCATTCGCAAAGAGCTCGGCCGCGCCATCCGCCGCGCCTTTGTGGCCGCGCCCGGCAAGACCCTGGTCTCGGTCGATTACTCGCAGATCGAATTGCGCATCGTGGCCCATCTCGCCGGCGACGAGGTGCTGAAAAAAGCGTTCCGCGAAAACATCGATGTGCACACGCAAACGGCCGCCGAAGTGTTTTCTGTGCCATTGGAACAAGTGGATGCTGACAAACGCCGGGTGGCCAAGGCGGTCAACTACGGCCTGATTTACGGCCAATCCGAATTTGGTCTGGCACAGGCGTTGGGCATCGCGCGCAGTGAAGCCAAAGTCTACATGGAGCGCTACTTCGAGCGCTTTGCCACCATCCGCACGTTTATGGACCAAATGGTGGCCGATGCGCGCGAGCACGGCTATGCGGTGACAGTACTCGGTCGGCGGCGGCCCATTCCCGATATCGGGGCCCGCAACTATCAGCGCAGGCGGGCCGCCGAGCGCATGGCGCAGAATACGCCGGTACAGGGCAGTGCGGCCGATATCATGAAGCTTGCTATGTTGCGGGTGGACGCGCTGCTTCGCCGCAGCCCGTGGCAGGCCACCATGCTCTTGACCGTGCACGATGAATTGGTATTTGAAGTGGATCCCAGCGAAGCCCAGGACTTGGCCCGTGCCGTGGCGGGCGAGATGGAGGCCGCCTACGAGCTCGACGTGCCGCTCGTGGCCACCATTGGCATGGGGCAGCATTGGGCCGAGGCGCATTGAGGCGTTTGCAAACTACCGAGGGCCGTCAGGGACCGTCAGGGCTCGGTTATCGCGGGGTCGAGCTGCCAGGGGCCACGCCGGGTCTCATTGTCGAGCGCCTGTCTGAGCGCTTGCAAAAACACTTCGCGTGGCCATTCCTCGGCGCCGAAACTGGCCAAGTAGTCGGTGTACACTTGACAGTCGATGAGCTCGATGCCCCAGGCGCGGAGCTGGGTGACGGCGGCGACAAAGGCGATCTTGGAGGCATTGGCGGCATGGGCAAACATGGATTCGCCAAAAAAGGCCGCGCCCAGGGAGACGCCGTATAAACCGCCGACCAAGGCATCGCCGTCCCACGCCTCGATGGAATGGGCGTAACCCATCTGGTGCAATGCGAGATATGCTTCCATCATCTCGTCGGTGATCCATGTCCCCTCTTGGTCCGGACGTGGGGTCTCGGCGCAGGCGCGGATCACATCGGCAAATGCAGTATCCATACGGATCTGATACGGCCGCTTGCGCATGATCTTGCGCAGGGTGCGCCCGACATAGATGCGCGAGGGGGTGAGCACCAGTCGCGGGTCCGGCGAGTGCCACAAAATGGGATATCCTTCACTGTACCAAGGAAAAATACCCGAACGATACGCCAGGAGTAGCCGCTGCGGACGCAAGTCCCCACCCACGGCCAGGATGCCGTTGGCGTTGGCGAGTTGCGACGGGGGGAAGATCAGACGCTCGTCTAGGCGAAAGATTGGCACTGGCCAGAGTCTACGATGCCGACGCCTGGTGGCCAAGTTCTCCTCGCCCCTACCGACCGTCGCAGGTTCGGAATTGACGACATCGTCTGGGCGCGTATGGCTTTTGCCGCATCGATGTACTGCCCCATCAGGGCCCGTGCTAGGCTGCGCCTGTGTCCGCACAGATTCTCATTGCCCCCTCTATCCTTGCTGCCGACTTTAGCTGTTTGGGCAAAGAGGTGGCCGCCGTCGACATCGCGGGGGCTGATCTCATCCATGTGGATGTCATGGACGGCCACTTTGTCCCCAATCTCACCATCGGCCTACCCGTTGTAGCCGCCCTGCGACGCATCACGGACAAACCGCTCGATGTCCATCTCATGATCGACAATGCGGAGCGCTACCTCAAAGACTACGCTGACGCCGGAGCCGACATCATCGCCATCCATGTCGAAGCCTGCACCCATCTGCATAGAGCCCTCGACGTCATCCACACCCTCGGCAAAAAGGCCTGTGTGGTCCTCAATCCCGCTACGTCGGTGGACGCGGTGACGCACGTGCTCGATATGCTGGACATGGTGCTGGTAATGAGCGTCAACCCCGGCTTTGGCGGCCAGTCCTTCTTGCCGCGGGTCTTGAGCAAAATTACTGCGCTGCGCCGCATGATCGACGAGGCCGGCCTCGATGTAGACATCGAGGTAGACGGTGGCATCAAAGTGGATAACGTTCATTTGGCGGCGACTGCGGGGGCCAACGCCATCGTTTGCGGCACCGGGATTTTTGCCAGCGACGACTATGGAGCCGTCATAGAGACGTTGCGCGCACGCGCTGAGCGCGCATGGACCTCCCGCGACGCAAAGGTTGTAGATGCGAGTTGATTCCCGATGGCCCGACCAGTTGGCGTGAGAGGCCGCAACTCGTCGCGGTCGAGGACTTGAGCACGCGGGAAAGATGCGGTACTGAAGAGGGCCGGTAAGACTGGCAAGTGGGCCTTTTTCAACCTATGACGGTCGTTCTATGACACAGCGGCGGCTTCCATCACCGCGGTTGCCAACCCCCGAGGCTGGGGTTCGCGAAGTCCATATGCGAACTCGCGACGGCCTCGCCGTGGCCAAGGCGCGGGTATTTCAACATGGCCGCAGTGCGTTTGCCGAAATTTTGCACCGCATCGACCGCGCCGAGCGCAGTATCGAAGTGCGGGCGTTCTTGTGGCGCGACGACGAGGTCGGCAACCGTTTGGGCCATGCCATCCTCGATGCTGCCGACCGCGGGGTTCGGGTGCGCATCTTCAAAGACCGCATCGCCGCAGTTTACGAATATACCGGCGGCAACAAGCAGAGTTTTTTCCACAAACGGGTCAACGCCACGCAGCGATTTCAAGCCTGGTTTCTCAGTACGGTCTATCGGGCGCGGGGCTCCTTTCGCCAGCAGCCCAATCCCCTGTCCGAGGCCATCTTGGGCCATCCCAACATCAGTGTCTCCCACAAGCGCAAGCGCTTTGACCACTCCAAGGTCTTCATTTTCGACGAGCGCATCATCACGCTCGGCAGCATGGGGATCGGCGACAATCACCACAGCGAGTGGGTCGACGTCATGGTCGAGATCGAGGGCACTGAGCATGTGTCTCGGCTGCGCCAGCGCCTGGATGGCCAGATGTCCTTTGACCCGGGGCGTGCCGTCGATTTCCTGGTCCACAGTCGCCACACCTATCGCCGTCGGCGCTGTCCCATGCTGGCCGAGCGCCTCGATCTCATCGAACAGGCTGCACACTCCATCACCGTAGAGATGGCCTATCTCGGCGATCCTCGCTTTACCGCAGCGCTTCTGCGCGCAATCAACAAAGGATTGCAGGTCAAACTGGTCACTGCGGCCATGGCCGACGTCTTGGGCAACCTCAACCGCGCCACCTGTGACGCGCTACTTCGCCGCACTGGTGCGCCCGACAACCTCACCATCGTGTTATTGCCGCGCATGGTGCATGCCAAGATCGTCGTCATCGACGGACGCGCAGTCGATATCGGCTCGGCCAACTTTACGCCGCTGTCCCATGGCGTGTACGAGGAGATCAATCTCTACGCTGTGGATCGAGCCTTCGCCCAGGCGGTGGAAGCCGCGGTGGAGGATCACTGCCACGAGGGCCAAGTGGTGCGCGGGCGTCTCGGCTATCGCCGCCTGCACAGCCGCATTGAGCGCGTCATTGTGGCCTATCAATCGCGCAAAGGCGGCCGTCTGCCGCGCAAAGCGCGTCGTTTGTCGCGCAAGGGTCGATTTCTCCTGCCGGCGGCGCGATCGGCCCATGGTGCCGATGCCGCCGATGCCGCCAATGTCGCCAATGTTGTCGATGTGGCGGCGAGCTATGCCGAGTCGAAATCGCCGCCGACATCATCGCCAGAATCATTGGGCCGCATCGGCGTGAAGAAGCGCCGACTGTGGCCCGGGCGTCGCTTTATGGCTCGGCGCCGATTGCTGAGAGTGCGACGGCGGCAATTGCAAGGGGGCACAGGGCTGGAATCCCTTGAAACGCTCGATGTGCTCGATGCCGCTCAGCGCAGCCGCGGGCGTGAGAAAGCGGGCAATCGTGCGGCCTCGGTTCGTGCTCAGCGCCGCTTGCGGCTGTTGCCGCTAGTGCGCCGGCGCAATAAGCGCAAGGATGGCTCTACATGAGATACCTCAGTACCGGGCTGCGGTTATGGCAGTCGGTATTGCTCGGTGGCCAGCCCATGGAGTATTGGACATAATCAGCGCAATGACTTCTCCTCAGCAGCCATCAGGATCCGGATCGGGTGCAGGCCCATCGGAGCCGGTCGCCGACGCGGCACCGTCCCAGTCGTCGACGGCGTATGATGACGGTGGCGATGACCGTCGGGTGCTGCGGCGCCAGCAGATTCTGCAGACGGCCAAAGAAGTCTTTGCCGAGCGCGGCTATCACAACGCGTCCATCAATGAGATCATCACCCGCGCCAACATCGCTCGGGGCACGTTTTATCTATACTTCTCCAATAAACATAAAGTGTTTGATTCCATCCTGGGCGAGGCGTTGACCGGGCTCAGAGACCGGATTACGCGCATCGAGATCGACGATCCCGACGCCCCCAGCCCGCAGGAGCAGCTGCGGCAGAACCTGGTGCGCGTGCTGGCGTTTTTGTTAGGCGATCAACCGCTTACACGCCTGGTGCTCAATCACAGCCAACACCCGCAAACCGAAGTCGCAGAGCGGGTAGACGCCTTTTTGGTCGGCGTCATCGATCTCATCGAAGCATCTCTCACGCGCGGGGTGCACATGGGCTTGGTGCGGCCGTGCGACGCCCGCCTCATCGCAGCGGCGCTGCTGGGCGCCTTTCAGGGCATGATCAGCGATTGCTTGCGCGCGGCCACGCCCCCCGATGTCGACACCGTCGCCGATCAAATGCTGGCGTTTGCTATGTTCGGTGTCTTTCAGGGCCGGTAGTCGGGCCAATTGGCTTGAGTCGACGCGGCTTGAGTCGACGCCGACTTGAGTCGCCCCGACTTCAGTCGGCCCGGTCGGCATCAGGGCGATCGACATCGGGATCTGACTCGGCTGCCGCTGCTACCGGCGGCACGACCGTGGGCGTGGTCTGATCGGTGATGACCTGAACCCCCGGTACGCCATCGGAAACGGCGCGGGCACTCTCCTTGTGCGGTGCGGATGCATGATCACTGCGCACAAAGGCAATAAATGCCATGGACGGCCGATGAGAGGACTCAGACGAGACAAAGTGAATGGCATCGAGCAGCCAACCGCTGGCGACCCATTCATTGACGGCGACCTCGAGAGTCTCGGCAGTGACGACCGAAAGCTCGACAAATTTATATCGACGCGCGGCCTGGGCAGGAACGTGAGAGTCCGTCATAGCGGGGCAAGCATACCCGGGAAGTCGGAGCCCGACCACTTTTGCCTACTCGGGGCTGGTCGTTGACGCTCTTTTTGTGGCGACAGTGCGAGGGCGACGCGAGGGTCTCAGGGAGACGAGGGCTCGGGGGCCAGGGCACTTTCAGGCAAGGCGAAAATGTCGCGAGCCTCGCCCACGCCGCGCAATTGATGTTTGCCCATGTGTTCCCACGGCAGGGGCACGTGATGGGCAAATGTATCGCTGACCAGTACCTCGCGTTTCATGGTCTTGGTCAAATTTTCGATACGAGCCACCTCATTGGCCACAGGCCCCACAACGGTGAATTGCAGTCGCTCGGGAACACCGATATTGCCGTATTGCAGATCTCCCAAGTGAATGCCGATACCGAATTTAATCAGAGGTTTTTCCTCTTTGGCTCGCGCGCGGTTGAGCTCGGAAGCCCGGGCGTGGGCGGTGCGGATGGCGGCCAATGCGGCGCGACAAGCGTATGGGTCTGCGGGGCGGAGATCGGTGCTGTTCGTGGCGGCCAAGGGCAAAAGGCCAGGCGGGGGGCGCGAGGCCAGGTGTATAGTTTGCTGAATGGCGTGGTTTTCCTCGGCGCTGGCGCTATGATGGCTGTGATTCGGTTCCGCGGGAAAAATCGCCAGCACCGCATCGCCGAGCAAGAGCAGCACTTGACCGCCAGCGTCGAGTACCGCCCCGGCCGTGCATTCGAAATACGCATTGAGCAGGGACATATATTCAGCGGTGGGCAAAGTGTCGGCCAACTGGGTCGAGCCACGTAAATCGCAGTACCAGACCACGGCATACACCGGTTCCAAATCCCCGCGGCCGATTTGTCCGCGGAGCACCCGCACGGCGGCATCGCGGCCCAAATATGCCACCAATGCCGATTGGGCGAAGTATTCGCGTACGGCCACCTTGAGCACCAGCGCCAGGGTCATGCGCAGCGCGAGTAAACTCTCGATTTCGTGCTCGTAGAGGCCCTCAGGACGATCGATGGCAAAGGAACCCACCATACCATCGTCTTCTCGATCGCTAAACCTGGCGGCAAAGGCGATATAGTCAGTGGCCCCCAGCTCGCGCAGATCGGTAATGATGGGATAGGGATCCGGTGCCGACCCGGATGAGGGCGCAGTCCGTTCGATGATAACGCGGATATGAGAACGGCCGGTTTGAAGAAGCTCCTGATAGGGCCCCAATGTCCACTGAGCCCGAGGCCACCGGCCGCGCATGCCCTGATACACCGTCATATCGCGGTCGCGGCTCCATACCAGCGAATATCCGTCAATGAGTGGATGAATAAGGCGAAAGGCGAGATTGAAGCGGATGAGCGGCAGACCGGCCTCGACCAATCGGCGGGCACAGCCATCGAGAATATCTTCGAGATCAAAGGCCGAGAGCGAGCGCTCAATCAGCCATTGCGCCACATGGGCAAACGCATGGGGCATCGCTGTCGCTCGGCCTCAGGGGTGCCCGCCAATGAGCGCTGCGGCATCGCGATATTGCGCAGACGGTGCGGGCGCGCGGTGGAGGGATGCACACCGACGACGTGGCCGGGCTAGATGGCGAAAAAGCTGCTGCCGAGAACGATACAAAGCCTTGGAATTGTACGTCACTTTTGCCGGTTGAGGCAAGGGTTCCGGACTCCACAACCCTAGGTCGACGGGTACGAAAAATTCGTAAAAACCTACGAGTTTTTCGCACCCGTCGACCTAAGGTCATTGGGTACGAAGAATTCGTAAAAATCTGCGAGTTATTCGTACCCGTCGACCCAAGGGCCCGAGGCGCCTCCAGGGCGGGCCTAGTGATCGCGAGACAAGACTTGGCGGCGTTGCCCGCGCCAAAGAAGCACCAGATACTCGCCAACGACGATGCCGTGTGCGCTGTCTAAATGGCGCGCATTGGCTTCTGCAGGCAGGCACGGATGACGTGCTGGGTCCACGGCGATCTCACTGAGGGTCACGCGGTCGCCATCGCGCCGGCCGCGCAGCTGGTAGCGATCGCGATACTGATAGGTCCGCGTGCCGCTACAGGCCAACGTATCTGCCGCAGTGATCGTAACCGTGCGCAGCACGGTGCCATTCATCTGGCCGCCGAGCCCCTCGTTCAGGGTCCATTGCTCGCGTTCAACCCGCATCAGACCACGCCCGCGATCGGCACGTTTCGTGTGCCAGTGCCAACGACCGGTGAGGGAGCGTGACGGCATGCGCCAAGGCGGAGGCGGCGCGACCACGGCTGCTGCTGGGTTGGTGGCCGAATTGGCGTTATCACCATCATGAATGGGGCGACGCAAAATTTGCCTTCCTCCAGGCCAGGTAACGATAAGGCGGTAGTTTTCTATGGCGACCCGATAGTGACCCAGGCGACGCTGGCCGCTATCGCACGGCGAAGGTGCGGTCGTATAGCTCGTCTCGTGCAGCGACAGATCAAGATGCTCCAGATCGCCACGCCCCGTCCGTACGTGCTCGGCGACGGCCGATGCCCGAGCGTTGGCAATGAGTTCGCCGGCAAAGTGGAATTCACTGCGCAAGCGATAACTGTGGGCCTGATTGCAGGTGAAAGGCACGCTGTCGGTCGAGGTGACGGTGATTGTGCGGTGCATGATGCCGCGGACTTCACGAGCGTCGCGGTTGCCGTTATCACTGGGCGCGGCAAAGTACCAATCCTCGCGTTCTGCGCGGCGCGTACCGTGTTGGATTGAGATATGCGACCATTGCCAATGACCTTGTATGTGCCGCAATACCATACGAGCTCGCGCGGCACTGGCGTCAGTCGACAGCGTGCCGGTGTTCTGGGGCGGCCAGGTCGCAGAGCCCGGACCGCAGGCGACGCATAGTGTTATAAACACCAATGCCGCCAAGTTCTTTGCGATTTCGAATGTCGCTCTATGGCACGACTGCGTGCGTGCTCGCTGCCGCTGCCCATGCGCCGACTGCGGGACACATGACCTCTGTGGTGACCTCCGTGATAGGTGACCTCGGGTCATGCGCATGGGGCAATTGGGTTGCTGACTGCAGGTCATATAGCGTATGGACGCGGGCGTTCGACGCAGCACGTCATCGAAGTTTAGCTGATGATTTCTCACGATATATCCAGATTGGTGGATAGAATCCGCTATGACCTTGTTCATTGGGTGGTTACACCAGGCGAAACAACGTATGTATCGTAATTTAGCATACGCTCGTTGCAGACACGGGACCCGACGGGGCTTGAAGACGCGCGCGATCGGTATAAAGCCTGGTTATGAGACATGTCTCATGTCCCAGGATACGTGCTTTTGTTCATTCTTATTGTGATTTTTCATGATTCTATGCATGGGAAATGTCCTGAATCGGTTACAGTTGTCGACTGCATACACTTCTCAACGGAAGTTAGCACAAGCCTGGGCAATTGTCTGGAACCAATGTTTTCTGCTAACTAGCTGGAATTACATACGGCTTGGAGCGTTTGACTACAGTCGGGTACTATGACTTACAAAACTAATTTCACTGATATGTCGGCCTCCCAGAAAAAGCGTTTTTTTGTCTTGTCCACACAACAATCTTTGAGTAGAAGGTACTCACGAGACGCGATAGAAACCCTGTCGCAATCAGCGGAGGCCGAGAATATTTCTTAGTCATACGAGTAACGCTCGACCCCGCATTTGTCCTGTCCCAATAGGGCTGTATCCAAAGACATTATCTACTAGTTTTCTGCGGACATTTAATCGCAATTTTGCTGTATGGCCCCTCATGGTGCCGGGGGGCGCCTAGGCCATATGGCGAATCACAGAGAAGAAGAACAAGGAAAGGAACCTTACTGTGCAAGTACGCAATTTCTCCCGTCTATTCGCCGCAGGCGTATTAGGCGGCTCGCTTCTGGCGGGCTGCGCAACCATGGATGATGATCTCTCCGGCGCCGTGGCCCAGAGCCAGGCGCCCCTTCTGTTGGCAGATGCCGATAACGCCATTGAGGGCCAATATATTGTGGTCTTCAAAGACGGCACCGACGGCGCCAGCGTCAGCGCCTCGATGAACCGCATGTCGGTTATGGGCGCCGCCAACCGCGTGGAGCGCACCTATTCGGTCATCCCCGGTTTTGCTGCTCGTCTCGACAGCGAAGGTCTCGCCGAAGTGCGCCGCAACCCGCAAGTGGCCTATGTCGAGCAGGACACCCTGGTGACGCTCGGCGCCACCCGCGCCACCCAGGCCGACGGCATTGATCGCGTCGATCAGCGCCAGGGCCGCGATGGCATCTACAATGATCACGGCAGCAATGGCTCGGGCGTCGACATCTATATCGTCGATACCGGCATTCGCAGCACGCACAACGAATTCACCGGCCGTATGGGCAATGGCGCCTCTGCCATCAACGACGGCCGCGGCGCTGAAGACTGCAACGGTCACGGCACCCACGTCGCCAGCACCGCAGCTGGCGATGAATTCGGTATCGCCAACGGCGCTACCCTGCACGCCGTCCGCGTCCTCGACTGCCGCGGTTCGGGCTCCAACTCCGGCGTCATCGCCGGTGTCGATTTCGTGCGCACCGATTGCGGCAACCGCACCTGCGTGGCCAACATGAGCCTCGGCGGCGGCGCCTCCTCGGCCCTCGATAACGCCGTGCGCAATGCGGTCAACTCTGGCGTGACCTTCGTGGTTGCCGCCGGTAACGAGAACCAAAATGCCTGCAACGTATCGCCGGCCCGCGAAGCTTCGGCCATCACCGTTGGCGCCACCGCCGATAACGACAGCCGGGCCTCGTTCTCCAACTTCGGCTCCTGCGTCGATATCTTCGCCCCCGGCGTCAGCATCCTCGGTGCCGACATCGGTAACGACAACGATACCCAGTCCATCTCGGGTACCTCCATGGCCAGCCCGCACGTGGCCGGTGTTGCCGCTCAGTTCCTGAGCAACAACCGCAATGCCAGCCCGGCCCAGGTCGAAGCCGCCATCGAAGGCGTTGCCGCCACCAACTGCGTAAGCGGCGCCAATGGCTCGCCCAACCTGTTCTTGCACAACGACTTCGGCGCTGCCGACTTCGACTGCAACGGCGGCGGCGGCGGCGGCGGCGGCCTCTGCGACGGCTTCTGCGGTGGCGCGGCTCCCGAAGGCTGCTTCTGCGACGACGTTTGCGAGTTCTTCGGCGACTGCTGCCCCGGCAAAGTGGAC
>JAAUYH010049328.1_pt1 | contig 22969 bp, 13 predicted proteins | sample 7278061 | NCBI WGS metagenome assembly JAAUYH01 (sample SAMN14350203, study PRJNA611818) | marine sediment metagenome | isolation source: surface marine sediment (0.6m) | place: French Polynesia: Moorea | collected 2018-08 | reverse complement strand
CGACGCGGTGGTGCAGCTGGGCAACGGGCAGTGCGAGGTGCGGCGCGCGCGCGCGGCGGCCGACGCGGCCGCGCTGCGGCGCGCGGCGCGCGCGGTGTTCGGCGCAGCCGAGCGCGTGGTCGTGCCCGCCGTGCGCGCGCTGTTCAGCGCGGACGAGCAGCGCGCGTTCAACCGCCGCGTCATCCGCACGCTGTCCCCGCTGCAGTCCCAGCTCATGCTCGTCGTGTTCAACGACACCATGTACGCGCACCGCAACGCCGTCGCCACCGACGACGACCGCCGCAACTTCGAGAGTCAGGTGCCCCGCCCCATCCGCGCACTCGTCCCCCTCTGGCGCAAGACCTTCCTCGCGTTCCGCGACCCCATTAGGTAAGTGAGCACAGCCGTGTTGTATAGTGTAGTATCGGGCGGATCAGTGTGTATAGGCGATACAGGTTTGAAACTCACCGTGCCACGTTGAACGGCACACGTGCATCCGTTACGCACTCATTCAAATCGAATATCTGAACCACCTTGGTCCACGCTGCAGCAACACCCATTTTTGGTCGTCAATAACTACCAACTCTGCGCACACAACGCCACCTATCGCCATGTCGTTCCTCGCCTTCTCGACACCGCTTCCCGCCTCGGCTTTCACGCGAACCACGCCTCTGTCCGCGCCCATCTCCCCGCGTCGGCCCCATGTCGCGCGCGCCGCGCCACGGATGGACTTCATGGCCGACCTGCTGGTGAAGGCGGTGGAGATCGGCGCGGCCACGTACGCGACCAAGCAGCTGTCGTCGGCGAGCAGCGCGGAGGGCGTGCGGGGCGCCGTGCCCAACTTCTCGGCGCTGCCGGCGCAGCTGCGCGGGCTGCTGGAGGCGGCGGAGGAGACGAGCGGCAAGCTGCCGGACTACCTCGACACGACCGCGCCGGAGAACCGCAAGTGGGTGAAGCTGGGCATGTGTCTCGTGATCGACCTGATCGGCAGCGGGAGCCTGCCCGTGCCGCTGCTGGCCGACGCGCTCGACCTCGCCTGGGCGCCCGTCTCCGCGCTCTGCCTGCACGCGCTGTTCGGCAATGCGCTCATCACCGCCGCCGGCTTCGCCGAGGAGTTCCTGCCCGGCACCGACGGCGTGCCCACCGCCACGCTGGCCTGGGTCAACGAGCACTACGGCGACGCCATCCGCAAGGTCGTGAAGGAGGCGTCGGCCACCGACGTGCCCGCCAAGCCCGTGCAGGAGAAGCGCAACCCGTTTCGCAGGGCGTCCTCGCGCCGCGAGAAGGCACGCCGCTAACTTGGCCGCTTCGCGATCGCGGGGGCGGCGCGACACACGCAACACACTGGGGGATTGTTAACTTGATGTAGTCTAAACTGTACTGTAGTTCCGGGGGGTTGAATCAACTTTGAGTATCGCTTGCCGCTTTCGTCTCCACCACATCCACCCCAATGGGGTGCGCGCGCAGGTAGTTGGCGAACGACGCCAGCTCATGGCCCTCCTCGAAGTGCCTGGCGGCGAGCGTGTCGGCGGCATCGGCCGCCTCGCCGAACGCCTCGCACGCATCGGCGACGTCCATGGCCAGGCGGTCGACGGTGTCGGCGACGCGCGCCACGCCGGGCGCGGCGACGCGCGCCGCGTTGACGGCGGCCTGCAGCACGCCGGCGCGGCGCGCGGCCTCGCCCACCAGCGCCGCGAGGCGGCGCTGCGCCGCGGCCACGCCGCGCGCGCGCGCGCCCCCGTCCAGCGCGTCCAGCCCCGCGCACTCGCCCCCGCCCGGCGCCACCACTAGTGCGTTCAGCGCGCTCAGCAGCTGCGACGCCTCGTCCGCGTCGCCCGACACGCCCAGCGTGGCCGGCGGCACCGCGATCCCATTCGTCGCGTCCAGCAGCGCCACGTCCTCCGCCGCCGCCGCTTCCGCCGCCTGCGCGAGCGCCGACCCACTGCCCACCACCGGCACCACCACCCCTGTCTGCACGCTCTGTTCCTGTCCCATGAATGAGCCACCAACCACGGTCGGCTGAGTCCAGCACCTTCTTATGATAGCCGCACACTCTCAACTCTTCCCAAGTTCGAGTTCACCGCGTGTGCCATCAAAGCCCGAGACACCCATCTCGCTCGCAAGCATTGCATCGTCCACACACATGTGTCCCGCTTTGCATCCTTGCATGCAGCACGCAGAACTCTACAAAAACTCAAAGTCGCGTTTACGACACTAGCACTCAAAACATAGACACTTTACGAAAAGGCTAGCTGGGGGGCGGACCCGATGGCGGGGGCGGCACCGGTCCATTTTGTTGCATCTGCGGGGGCGGTGGGGGTGGGGGCTGCGGCTGCGCCTGTTGCGGCTGCGCCTGTTGCGGCTGCGCCTGCTGCTGACCACCCAAGTTCATGGCGGCCATGCCGCTCATGACGCCGGGCATACCCATCTGAGGGTGGGGCGGGGGCATCATCTGCATGCCGCCCATGCCCATGCCCATGGGCACGCCCGTCATGTAATAGGGCATGCCGGTCATGTAGGCCGCGTGGGGGTTGGGCATCATTCCGCCGTACATCGACATGGGCGGCGCGACCATGGGCGGCATCTGCACGCCGGGCTGCGGGGCCATCTGCATGGGCGCGGCCTGCGTGGTGGGCGGCTGCGTGACCGCACTGGTCGAGCTCTGGACCGTGGTGTTGGTTTCGGTCTCCGCGCCCATCCAGTCAGACATGAGGTCGAACTCGGCCTTCGCCGGCGGCGACGCGCGCGAGACCGCCGTCTTCCCCTTCTGCGCGCTATCGGGCGTGGTGGACGGCAACGAATCGACGTCATCCTCGTCTTCCGCGTCGTCCGAATCGCTCTCCGTCTCGTCCCTCCGCTTCTTTTTCGCCGTCTTGCTTCGGCCCTTCTTTTTCTTCTTCTCCGCTTTCTTCGACCGACTAGCATAATCCTCGTCCGACGACTCCTCTTCCGAGTCCTGCGCCACCTCGCGTCGCGACTTGGTCGCTTTGCGCTGACGCCGCTTCTCCACCACACCATCATTCAGGTCCTCTTCTTCCTCCTCGCTAGCGTACCGACTCGACTTCTTCCTACGCCCGCCCTCGTCGCGACGTCGCTGCGGTTCCGTGCGTCCCGAACTGCGGTAATCGCTTCGGCCCGAATCTCGACGATCGCTTCTCCCAGAGTCGCGACGTCTGTCGCTACGCCGATCATATTCCTCGTCGTATTCCTCGCGATAGCGTGATTGGGTAGACGGCGGTAATCCCCCATCCATTCGTCGCCCATAGCCGGTGTGTGCGGGCGCACGAAAACGGTCCCGATTCATCGCCGGCTCACGAGCGAAACGTTCCACCCCACCCTCGTATCGGCGGTAGTCGTCATGACGCGGGGGCAGCGTGTTGACAGGTGGCTGTACCTGTTGGGGTCTTCTGCCCATGCGCTCAGCCCACACAGATCGGGGCTGGGGCTCCTGTTCGGCGCGGTGCTGCGGGACGTCCTGGAACAGCTCGCGCTCACGGCCGTAGCGCGCGTCGCGCGCGTCTCGCTCGTAGCGGTGCGCGGGCGTGGGCGCGGGGGCCTTCTTCCAGGAGCCCTCGTACTTGAGCCAGATGAAGTTCTGGAGGCGGTCCTTGTCGGCGGGGTCGGGCTCGGGGAACTCGGCGGGGTCCCAGGTGGCCAGGAAGCGGCGGTTGGCCTTGTCGTTGCCCACGTCGGCCATGCGGCGCACGTCCTCGCGCGTGAGATCGCGCCCGTACACGTCCTTCACGCGCCGGTTCGAGATGCTGCGGTGCACGTCCGCGCACTCCTTGCAGATGAACGTGCCCACCGTGAGGTTCACGTACTCCGGCCGCCCGCCCCCGCAGTCCGCGCAGTACCCGTTGCCCTCCTGCCGCCGCTGCACACCCACCATCGCACGCTCGTTCTCCTCGTACTCGCGCGACATCCTCGTCGCCCCTCTCGATCGCGCGCGCACGCGCCGTACAACTGCCGCGCAACGCCTCTCCGCTGCCGTACCTCCACTCTGCTCGCACTGCCCAACACTGCTGGCCGGTTATGACCGTTGTTTGACTCGCCGTTTTTTACGTTTTTTATTTTTTACGACGTGCTTTCCCACGTTGCTTATGCCGCCTGCTTCTAGCAGTTTCCCTCATGTAACGTTTCTTTTTGTGTATGCCATGCTGTACGTGTACAGTACTACTTACTGGTTTCCAAGGTGATCCCTGCCTATTTGCTCAACGGAAAACAGAGCCTGTATGGTATTGTATATTATGGCACCGGTGCTTGCCTCATAGGTCCCTCTGGGTGCGCGTGTAACACCCAATGACCGAATCTACAGTGTCAAAAGTGAATAACAATGTTTTTAAACTTTCTATCTATTTTCCTCCTTCAGTATCACGATAACGATTCGGTCGTTTTCATTACAATCATCGTGTGTATCTCGTACGACAGCCCACTTGATGAATTCGTCCCCCTATCGCAACTGGCATCGTCACAGCAACTTACGACTTCATGATTCCCGTGGTTTGTTGTTGTCCATATATTCGAATTTTTCCAAGTCAAACAAAGGATACGTTTAAGCCATTATGAAGGAGAGACATGCTGAATATTGCCAGTAGTGTTGGCTACACATTGGCTTGATTGTTGAATCTTCGACACAGGAACAAGAAGGCAGTGATGTAGGGCGGACCGATGTGTAAAGCGATAACGGGTGCAAAATTTTGTGAAAGCTAACCAATTAAAGGTAATTTGCGAACCAAATTTGTGAAAATTGGTCAACGACCAAATCGCTACTGTAAGCCCACAAAACACAAGTGTCATACCACAGTTGGTCTCTGCGTCGCAGGCCGCCGTCGGTCGATAATACTAGCATCTGATACTGCTTGCCCCCAGCAGCACAACCTCGACACACACGAAGATGGTGTCGCTACGTCTGCAGAAGCGGCTGGCGGCGTCGGTGCTGGGATGCGGGAAGAACAAGATCTGGCTGGACCCGAACGAGATCAACGAGATCTCGATGGCGAACTCGCGCCAGAACATCCGCAAGCTGGCGGACGACGGGTTCATCATCAAGAAGCCGGTGGCGGTGCACAGCCGCGCGCGCGTGCGCGAGAAGAACGCGGCCAAGGCGAAGGGGCGCCACATGGGCTATGGTAAGCGCCTGGGTACGCGGAACGCGCGCCTCCCGCAGAAGCTGCTGTGGATGCGCCGCCTGCGCGTGCTGCGCAACCTGCTCAACAAGTACCGCTCGGCGAAGAAAATCGACCGCCACCTGTACCACCAGCTCTACCTGGCCTCCAAGGGCAACCAGTTCAAGAGCCGCCGCGTGCTCATGGAAGCCATCCACAAGGCCAAGGCTGAGAAGGCGCGAACGAAGGCATTGGAAGAGCAGTTCGAGGCTCGTCGTGCTAAGAACAAGGCCGCGCGCGAGCGTAAGGCGAAGCGTGCGGAAGCGCGTCGTCTGGAAGCCGTGGCTGCTGGTAACCCCGCACCCAAGGCGTAAGCGATATATAGGTTTGCAATCGGCACGAGCAGTGACTAGTGTTGAGTAATTCGCGCAACCCTATGACTGGCTCAAGTCACTAGTGTGATAATAGCGACTAAACTACACTCCAGCTTGTGACTGACTGTGCCTCATCTCATCTTGCATCCGTTGCTCCAGCGATGATGATTCGGAACGGGCGAACGAACATTAGTGACTGACACAGTTTAGTTAGTAGTAACTTGTTGTATTGCTAATCTAAATCCAAGGACTCCAGCCCGGATAAACTGAGGCAAGTGTTTGGAATGCTCTGGCTTCGTCTATCAAACGAGCGACATGTGCCTCGACCGAGAGTCGATTGGTTTCTTCCATTCCGTCCAACTTTTCCGCAATTCTTCGCAGCGCACGTTGAGCCTCTTCGCTGACTTTCTCTTTCGACGATTTGCGAGGCTTGCTACCGTTGCTGTCATCTGAGCTCACTAAATTTGCGGGTGGGAGCACTTCTTGGTCTTGCTGCGTTGAGGTTTGTTGCATTTGTTCTCGCAAAACTTCTTCCGGCGACAGTCCCCAATTATACATAGGGTCGTGTAACAACACCTCGATTACGGTTAACAGCACATCCTTATTCTTTCGTAGAACATCGAGCGTAACTTCACAACACCGACGAAATGCACCATCAACACCTCGCACCCCAAACCCGTCTACCACATCTCGTGACAATCGGAAAGGCATTAATTCGGGCGTGGGCAACAATTTCCCTTGTTCAAATGCGATTCCAAAATCAATGTGGACGACTTCGCCAAGCGCGGTATCCATTAAAACATTCGACAAATGTCTATCGCCTATACCAAGAATAAATCCGACAATCGACATCACAGCTACAGACCGAGTATACGCGAGTTGACGCGAATACCAATCGACTGGGTCTGGCCAACGTTCGAGGAAGAAGTAACGAAATACTGGCTGCAGTTTGTGCCAATTCATCTCGAGGAAGTTCACTCTCAACTGTGTCGCATTCGCTCCACGGATAAGGTTAAATGCGCCACTTGACATTTTGCTATGGGTCATGTCATGCGGGCGATATCGTTCATGTAATGATTTCCGCGCCTTCTGGCCTTTGATATTCGTGCCCTCGATTAGCACAGCACCGAGTGGTTCGGTATTCATCACAAATTGCATTATCCCCGAAAACGGCGACAAGGGAACAATACGATAAGTTCTAACAATAAGACGTCGACGAGCCGCAGTTGAATCGCGACGCAATAACTCATTGAAAATAGTGAACATTTGTTCCATAACCGCATCACCACGCAAGTCATCTCTTCCCTTGACGAGTTGGCTGTACACCTGCCCATCAGACCCTACGCATTTCACGGTTAATGGCCGACTTAAACCACCACAAACACCGGCTTGTTTCTCGAAGCGTACGATATGAGGAGGCTTGTAATTCGGATCGGAATACCCGTATAGGGGTAGTCCCATCGTGGGCACAGCCACAGCAGACAAATCAGTAATGCTGCACAAGGATTTTCGACCGATATTCAACGTCTTCTTTCCGTCTTTCTCATGCTTGGGTGTTTCTGAGAGTTCCATGTATGCATCCGTGACTTTCTTCATTTGGACGATGGTTGTATCACCCGTTGCCTTAAGTCGCTCGAGTATTCGATCCGCAGAATCCTTCTTCTCCTTATCGCCTTTATAGAATGACGCAAGCTTCTCCTCAGTCCCCACTCGAGTGGAGTTGGACAATGCCAACAATTGCCACAAACAATGAGTCGGAAATTGTTTCGCCATTGCCTCTAGTGTCGCACTGAGCGTGTCTTGAAATCCGTCATCTCCAGATCCACCTAATCGAGAACATAGCTGAGAGAATAACGGCAACAACTTGCTCAATGGCACGTCAATGGGAACATAGTCCTTATTGCCGGGGATAAGATCTTTCGTAATCAAGTTACGAACATTCCCAGAATCTAACCACAAGGCAACAAGTCGGAAAGCGCAGCGTAAGTCGTTCGCCGATCCATCTCTAAGTGCACCAGCGTAATGTCGACAAGCCAACATTCGCCAATGCGCATATTTGGTTTCCAGGTTTGACAACTGAACCTTATCCATTTGAATGTTTCTCTTCTTATGCTTCAGATATGTGTCAAAATCTTTTTGTAGCTTGGTTTTTCCTCCGACCTTCGACTTTCGTCTACCAGAAGAAGAGCCCGCAGGGTTTCCTTGTTGTTTGATGTTCTCCAAGTTTGCAATTTCTTTCTCCGCTTCTCTAAGTGATGAAACCATCGACTCATACTTCTTCGTCTTTCGATAGTTGTCTATCGTAGTTATTTGAGCGTCTGCGAATTCGGCCATAAAGTAGTGCACCTTGTTTCTTCTTTCAAGATTCTCCGCCCTGTCGAACGCCTTCAACCCGAGCTCCAAAAATGTCATGAAAACGAAAATCGGTTCAATGTCTCGTAATTCCGTGCACCATGTTGCTGCAAGTTGGCAAGCCTGAGCCCGTACTTCGGCTATGTCATCTTGATTTCCATCCATATTGGCCCATTGCAACAAAAACGATACATCCCCGGTTCTCGATGTTTGCTGTCTGAACGAACCCCTCAGCTCTTTGCGTAGTAGAGTCTTCACTTGTAATAGAATGTTTTGTTTTGCTCGGCCATCCTGCCCAGCAGTCCAACGAAGTCTTGACTCTTGTAGTTGCCACGCAATTGCGTCTACTGCCGATGCCTTTGATAAAGACACGGATGAACGAGAACCTAGCGCTGTCGCGGCGCGTGCCCACGAACCTATGCCACCACTGGCCAGAAGTTTTTCGGAAACATTGGCAGAAACTTTCGCAAGAACCGTTGGACTTCCAACACAACGGGCAATTGAATTTAGAAGATCAAGCGATAAATCATGAGAAGACGAATTAGTGCTGTCCAAAGGAACATCGCAGCCTTCATGTGAACCTATCCCGACTTTAGATTCAAGAAGGGACAAGACGTATTCGTTTTGAGATTCTGATAAGGAGTGTAAAGAATTCAAAAACTGGTTCCGGGCGGAGGGTGGTTTCGGAACACCCGATTCGTCCTCCGTTCCAGTACATACAGAAACAACCGATTCAATCTTGTTCAACATTCGAACTCGTCCAGCCATTTGGTACAGTCGATACGCAGATTCCGAAGTATCCATCTGACCCAACCAATCCACTTGTGATTCACGCCCACATTGCAGTGCGTTTGACATAGATTTTGTGTCACCAGAGGATAGGGCGGCCAAAGTGCGATGGATAGTTTGATGAAGCCCGATAATTTGCTTACAATGTTGACGGCGGGTGCTCGGAACAATAACATCAGGGATTTCCCAATCGCTCAATTTCCATGCTGCAGCGAATCGCCTTTCATTCAGTTCATTAACCAATTCCAAGTATTGATTTGGATCTTTCAGGGTCCTACCCTGCGCAAGTTCATCTTCTAGTACCTTGCTTTTCAGAGTATCCCAATAGCAAGATATCATATTCGTACAACCAAGACCGTGAAGGGAACTCAACACCATTAATTCCCGTTTCGGCACCGAGTCGGAGTTGGTGATAACAGGATTTTGAGAAAACAAGCCTCGTGAAAGTCTTTGGTTACTCATCGCATCTAATGTCCCAATAGACCTGCTCCAGTTCGCGTCTAATACAGCTACCTGCGATGATATTTTCAGTAAATCATCGTCCTGTCCGAGCCCTCTTCCCATGTCGGGCTCGTTGATATTATCTGCAACGACACGAAAGACATGTTCCACCGTTCTCCGAGCGTTTTCTTTCACCGATTCCTCCGCAACATGACTTGGTCGTCGAGATGACGCACGTGCTGCGGACGATCTGCTACCTCTCGATCGTAAGGTCGTGCGTTCTTCTTCTACACATTCATGTTCGATGTGGAGCGAAGCATATCGTGCTGCAGAGAAATACATACCGACACGAGCAGCCGCTTCAGCAGTCACTTGATATGGAATATCAAGCGAATATAGGTGTGGGAGCTCATCATTCAAGCCATCCCTTTGGTAGACAGTGCCAACCCCATTCAAGCGCAAATCATCTAGTCGGAGTTGACACACTGTATCTAAACCGTGTACAACGTAGCGCACAGCTTCAAACGGTGCATTCATATTTCTCAGAACATGTTTTGTGATAAGCCGACTGATGTTTTGAAGAGTTTCATCATCCGCGTAACTGGCCAAATCCATCAGCAGATACGGGAACATTAAACGGGAGAAATCTTCGGATACAAAACATGTCGATGCAAGTCTCTTGAAAGCACTGTTAATACTGTGAAACGCCAATGTGGCGGTAACTCGTTTGATCCATTCGCATCCAGGCGATTCATTGCCTTTGGTCTTCTTCGATAGTGCCCAACATTTCTTATCAGTCAGATTCAAGAACTTCGGGTCCACAAGGCAGCCGGAGATTGCATCGTAAAACTCAAAAGCTTCGCTTTGAATTTGTTGGGATCCCTTTTTGCGAGCGATAACTCGTAACTCCTTCAACGGTTCTAAGACAAGTTTGTTGTTTGCATAAACTTCCCTTCCTTCACTAGAACCTAAAACTGCAACAAGACCTGTGTACGCCACTTGTGAGAGCATAGGAGAGCCGCCGAAAAGCAGCTTTCGGAGAGCTGGTAACGCTTTCAGAATTCCATCCTCGACGACTTCATAATCATCTGATTCGCTGACGGCAACAATCCTTTGCTCTTTCCTCCGTTGTCTGCTTTCAAAAACAAGAGATGTTGGATGAATCGTCCCCAACACACCAATAAGCCATGTGCATTCTTGAAGAATGTCTTGAGTCGTATTGGGAGAATTCTCCTCAGAGGAATGAGGAGGCGAAGGCGTAGAACATGGACTTATCTCTTGTGTGATATCGATTAAATAACCAAGTACATCATTCAAGAGATCAAGCATTTTTTCAGGTCGACCTTCGCTTCTTAGCCAAGATTCTTCTTGAATCGACGACGCAATAAGAGCTCGATTTTCTTCTACAAGCGCCTTTCTAAGCCTTCTTAGTTTCGAAACAGTTAGAATATCGTACCTTTCTCCTCGTGATATTCGTTGTTCGGAAGTGACGAATGTAGACATTTCTCTAGTGATGGGTAACAATGCTGCTTCATTAATACTGTTCTTCCAAGCCCTCTCTTGTGTCTTTCGTACCTCAGCGAGATGCGGTTCATTGGGAACCAAATCAACAGATGAAAGAGCTTTCCACATCTTCTGGTCGCTCATGGACTTAGCGATATGTTTCAATCCGTCGAGAGCTGCAGCTTTCGATTCCGGTCCCGCTTTACTTGCTGATAAATCCACAAGAATGGGAAATGATAGGGATAGCAGTTCAAACATGCGCCGCTCTAGATGCGAATCAAAGTCGTCAGAACATGACAAAATTTCCTCATCCATAAAGAAGTCACGCAAAGTAAATGGAGTGTTATCTCCATGGTAAATTGTTTGTTCGACAACAGCTTTGAACAGCCACAGCGCATTGAATGCGGTCTCTCGAAACCGAAAGCCTTCAATAACAAGTTTCAAAAATAGTCTCCTTCTGTTGAGTTCTTGTAAAACTTTATAGCCGGTTATCTTCCAAATGGCTCCGACAATTAGAAAAGCGTCTGTACGGTTTTGGGGGTGAACTGGGCAAGGAGGACCAGAGAAAAGTTTCCATACGGCCAGGAGAATGGAGACAAGAGTGCCAGGTGTTGCTGTCTTCCCGGACAGTTTTTCAGAGACTGCCAAGGTTTCTTCCGCTTCGCCTGGCTCACTCTCCATAGAATTCAATAGTTGCCCCTTCATTTCCCGAGAGCTGAATACTTTGGTGGTTTCACTTTCGGCCTTGCACAGTTGGTTCAAGGCCGTCCAAATAACCACAGGGTCATAGAACGGCGGATTTATCCCACTACAGTCTCGAAAGAAGGCATTTGGTCCCTCTACGTTGTTCATAAAAACTTGGAATGATCCAGCCGATATGCTCGTCAGAAGATGGATAAACACTTCTTCACGATTGTTCGCAATAAGATCGGCTGCACTGGTGTCTATGGATGTATCGATGGCGCGCCATAAATTGATGCCATGTCTATCGAAATTTCCGATGAACATCATGGGGTATACTCTACTAAGAGGACCGACATAGGACTCCAGCAAATCGTTCATAGAATAACCAAGTGCATCGCAATAACTTTTCGTGTTCGTCAACCTACCCGATTCTTTATCGGAGAGGAGAATAAAGGGGAGTAATTGAGATGTGTAATCTTTCATCCAATCAATTAAAGCTCCAGGCCTACAACGGTCCGAGTCGAGAACGAGTCTGACCGGAAAAGTCTTTAGGCTATCAAAACTTTTGAAAGATGTGAACCAATTTGGGAGGACGAGCCTCTCTGCTATTGCGAACAGTTGCTCAGGGCTGCTTACGCTCAACAAAACGCAGAGGCGAACAATCACATTGAACGCAATTTCTTCAAGGGAAGAGTCTTGGCTTATTCGAGACAAGATTTCAAACAAGCAGGTTGGGAGTTGACTGGGGCATTCTGCGCCAACTTCACCGAGCGTGACTAAAGCGGATGAGCCTCGTCCGGAAGCACCAGCACGCTCGAATGGCTCACGGGTTCGCTTAAATTGTTCAACTTCGGAATTGCTTAACTTCCATGATTTAACTTGCAAAGAATCCTCGAAATCAGCATCATTATCATCATCCATACCTTCGTAACAATCCGAACATTGTTCGACCGATGGTAGTGCCTTTTCCAAAACCGTCACCACTCCAGAATTATTCCGGTACGCAGCAATTTTCAAGAAAACATGATACGCGCCAGCTACGGCCATACGCACACCTGCGTCACAGTCCATCATCATGTTTCGGAGCCACTCCCGAATGTTTTGGCTAGGTTTCATCATCGCACCATCCACTGCCATTAGCTCCTGACTAGATTCAGGATGGCTCATGACGATACAGTACAAAAGCTTGATCGAAAAGAGAGAGAACGCAATTCGAGTAGTTCGCGGCATGTTGGATCCGTCCCGTTCCCGAAACATTTCATAAACTTCAACTATTCCAGACAGTAACGATGGCTGAGGAACTCGACTGCGGTCGCCAAACTGTTGAGAGTTTTCACTTTGCGCTGTCCAAATGTGGTTAGTACGTAGAGCTCGGGACGCATAATCGAGAAACGAGCATCGAAGACGTTCATGACATTGCAGTGGCGGATATCTGTCACGCAATTTGGATGAAAAACTTTTCAAATGAGTTTCTGTTGCTTCGGCAGCCCGTTCTTCCAGTTCTTCCCATTTCTTGGCGAAATGGATAACGTCGTGGACTGCGCACGCATCGATAGTCCGACTTTCATCATGAAAGAATATTTCCCAGAGATGGGTACGGATATTGAAATAGATACCACTGTCGATGGCACCTGACGCCACGAGTGCTCGACAAGAACTATCTTCCTCTCTGATTTGTGATTCAAGTTTTGATATTTGTTCTAGGCAATTTTTGCATTGCTCCAGCACTATTTCTCGAAGCTTAGGTAGAGCTCGAATAGAAGACTTCAACACAGAGGCAAGACGAGAAATAGTAGATACCGAGTCCCCAGCACTGTTTCCTTCTCGTGTTGATATTTGCGGTGAAGCAATTGAATCAACATCTATCACATCAGATCCTGTACTCATTCTATCTGAGTCTCCATCGCCAGCATTATCACCATTATCTCGATCGGAATCCGGAAATTTATCATCATCAGAATCGTCGGAGTCATCAGACCATGCCAGAGCTTTCTTGCGTGATGCGGCGCTGGCACCATGGGTAGAACCTTTTCTCCTTTTCTTCTTCGAGCCGTCATCACGATCTTGGTGACTTCGCGTTCTCTTTGATCCTCTAGTCTCCGAACCAAAATAGATGTAGGTTTTGATTCGGCTCACAATTGCAGAGGTTTCCTTCTCAATTGCGCAGCAAACACTCCCACACACATTCGATACTATTTTCGATAACAAGTCCGAGAATCGTGTTAACGGACTTCCATTGAGATTATCGAATTGCGATGCGCCTGAACTTGAACCAAGAGTTGACGAACCAGATTGACCACTTCTCCAAAGAGAGTATACTGAAGCACTACCTTCAATCAATACTGATAATAAACTATGAGACTGAACATCTTTCAATTCAGCTGTTGCTGCAAGTTTTTCGAGAATAAGAAACAGTATTACCAACAGTTGGCTAACCGACTTTTCCCCCTCGAGGTCATCGATTCCAATCACGCCGTGACGCACGCCTTGACCGAGATAATCAGCAACTATGAATGCAACACCAATCACAAAATCAAGACTTTCCTTCAATGGGACAGTGATATTGCTATCGGACAGCCAAGAATAACGAGCTTTGAACTTTGTCATGAAACTAGACGGCGTCATTGGTTCATCAATGAATATCGAAGATTCTTCTTCTCCTTCTTTTTCGGTGGACAAACTATCCAGAAAACATAACACTTGTTCGACTAGTTCATGTTCGATCGAAGCAGTAACAGATGGTGAAATGTTGAAATATGCAGCTTCTCCATCGGAATAATGCTGGTGATAATCCACAGTTTTCAATTGAAACAAGAACCTTTTCAAATCACGATTAGTTGCTAGTAGTCCCATCTTCGCACGTTGCACGTAGCTCTCTCCACTAACATTGGAACCAATTTTAGCCGTGCAAAAATGAGAAATAAACGCGTCAACATCGCCACAACCAATCTGATCAATATTCGTATCCGAGATACGATTTTGATCCATCAACGGAAGTACGCAAACTCCGCGGCTCAGTCCTAGAATAGAACTGATTGCATTCTGAAGCGCCGGGACAGAAGCTTCACGGATCTCTTGTGGGTCACAAAATCGGAGCAGACTCCCACATAAATTCAAACTGAAGTTTGAGCTTTCATTGTTTCGAACACCTGCCACCGAAATGTGAGCTCTTAGAAACCGAACCGAATTCGAGGATAGCGATTGCGAGCTGTCCGAAAACAAGCTCTGCCAAGAAAGTGATTCCTTGCGCAACGAAGAGCTGGACGAAGATGCGGCATAAACAACGGATTTATCCACCAAACCAGAACTCAATAACAAAACCAAGCATTCCATGAGTGGTTGTTCCGCAGCTGACGCAACGGAATTCCTAGAATGTCGAGCTCTATGGGTCCGGTACGAGTTCGCATACTTGATACGCATTAATTGTTCGAGAAAACAAGTGTAGATGTCCGACCACGTATTCCTGCAATCGAGAAAGTCAGTATTTTCTTGCATAGCATCCTCGTTCACTTGATTTAGCACATGAGCAGCTTTTTTCACTGCAATCTGCACCACCAGACAACAGTCGACTAAAACTTCAACGGGTAACTTTCTATGCGAATGGCTACCATCTTTCGAAAATAGCTCGGTTATAGCCCGAGTCACCCGAGCGCAGGCGACAGGTATATCGGATGGGTGTTCAAACGATTCGGAATCGCGCTCCAATACATTCCCTAACACTCGTAACCACACAGAAAGATGTACAGGTGAAATTTTCTTTGAACGAATCGTTTGTAAAACTTCATCAACCCCAAAAATCAAACCAGCGACCTCAATTTCAGCATCACGCACTTCCTCAATGGTTCGTATCATTGACGAAGAACTAGAGCTCAGATCAGTTTCGATTCGCTCACGAATCGGAAGAATAGACTCCGGCTGATTGTTACACAGTGCTAATCTGACCAACATTCTGCATGCGCGTACCACACAGTCCACATACCTGCGTTCCGTCCAAAGAACAAACACAACAGGAATGGTTAACTCGAGCACTTTTTTAGCGGCGGCACTTCCGGTGAAATCCAAGCAATGATTCTCCAGGACCACGGTGATACAATTGAGTGCCGTCGCCTGTGCTTCACGCGCATGTCGTTCTCTCAACGACTTGGAAATGATAAGAATCTGGCAGCATTTTTCAGCCAGTACAGCCCACCCGTAATCAAACCCCACCATATCGGCGCCTTGCCTACCCTGTTTCCTCGACAACACATCCCACGTCGAAGTAGGTTTCGCGAGTAAGACGAACGCTTCCTTTGCGAAGTTCGACGTAGTGTCGGACTGATGATAAAAGTCGCCACGTCCAACAATCTGTTCGACACAAACACGAGCCCAGTTCTTCACCAACCCCGACGTGAGCATCGCACGATTGTCTTCGACCAGCAACATATCTCGGAATATCTGCCACAACACATCGCTGAGTAGGGCGCGAAGGCCGGGTTCGGAAAGCCACTGATACAGGAATGTGAACAATGGTGAAACAATGCCTCGTAATACGCCCGGCGCGTTAGATGCGTTGGCATTTTTTATCAGAGTTTTCAAGCAGGTGACATAGTCCATTTTCACGGTAAGCTTCTTCGTCTTTGCTGAAAGAGCATAGTCGAGCATATCCGCCATCGCATCAATCACCTCGACCGCGAGTCCGGACCAACTCAGAAATCTATCGTTGTACGCTTCCTCGTTGGGAGGCCCAGTACAGACCTCGACAATGGAGTTTTTCGTGAGCGCATGGCAAGTCGCGCGTTTCGAGAGATTCTCAGCTATGGCTGCAATCGCGGCATTTTTCTGCGTTCTCGTTGCTTTCTTTCCTGTGCCATGGAGCAATTTGATTTGGTTGCGAATGTTGTACAGTGCGTCCGACATAGTCACAGCGAATCGAAAGAGTGGGCACTACATGCGCGTTGGGATTGGTTTGTATCGAGGAAGGGATACGCACCTAGCCGAAACGTGAAACCCTACGCGATGCACCCAGGCGCAGTTTGGAAACACGGTGAGCTGACGTATTGGAAGAGAACGCTGATCGGCTGCAGCACACAGATGGGAAAGTGCGGGAGTGGATCAATTGATCCACTGTAAGAAATAAAATTGGCAGCTGCAGCGCCCCATTGTAAAGCATACGGTTTTGCAAGTGTTCCCTCGCCAGATAACTTATTACCTGCTGCGCATGGCATGCTGAGTTAACCCTCGCGCCTGGTCATTCCTTCCGTTTCCTTGTTGAAGTGCATGCATTGTGGCTCGCGAAGTCGAGCAAGCTTCGTCCTCGTACCGCCCACGTTCCACTCGCGGAATAGTACTGGAAAATTCCCGTATCCCGTTTGTTGCCGGAGTTTGATTCAAATGACGAAGAGAAGCCGTGAACAGTTCGAAAATCTCATGGAGATTGACGTCGGCGCGTGGGCGCCTCCGCCCAACAATGTCGCCATAAAGCGACCGGAAGAAGTTGCATGTTTTTCGCGCAATGCCGATCGAACCATCCTGTACGGGTCGCGATGTAAGCTATCAAAGTATCAGGAACCACCCCTCGGCGCGTACCTCAAACGCGGTTTCGATACGTTTGTGGAGAAACGCCGCGATGACAAGGAGCCGTCGGGAGTTGAACCGGTTGTAAGGGCGCTTCGGAAGAATGGATTCAACGTGAAGAAAGATGCCACATTTGTTACGTACAGAAACAATCTGAACAAAATTGCAGGCACACCGTATAACGACCGTGATGCATGGGAGATTGACTCGACGTGTACTACAGAGGACGGCCCGACTTTTCTTGATGTGCGGAAGCTTGACGATGGAAGGCAAGAGAATCAAAGACAGAAAGAATTCATGTACATGGGCTATTACTTTGAAAACTTGTGTACTGGTGCCGCGGATGAGGTGGTAGATGCGAACGTGGAATTCTGCAGCATCGTGAAACTACGCTTGGGAAACGAGAATATTCTCATGGCGGCAGAGATTGATTGCGAGGAAAATGGCCAGTACAAGGAGCTCAAGACCACGAGCGAACCTCGAAGTCGGCGCGCCGAGGATATTTTGTTCAGACATCGAATGATGAAGTATTGGATTCAGAGTTACCTTGCGGGTGTACCCGAAGTGGTGGTGGGAATGCGAGATACCAGAGACTTCCTCAGGCATGTCGAAATATTTGATACGTTCACGATGCCACAGCTTGCGAAGGAAAGGCTACCAAGGTATGAAAAAGTATGGGACCAGAAAACTATTGTTGGGTTTCTTCATTTCGTTCTTGCTCGTATACGAAATGCGTGCCAGAAACATGTGGGCAAGACAGTCAGGGTGCGATATGAACCGAACGAGAAGAAAGTTATTATGCGCGTACTCGAAGAAAGTGATTTCAATGACCGCATGAAAACCGAAATTGAGTAAGCATTACTCTACTCGACATGCCTACGTTTCAAGCAAACTCAGTGTCTCCCCTGCATACTTTCCTGTTCTGCTGTCTTGCCAGTCCCAGCTTGATTTGTATTACGATTTCTGATTTCATGGAACTGGGTTACTTAAGCTATAAATTTTATTTATAGTTGTACCTAAATTATTAAAATTTGCACTGCAGTTGTCATTGATCCGGGCATTTGCCAATGACAAGAGTACGCGCCATGCACACAAAAAGCGCCAACATTAACAGAAACGGGACGTCACTACACGATGACTACGAAGAGTGAGATTGGTGCGTTAAACTTTTATGGCCAGAATACATCGCTCGCCCCAATCCTGCAGACGGGTCGTGGGCGGGATGCTGCTCTACGCGCAGCGCGTGGCGATGAAAAGCGACTGTATCGAATGTTTCCGACGCAAGAAGCGTCGTTTTGTTTCGCCGATTCAAAGCCACACCTTTCGCTCCGGGTATGGGCGTATGAAATCGACGAAAATGGGAGACGTCGTTTTGTGGTTGCCTCGTACTATTCGTTCTGGCGTTGGTATCGACGCTGTATCCGACGTGGCGCGGTGTTGCACTTTTACGAAATTATTCGACGCGCCTCTGCGTGCCGCCTGTACTTTGACCTCGAGTACACGCTTGCGCATAACTCGAACGTCGATGGCAATCAATTAATTGTGAAACTGCGTGAGGTTATCGGACAAATGAAGGAATGTGCGGGAAGGAACCTTGAGTGTGTCGTGCTCGACAGTACGACGGAGAGGAAGTGGTCGAAACATCTTATTTTCCCGTCTATCGTGTTCTACGATAATGAGCAGGCGGGCGAGTTTGTGGAAAAAGTTGTACAACACATGGGCGACGATGCGTTGGTCAATAATTCGGACGGGGCTCGAGTACCTTTCGTCGACCTCGCTGTGTATTCGAAAAATCGATGTTTCAGACTTGTCGCAAGTTCCAAATTTGGAAAGACTGCTCGTCTACTTCCTGAAGGGCATCCAAAGGAAGGGCGTCTGAGCATTGGCGAAACCTTATTCTTCGATTCACTCGTGTGTAACGTCTCGGCCGATTCGAATTTAATCGGTTCGCTACGTCCCATTCGGGAGGCACCATACGTTCGTCGCAATTATTCCACTCCGAACCGTAGGCATTCTGAAGACGGTGGAGATCATGTTGAGCGAGACAGTTTAGTCGACAAGTATGTGATGAGCATCGTCGGGCCTCATGGCGGTGGAATTTATGGCGTGACGTCCTTACGTGGCGCTTTAGCCTACTCCATCAAGGGCGGATACAAGTACTGTGCCAGGATTCAGAGACACCACAAATCGAACAACGTCATTTTCGTAGCCGACCTCGTGACGAGAGAAATGTTCCAGAAATGCTTCGATCCCGATTGCGCACAGTTCTGTTCCGACCCGTGGGACATCCCCGAATGGGTGTTCCCTACAGATGGCGAAGACAAGCTTTCTGATGCTGCGCTGAATGACATGATGGACAAACTGGATCAAACTATCTTGGTGGACAGACAGAAATCTGTGAAGACAACAGTTGAAGAGACAGAACTAACGGATGAAGTGCTGAATGCAGTGATGGATTGTGTTGAAGCTGAACTGTACGAGATGGAAATGGAAACAGGTAACACAAGCTAATGCCTACGGAAGCATGAAAGCCTAATTACTCCCAAGCTTGGCTGTTTCGAATCTAATCTCGATTTGGCCACTTGGTAGAGAGCCCATGAACTTTATTGGCAAGCTCATTGAGCACAACGTTGACTTGCTTTGTGTTGTTAATATGTTAATAGTCGCGTCTTCATTCCGTATATCTTCGTACCGTGCGCGTATAGAAGAGACATTTCATGTAAATTGAGCACATAAACTTCGTTTCCGGGAGGCTTCTCACCGATAATTCTTCAGGGTGTTACGCATGACGTTCGGAAGATGGTTACTCGCAGGTGGAGCGGCCAGTGCCTCGCGCTTCGCGGCCTGCAGGGCGTGAATGATATCGGTCATGTTTGTTTCGAGGACCAGTCCAGCACAGACGATTTCGTCGAGAACGAAGTGAATCTTGTCCATGTGAAAGATGAGGTCGAGTTCGCAGACGTTCTGGAAGCAGGAGTCGAGCGTTTCGACGAAGACCTGAATGAGGTCGAGGATGCCCAGCTCGCTCTCGCTCGCGTCCACGACGAACACGAAGAACAGGGTGGCGTAGTGGCGGTAGATGACGCGCACGTCGGGCCCCATCACCGTGCCGCCCTGCACGAAGTTGCACATCCCGTCGGTGCGCCGCGACAGCAGCGTGTACACCTCGCGTACGAACTGCTGCTCCGCATCCTCGCCGATCTGCGTGTAGAACTTGGTGAGGCGCGCCTGCCCGCTGTTGTTCAGCACCACCACGGCCTTGATCATGGTGTGTCGCGTAGCGAACTATTCGGGTGCGGAATGAGGCTGGGGTGGAACGAGGCCAAGGATGATTGGAGCCCACACGTGTCCAACAGGTGTAAGCGAACTACATGCATACAGCGAGTAAGAACGACCCATCAGATAAGTGGTGAGGATCAACTATGAGATCGCGCCAGTATGCATCCTCATCAACGAGCAGCGGTGGATCTGACAAGCAGCGGTGCCATTTCGAGTCGTTCGAATCTCCGATCCACGATGTCGCAGCCCGCATTTGTCGCCAGCACGCCGCTGCTGGTGGGGAGCACACGCCATGTGGCGCCGGCGGCGCTGCGGAGGCCGGCGCGCACGGCGCGGGTGAGCCGTGCCACGCGCCTGCACCGCGCGCCGTTCCGAGCGGTGGCATCGAACGATCCGCCCGTGGATGGCGGGAACATGGTGTCGAAACAGCCCAGCACGCTGTGGAAGTACTACGTCGGTGTTTCCACGCTACTCACCAACCTGTTCCCGGTGTGGACCATCGCGGCGGCCGGGAGTGCGTTGAAAGCGCCGCACCTGTACACATGGCTCACCACGCCGTACTTCACCGCGTGCCTCGCCGTGCTCATGCTCTCCATGGGCATCACACTGTCACTGGAGGATTTCCGTCGTGTGCTGAAGAGGTTCGGCGCGGTCATGCTCGGTTTTCTCGGCTGCTACGTCGCCATGCCCGCACTGGCTTTCGCACTCGCCAAGGCGTTCCGCCTGAGCCACGAACTCACGGCCGGGCTCGTTCTCGTGGGCGCCGTGAATGGGGGGCAGGCGTCGAATTTGTGCACGTTGATCGCGAATGGTGACGTGGCGCTATCTATCATGATGACCACGGTCACCACACTCGGTGCCATTTTTATGACACCGCTGCTATCGAAACTCGTTATTGGTGCGGTTGTGCCCGTCAACGCGCTGGGCATCGCGTTCTCGACGATTCAGGTCGTGCTCGCGCCGATTGCACTGGGCATGATCCTCAACCGCTACGCGAACAAATTAGTCAAGGCGATATTGCCGTTCTCCCCGGTTGTCGGTGTGGCCGCCACGTGCGTCCTGGTGGGCAGCAGTGTGGCGCAGTGTGCACCCGCTATCCTCAGCGCTGGGTTAGCGCTGCAGATACCGACCATGTTACTGCATCTGCTTGGTGGGCTAGTGGGCTACGGGCTGATTGGTGCGTTCGGGTACGGAGAAGTTGAGCGACGCACAGCAGCTATCGAGACGTCGATGAAGAGTTCGGCGTTCGCGTTCCTACTCGCTAGTCTCCATTTCGGATCGTACCTCGTGCGCGTGCCGGCGGCGGTGTCGGTTTGCTGGATGGCGCTTGTCGGGTCCACACTGGCAATCTTCTGGAGATACGTGCCGGTGAAAGGCAAGTTGCAGGCCGCGGAATAGTTTTTCATTCATCACCAATTGAGCCAGCTTTAGTGGATAATGTGTCGATGTAGGTCGTGTCACAGTCTATGTATGCTACTTGTTGTCGAATGCTTGTTATCGCCACGAACCCCAGTCGAGGTAGCGTAAGACGCCCGTCACCTTGCCCTGCTGCACGTCGTCGGTGCCCGACACGGAGCGAACGCCGTAAAATAGGTAGAGCGCGATGAGAAGCCCGATGTCGGCGCCCCATATCGCGCCGCAGTTGCGCGTCAGCGCGGCCAACCCGACGTTGGCGAAGGGCATGAGCAAAAAGCCGATGTTCAGCGCGCTCTTCTCGAACGTGCGCATCCCCTTGCGTGCGCGTAGCGAGGGGATGGTGAACAGCCATATCATCCAGAACCCGAGCGCCTGTCCGACGAGTGGCACTTGGTTGGTGACGTTGAACGCGAGTGCGCCACCGACTAGACCTAGTGCTACGGCTTGGATTTCAAAAACACGACGAAGACCTGTTTTCATAACGTTGCGACGCTCACGGGCTAACTCCGTGGTCACCCGCTCCATTTCCTTCTCGTCGGGAGTGGGCAGTGTGCGCAAGCCCTCATACTCGCGCCACAGCGCGAGGACCTTGGGAGGATTGAGCAGCAAGTCGTAGTCCACGCCGTCCTTGGCCAGCTCGGTGCGCACGAGCTGCTCCAGCTCCTCGGCGTTGCGCGGCGGCTCGGCGCTCATGCGCAGCCGGCGCGCACGCGGCGCACGAGCGCTGCAGCGGCGCGCTACGACCGGCGCGACGATAAGCGGCGCAGCGACGGTGAACGCCATGAGCTGGGGTGATTGTGGCGCGATGATCTCGAGGACGCATTATGATGCGTGGACGTGGTATGACGTCGGAACATTTTGGCGAACAAATTGCGTTTGCCGGCTTTCGACAGCCGCTCCGCCCACCTGTTGGCCATGTGCCAGTGGTCGTCCTCGGTGACCCGACTTGACATGGTTATCGAACGCGGGCCTGCGAAGGGAAAGGACTCCCGCTTCTGGCGCTCGATAAATTGGCAGGCTTCTCGCCAGTACTCTTCTTCTCTGGGACACTCTCGGTTGTCTTGGCGAAACATAGTGGTGGGAGTGGGAATGTTGTGTGATGTTGGTGAGGGATTGTTTCAGAGATGCGATGCTAATTCAAAGGTGCGAGGCACTATTTAAGTTGAAGCCTAAATTTAGAGAACGAAATAGTCGTCAACTCCAATGAGAAGTTGAGGTGAAAGACGCGCGTCCATTGCAGGAGAGGCGGTTGCGTCACAAGTGGCTTAATCGCCACAATTCAAGTACGTGGGTCAGAACATTCCGAGAAATTCGTTATTGCGAGCACGAAATCAACAAAGGTGGCCTTATTCGGCGCAGGTCAATATCAGTCGATGAGGTGTGTTGGTCAATCAGAAAAGCGTAGCGAGAATTATTGAGAAATGATGATGGGAGCAACATGCACGCGGATGCAGATCGCGTGTTCGTACATCCCATTCGTAGTGCGCGTGATCT
>JAAUYH010056609.1_pt1 | contig 22983 bp, 17 predicted proteins | sample 7278061 | NCBI WGS metagenome assembly JAAUYH01 (sample SAMN14350203, study PRJNA611818) | marine sediment metagenome | isolation source: surface marine sediment (0.6m) | place: French Polynesia: Moorea | collected 2018-08 | reverse complement strand
TGCGAACATTTCTTCGACGGGTTCAAGGCAAACCCTGAATATGCACTCCAATGTGCTGCAACCGCCTATGCGTCAGGTGCCCGTTGGGTCGTGTTGTGTGACACCAATGGCGGCACGCAACCCCATGAGGTTGAGGAAATCGTTTCGCAGGTTGTGAAGGCTATTCCGGGTGACCATTTAGGCATTCACGCGCATGATGATACCGGGCAGGCGGTTGCCAATTCGCTGGCCGCAGTGAATGCAGGCGCTCGGCAAATTCAAGGTACGTTGAACGGCATTGGGGAGCGGTGCGGAAATGCCAATCTGGTATCAATCATTCCGACTTTGGCGCTTAAGCCCGCCTATGCTGATCGCTTCGAAATTGGCATTGGCGAGGAAAGACTGGCCGACCTCACCCGTGTTTCGCACAAGTTCGACGAATTGCTCAATCGCGCCCCTGATCATCAAGCGCCATATGTTGGGTCGTCCGCGTTTGCAACCAAGGCAGGTATCCATGCGTCAGCGATTTTGAAGGAGCCGGAGACCTATGAACACGTCAAGCCGGAGAGTGTTGGCAACAATCGCCGTGTCATGGTGTCAGATCAGGGAGGTAAGTCAAACTTCCTCAATGAGTTGGCTCGTCGTGGCATTGAGGTAGAGAAATCCAACCCCAAACTGGATAGCCTGATTTCCATCGTCAAGGAACGCGAAGCAGCAGGTTACGCCTATGAAGCTGCGGACGCGAGTTTCGAACTGCTGGCTCGCAAGCATCTGGGGTCCGTGCCGCAATTCTTCAAAATCGACTCCTATCGCTGTCAGGTTGAGCGCCGCTACAATGCGGTTGGAGATATCATCAATGTTTCTGAAGCAGTGGTGAAGCTGGATGTGGATGGCGAGCAGCTTTTGTCTGTTGCGGAGGGGCAGGGGCCGGTTAATGCATTGGACAATGCCCTGCGCAAGGATCTGGGCAAGTATCAGGATCAAATTGCTGACCTTGAGCTGGTAGACTACAAGGTGCGCATCCTAAACGGCGGCACGGAAGCGATTACCCGCGTATTGATTGAATCGACTGATGGCACTGGCGAGCGTTGGACGACGGTTGGAGTATCCGACAACATCATCGATGCTTCATTTCAGGCATTGATAGATTCAATTAATTATAAGCTGATGAAGGTTGAACGGATTTGAAAAGCATAGACCATTGCTGGTTTCAACGTGCGGATTTTGACAGTCCAAGTTTTAAGAATGCCTCCTTTGAAGAGGCTTTGCGTGAATTTGAAGCTATCGATTGGGTTCTTGAAAACCAGTACCTGCAGGATTTGGAACAGCAGGGCGCTGACAACTGCCCGCCTGGTTTCGGTTTGGTCGAGGGCTCCCACGGTTTCATTCTCCATTTAATGCCGCAGGATACACAAAAAATGAATGTGACTTTTCATTTTCCAAAGTCAAAAAAGCTGCTGGGCTTCATTCCGTGGTCTTCAACTGAGTTGTTGGAAGCATTTGATGTGCCCTTCTTTGTTTCGCGAAAGTTGATGCAACTTATGTTTGATCGACAATATGAAGCGATCAGTGCAGAACTGATACACTATGAGCGATAATCCCCGCTCCGGATTTTTCTTTGCGCTGTCCGCCTATCTCATTTGGGGCACGCTGCCACTTTTTTGGAAACTGACCGAGCATCTTGATCCGGTTGAAGTGACCGCGCATCGCGCTTTCTGGTCTCTGCCGATTGCCGTCATTGTGTGCTTCGCATTGCGGCGCACGGGCGATATGTTACCCGCGCTGAAGTCACCTCGCAAAGTGGCTACATTGTTCCTGACCTCATGTCTTGTATCCTTCAATTGGGGGGTGTTCATCTGGGCGATAACCGTAGAGCGAGTGCTGGATACCGCACTGGCCTATTACATCAATCCGCTGATCAGTGTCTTGCTGGGGTATGTGTTTTTGGGGGAGCGGTTCAGCCGATTGCAATTCGCCGCAATTACGATTGCGACGGCTGCTGTGGTCATGTTGACCTTTGTAGGTGGACAATTTCCCTTGGTCAGCCTCGCTTTGGCGCTGACATTCGGTCTTTATGGTTTGATCCGCAAGACAGTTGATGTTGGTCCAACACAAGGGTTCCTGATTGAGATTTTACTGATCTTTCCCATTGTGGCTGGGTTTATTGGATGGAAATTCGCGTCCGGCACGTCTGTCGTTTTAGAATCACCAGATAGTTTCTGGCTGATGATTCTTGCCGGGCCAGCCACCGCAACACCCCTAATCCTGTTTTCAGTAGGCGCAAAACGGTTGCGATTATCCACAATCGGATTGATGCAGTTTCTGGTTCCAACAATGATTTTCTTAATCGGCGTGTACCTTTTTAAGGAGCCGATGCGGGACGTACAGCTCGCTGCATTTGTGATGATCTGGATTGCGCTGGTGCTGTATGCAATCTCCATTTTTCATCCACAAAACAAGGAACGGGCAAAAGAAAAGCCATCCTCTGCTCTTACAGACGATGGCCAGTAATGCGCCAAGTGTTAGGGGGACGGGGATTGGCGCGAACCGCATGATTGGGGACTGCGGTAAGGTTTAATCGCACGGGAATATGACAGCTCTATAACAATGTCTGTTTATAACTATTGACCTAAATGCTCGATGATTTCTTCGACGTTCTGCGCAATTATTGGCTTGGCTTTTGATGCCTGATGTAGAAAGCCGCTTTGTTCCATATGTTGAATCAATTCGATAAACGGATCCCAGAACCAATTGGTATTTAAGAGAAAAATCGGTTTCTCGTGCCTTCCTAGTTGAGACCAGGTCATCATTTCGACAACTTCTTCTAAAGTTCCAATGCCACCCGGCAGCGTGACAAATGCATCTGCCTTTTCAAACATCAAATGCTTGCGTTCATGCATGGTTTCACAAACAATTACCTCGTCACAATAATGCGATGGGTTGTTTGCTGCCTCATGCTCGAGAAGGAATTGCGGAATGATCCCGGTTACGCTTCCGCCATTCGTGTGAGCACCTTTCGCCACTGCTCCCATCAACCCATTGGTGCCACCGCCATAGACAAGTCGAATACCGCGCGCAGACAATGTTTCACCAAGAATGTGTGCTGTTTTCACAAAATCGGCTTCCGTGCCCGAACTGGAACCGCAGTAAACGCAAATTGACTTGATTTGGGGCATATTAGATTGCTTTCTTGGTTTTGACTCTGGTTTATAAAACCATTGGAGTATCGCTATAGCTGACAGGGATGCTTGTGCTATAAGCAACTCCAATAACAATATATTCTGGCAGGGGCAGGGAACAAATGGCAAAATCGCTTCTACCCATTCTATTTTCATCAACCGGTGTCGCGGCAGCCGGTGTCGCTGGCTATTTTGTCTTTGTGGAGCCCAATATCAGTGAAGAAGTTCAGCAACCTGCTCAGGGGATTGTGAGCCAAACTGATGCTGATCCGAAGCCGGAACCAGAAACACAGCCAGAGGAAGAAGTTGCAAGCCTCACTCAAGAGTCGGAACCGGAGCCGGAAGTCGAGGCCGAGCCTGAGATAACAAGTGAACCCATTGTTCCCAATTTCAGCGTGCTGCGTGTGGAACCTGATGGATATGCAGTGATCGCTGGCACGGGCCCGGCCAACAGCGAGATTGAATTGTTCGATGGTGATGTATCGATTGCCAAAACCGATTCAGATTCAGGCGGAGATTTCGCTTTTGTTCTAGATGAGCCTTTGGCGCCGGGTCTGCATCAGTTGAACCTTTTGGCAAAAACCCAAGAGGGTGCAGAAGTTGCTTCTGCTCAGGCTGGTGTGGTTAATGTGCCGCTGCCTGAAAAGAAAGAGGAGCTTGCAGTATTGGTGACCGAGCCTGGTGAAGCCACTCGTGTGTTGACCAAACCAGCACCAGCTCCGGCTGCAGAACCCGAACCAGAACCAGAACCCGAGTCGGTTGTTGAGGTCAAGCAATCCGAGCAGGAAGCTGAACCAGAAGACGAGCCGGTGGCGGAAGCTGAACAGGAAATCGAGCCGGTGGCGGAAGCAAAAGAAGAAGTCGCTAAGGTGGAACTTGGCGAGATTGCTTCTGATGTATCCAAGGTGGAGGTGAAAACAAAGACCGAAGATGTGGCAGTTTCCATAAAGAATTCAGAAGTCGCAGGGCTCCAGCCCAGCGCAGCACCGATCAAGCCTGTTTTGATCGAAGCTGCGGAAGTAGAAGGCAATAAGCTCTTTATCGCTGGCACAGGCGAGCCCGGACTGTCAGTGAATATCTATCTGGAGAGTGAGTTGTTGGGCCGTGCTGATATTGCCGAGAATGGTGCGTTTCTGTTTGAAGGTGAGAGAACACTCTCTGCGGGCAAATACGATATTCGCGCAGACATGAACAATACAGTTTCCGGCAAGGTTGTTGCACGCGCAGAGGTGAAACTGGTTCATGAGCCGGAAGTTGCTGAAGTAAAACCTGAACCTCAAACAGAGAAGCCGAAGAAAACCATATCGCTTCTGGCGCTCCAGGGTGGGACAGCCAAACAGGTAGCAAAACCCGCCGAACCCAAGGAAGCAGAAGTCGCGGAAGAACCTGAAAAAGCCGCAGAGCCGGTGAAACTCGTAAAGGAAGTAGAAGAAGCCGTTGAAGTTGCCAAAGTCGGCGAGACAGTTGAAACCGATGAGCCTGTTGAGGAAGTCGTGGAAGAAGCTTCTGAGGAGAAAGTAATCCGGACTGGTGCATCTGTTATTATCAGACGGGGTGACAATCTTTGGAGAGTAGCTCGCAGGAATTATGGGGCAGGCATTCGTTACACCACGATTTTCGATGCGAACCGTGACCAGATCCGCGATCCGGACCTGATTTACCCCGGGCAGGTGTTTAAGGTCCCTGAAGACAACGCCGGTGAGACCGTTCAGGACGAAGGATAGGCCAGGCTTTTTTGCTGGATAGATGTTTGACTTTATCGGTATTTGCCGATAAATCAGCGCGATGTCTGAACAGAAATCCAAATCATGCGAAATAGACCATCAAAACAGGACCGCCGAGTTGCTAAAGGCGCTGGGTCACCCTGTTCGAATCAAAGTGGTGAACCATTTGCTTGCAAGAGAGTGCTGCTGCTGTGGTGACCTTTGTGACGGGTTTGAACATTCCCAATCCACGATTTCCCAACATCTGGGCGTCTTGAAGGATGCAGGTGTGCTCACGGCAGAAAAAGACGGTACGCGGATGCTTTATTCAATAGATCCATCCACGTTTAGTTTTCTGGAGACAGTTTTTGCCGACATGAACCAGATGGCAAAGGGCAGGGGACGTTAGTGAGCGACAATTCTCAACAAACGCAGCAGATGCAACAACCTGCGATAAGCGCAGAATCCGGCAGTCTCTGGAATACGTTCAAAAACCTTTGGCCATATATGTGGCCGAATGATCGCCCTGATCTGAAACGCCGGGTGCTCTACGCTACTCTGTTTATGATTGTAGGCAAGATTGTCACTGTACTTGTGCCATATCTCTACAAGCTGGCGACAGATGCACTTACCGGTGAACTGAATCTGGATACTGATGTCGAAAGCCTGGTGCCATTCTTTCTGCTGACCCCGATCATGTTGATTGTGGTCTACAATATTGGTCGGGTATTGGTGATTGCGCTCAATCAGTTGCGCGATGCACTGTTTGCAAGTGTGGGGCAGTTTGCCGTACGCCGGCTCGCTACAATTGTATTTCGCCATCTTCACGCACTTAGCCTGAGATATCATCTCCAGCGTAGAACGGGTGGACTTTCGCGTGTGATCGAGAGAGGAACCAAGGGAATTGAATCAATCGTCAGGTTTTCAATTCTGAACGGCATCCCAACCATACTCGAATTTGCCCTGATGGCGGTTGTGATCTGGTACTGGTTTGATTTTCGATATGTGCTGATCGTGGTGATTATGGTCGTCGCTTATATCTGGTTCACAGTCAGGGCTTCTGATTGGCGGATAAACATTCGCCGCGACATGAATAATAATGATACCGAGGCGAATTCGAAGGCAATTGATTCCCTTCTTAATTTCGAAACCGTAAAATATTTCGGCAATGAGCAGCTGGAAGCAAACCGCTTTGGTGAATCCATGGCGCGTTACGAAATTGCGGCCACTAAAGTCTGGACATCTTTGGCCTGGCTCAATTTTGGTCAGGCCATCATTATGGGTTTTGGCATGGTGGCTTGTATGGTCCTCTCAGCAATGGCCGTCCAGGACGGAAGCCAGACACTCGGTGATTTTGTGATGATCAATGCCTTGTTGATGCAGCTTTTCCTGCCGCTTAATTTCATAGGTTTCATCTATCGCGAAATCAGGCAGGGGTTCGCTGATCTGGAAGAGATGTTCAAGCTGATGGGTGTTGAGCAGGAAATTCAGGATAAGCCTGATGCTTCCGCGATTGTCGTTGAGAACGGTGAAATCGAATTCCGCAATGTTGCGTTCCACTACGATGAAGAACGGAAGATATTGAAGGATGTTTCGTTCAAAGTTCCTGCCGGAAAAACGGTTGCGATTGTTGGACCGTCTGGTGCCGGAAAGTCTACCATCTCTCGATTGCTGTTCCGCTTCTACGATGTGGTTGATGGTGCGATCCTGATTGATGGTCAAGACTTGCGAGATGTCCGTCAGGAAGGCCTGCGGGCGCATGTTGGCATGGTTCCGCAGGACACAGTTCTGTTCAATGAAACCATTGCTTACAACATTCGATACGGCAGGCCAGATGCATCAGATGAAGAGGTGGAAGCTGCAGCGGAAATGGCTCAAATTGGAGATTTTATCCGCGCTTTGCCTGACGGTTTCAAAACTGAGGTTGGAGAGCGGGGCTTGAAATTGTCGGGAGGTGAGAAGCAGCGTGTTGCAATTGCCAGAACGCTTTTGAAAGCGCCGCCAATCCTTATTCTGGATGAGGCAACATCCGCTTTGGACACACAAACGGAACGTGAAATTCAAACCGCGCTCGACGAAGTATCCCGAGACCGCACCACAGTTGTGATCGCGCATCGGCTTTCCACAGTCGTGTCTGCGGATGAGATTTTGGTGCTGCGCGCGGGAGAAGTGATTGAACGCGGCACGCATGATGAATTACTCAAACACGGGGGTCTGTATTCTGAAATGTGGAACCGTCAGCGCGAAGCAACGGAAGCTGAAGACAAGCTGCGCGCAGCTCGGGAAAATGACACGCTTGGAATTTTGGGCCGCAAGCAAGTGGTCAGCGATTGAGCTTGAAGCCCAAAGCTGATAGCGATATCGCACTCTTTCTTACAAACAAACCGGAGCCGAGATGAGCCTGCTCGACACAATCAAGAACGCCTTTCCTCCAATTCACCGGGAGGGATATCCGTTTATTGCGGCATTCGCTGTCTTAACGCTGATCTTGGGCTGGATATGGGACCCGCTGTTTTATATAGGTCTGGCGCTTACCGTCTGGTGCGCTTTGTTTTTCCGCGACCCAAAGCGGGTCACGCCGGTAAGTGACGATCTTGTCATAAGCCCTGCAGATGGGAAGGTCTCCCATGTTGGACAGGTTGTGCCGCCAAAAGAGCTTGGTCTTGGCGAAGACCCGATGTTGAGGGTTTCTGTATTCATGAACGTTTTCAATTGTCATGTTAACCGGGCGCCAATGAAGGGGAAAATCACCGGTATTTTCTACAAGAAGGGCAGCTTCCTGAATGCGGAGTTGGATAAAGCCTCGCAGGAGAATGAACGCAATTCTCTGGTGATCGAAACGGAAAAAGGCGAGATGGCTGTTGTTCAGATCGCCGGACTGGTTGCCAGAAGGATCGTCTGCTGGGCACAAGAAGGCGAAACGATCGCTTGTGGCGAGCGTTTTGGCCTCATCCGGTTTGGCTCGCGCTTGGATATTTACCTGCCGCCAAAAGCAAACGCCAATGTGTCTGTTGGGCAGATCGCCATTGCTGGTGAAACGGTCCTCGCCAGTTTTGGCAAGGAAAAACCTGTGCCTCTCATTCGGGTTAGCTAGGCCAAGACCCATGGAAAGTCCGTTTCCACCTTTTGATCCAGATGGTGATGATCTTCCGCCAGAACAGGCTGAAGAAACACCGACCCGTTTGCGGGATGTGCCGCTACGGACAATCTTTCCAAATCTCCTTACACTGCTGGCAATTTGCTCTGGTTTGACGTCTATTCGTTTTGCCATTGAAGGGCGGTTGGAATTGGCCGTTGCCGCAATTATTTTTGCGGCCTTTCTGGATGGCATTGATGGACGTGTGGCACGATTCCTCAAGTCAACAACCCGGTTTGGCGCCGAGATGGACAGCTTGGCGGACTTCGTGAACTTTGGTGTCGCGCCCGCTTTGCTATTGTATTTCACAATTTTGAACGGCCTGCCGTTTGGATGGACCGTGTCACTGGTTTATGCAAGCTGCGCATGCCTTCGCCTTGCCCGGTTCAACGTGGCTTTGGACAATCCAAATCAGCCGGAATGGCAATACCGATTCTTTGTTGGAGTTCCTGCTCCCGCTGGTGCACTGCTTGCTTTGCTGCCAATCTACCTACAATTGTTGGGTACACCAACCGGACCGGTCTATTCAATATTCAGCATACTCTTTACGCTTGCCTGCGGCCTGTTGATGGTATCCAACATTCCAACATTTTCAGGCAAAAATATCAGCGAAAAAATCCGCCGGGATTTATTCCTTCCCCTTATGATTTTGGCGGTTTTTTTGACGGCTGCCTTGTTCAGTTATCCTTGGAAAGTCCTCGCCGGGGTCGCAATTCTTTATTTGTTGTCTATTCCGTTTTCGATCCGAAATTGGGGTCGTTACAACGCCAGAAGATAAAGGCCCCTCCAAAAAATATTGGAGAGGCCTGATGCTTGCATACGTAGCACCAGCAATTTATTCCGCTGCATCCGCGATGGGCGGTGTTTTCGGTTTGCCGCTGCCTTCTTTCGCAGAGGCAGTTCTCTTTGAAGTTGCCTTCTTGACCCGTACCTTCCGTTGCTTTGGAATGGATTTGGCCACGGGTTTCCGTACTGGTTTTTGTTCGGCTGCCACTTCTTCCGCTTCATCAGGGTCGATTACCGGAGCTTCAACAATTGGTTCGTTCACTACAGCTGGAACAACTTCCTGTTGATCAACAGGGGGCAATTCCTGTGCCGCATCAGTAGTAAGGGCAGGTTGCATTCGGCGTGTGATGGGTGACGCAATCCATTTACCGGACCTGACCACATTGGTTGGCAATGCCAGTGCAGACGGTATGACAATCAGCGTCAGAAGTGTTGAAAATGCCAGCCCCGAAATGATTGCGGTTGCCAATTGGGTCCACCAGATCGCCGTAATCGAGCCAATGGTGATCGTTTGCGTGAAGAAGTTCAGGTTCGTCTCCATCGCCATCGGCACCAGTCCCATAATGGTCGTAATGGTTGTTAGCAAAATCGGGCGTAGACGCTGGCCGGAAGTTTTCAGCATCGCATCGCGAACATCGATGCCTTCACTGCGCAGGCGATTATATGTGTCGATTAGAACAATTGCATTGTTCACAACAATACCTGCCAAAGCAACCACACCTGTCCCAGTCATAATGATCGAGAACTTCTGTCCGGTAATCATCATGCCAATCAAGACGCCGATGATCGCGAGGATAACTGTCATCAGTGTGATGATGGTTTGATAAAACGAGTTGAACTGGGTGAGCAGGATGATGAACATCAGGAACAATGCCCCCATGGCAGCTTTGCCCAAGAACTCACCTGACTCTTTTTGTTCCTCGTCAGCGCCACGGAATTTGATGAAGATATTCTCTGGCCATTCTTGCGTATCGAGCCATGCTTGAATTTCACCAATTTTCTCATCAGGTGTCAGTCCGTCTGCTTTGGCTGAAGCAAGAAGGTTTGCTTTCACATCCATTGCATAGAGGCCATCACGCCGTGTGATCGAAGAAACCCGTGGTTTTGGTTGCATATCAACGAAGTTCGAGATCGGAACCTGACCATTGGCAGTCCGTAATTTGAACTCACTCAATTTGTCTAATGACCGCTCTTCCTCGGGAAGTCGAACCCGAATATCGATCTGGTCATCAGAATCGTCCGGATTGGCCGTTCCGATCAAAGCACCGTTTGTGATCAGCTGGATCATGGCGCCAACTGCCGGAATGCTCGCGTTGTAACGGCCAGCTTCCTCGCGATCGACGGTCAGCTTCCAGTCGATGCCGGGAAGGGGGCGACCATCCTCCAGATCCTGGATGTCTTCGAGCGTATCAAATTTCCCGCGAATTCGCGTGACTGTCTCGATTAGGGTGTCGTAATTGGTGGATTTCACCTGCAACCTGATATCCTTGCCTGTTGGCGGTCCACCCTCAATCTTGCGAAGCTCTACTTTAATTCCGGGGATACTCGCAGTGCGTTCCCGTGCCTCTGCGAAAATTTCCCGTGCACGCCGACGTTCAGAATAGTCAGAGAGTTCAAGGGTAAGAGTTGCGACATTATCCGCTGGAAGGTCCTGTGGAAGCGAGGGATTGGGTGCATTGCCACCACCACCGCCAGGTGCGGTCGCGTTCATGACAACATTTTCAATGCCTTTGACTTTCAAAACCTCCTGTTCGACACGTACCGCAAGGTCACGGATGTCGGAGCCAGACAGGTTGCCGCGCGCTGAGACAAACATCAGTGCAATGTCTGGTTCCTCATCGACGAAGAACTCAACGCCTTTACTGTTTTCGCCAAATGCAGTGAAGGTAAGGACAGCGGTACCGATCACCATCGCTATGACAATGATATTTCCTACCAGGCTACCGGCGGCAAGGCTCAGGAATTTCAGGTACGCACCCATGGCGCCAGGAACGCGCCAAACATTCAACGGTTCCTTTGAAGAAAGCATCCGGGCCACTGAATCTTCTTCTTTGGGTTGAGCAGCTTTTCTGCGTGCCAACCAGCCAGTAATATACCATGTGGCCAATGCTCCAAGCGCACCTAGCCCAATGGCAAGTAGCGTCTGTATCGCTGCAGATGCTGGCACGACATTGCTGGCCTGCAACCCGGAGAAAACACCGAAATAGCCGATCATCGCCAAGCCTACACCAACCAGTGTAGACTTGATGATCCGCTGATAGCGACCCAGGAAGCCGCCGATCGTAGCAAATACAACACCCGTTGAAGGAAGGAATATCAGCGCTGTCATCAGGGATGCTGTCAAAACAATAATCACCATGATTGGCAGGTAGCTCATGAATTCGCCCGGAACTCCCGGCCACAACAGAAGTGGCAAGAAAGCAGCAAGCGTTGTGGCGGTGGAAGAAACCACCGGCCAGAACATCAGTTTTGCAGCCCGAGGGTATGCCTCATTGGGTGGCATGCCTTCAGACATCTTGCGGTTGGCATATTCGGTTACCACAATGGCGCCATCAACCAGCATCCCCACGCACAAGACCATGCCGAACATAACCATCATGTTCACAGTCAAACCTGCAGCGGACAGGATGAGGAAGCCAACCATAAACGAAGTCGGGATTGCGATGCCGACCAAAAGGCCAGATCCTACACCGAGCGACGCAACAACAATGATCATCACCAGCGCGATGGCTGTGATGATTGATGATTGCAATGAACCAAGAACTTCAAAGATGAAGCTTGACTGGTCGATCATGTAAGTGACTTTTACAGTCTCGGGCCAATCCTTGGTGAATTCGTCGACAACACGACGAACCTCAACATTATTCTCAATAATGTTTGTACCAATCCGCTTGACCACCTCAAGCGACATGGCAGGTTTGCCGTTCACTCGTGTGTAGTTAGAAGCGTCCTTGAACGTCCTGCGGATCTCTGCGACTTCGCCAAGTGTGACCACGCCTTCCCCGTTCTGTTTGATCGGAATTGCATATACATCAGCAACCGTTTCGATCAGACCAGGCACTTCCAGGTTAAATCGCGCATTGCCATCGTCAATAAAGCCCGCAGGTACGAGCTGGTTGTAGCTCGAAATCGCATTGAGAAGCTCGGCTTGGGTGATGTCGTATGATTCAAGACGAACCAGATCGAGCAGGACTTCAATTTGTTCTTCGCGCGTGCCATTCAGCGTTGCTTCGCGAACCGATGAAATGGCTTCGACCTCATCCTGCAGGCGTTTTGCAAGCTGGAATAGAGTACGTTCTGGCACATCACCGGAAAGCGTTACAATGATGGTCGGTTGCAATGCCAGGTTGGTCGGAAAAATCGCAGGTTCTTCAGCATCTGTAGGAAGTTCCGCCTTTGCCAAATCAACCTTGTCGCGGATATCAGCAAGCACCTTGTCCTTGTCGGTGCCAATGGTGAATTCAAGTACAATTCCTGCATGGCTTTGCGAAGCAATTGAAGTGATTTCCTTTAATCCTTCAAGGCCACGCAGCTCCGTCTCCATCGGCCGGACGAGCAGGCGTTCGGCATCCTTTGGAGAAACCCCCTGTTGGGCAATCGAAACATAATACACGGGCACGTCAATGTCCGGATTGGCCTCTTTGGGAATGTTTATATAGGTAAAGATGCCTGCAAGGACCATGACTACCATCATGGTCAGAACTGTCTTCGGTCTGCTCAGAATGGTGTCGAGTGCGCCAACCATCAGTTTACCTCCGCCTTGGCTATCTCCGCCGGAATTGGGTCAACAATCTCACCCGCTACTACATATTCCTGACCAAGCGTGATAATTCGGTCACCCTCTGCGAGGCCATTCACCCAAAAGCCGTCATTCGTCTGCGATAGAATCTCAAGTTTCTTGAACGCTACCTTATTGTTTTCATCCACAAGCTTCACACCAACTGCTCCGTTGTCTGCGAGTGAAATCCAGGACGGTGAAATTTTGAAAGACTGGGTTGGCGGCAGTATGATCCGAGCAGTTGCAGTCAGCCCGTCTCGCATCTTGGCGTCTGCTTTATCCAGTTCTATTTCTGTCGCAAACGTTCTTGTTTGTGCATCAGCTGAGGGGGCGACATAACTGACTTTGCCGGCCAATTTTTCCCCGGTGATCAGCGTAACTTCTGCTGGCATTCCCGGAACCACAAAGCTGATTGCACGTTCCGGCACTTGACCGGTGAAGAACATTGGGTCTGAATCATTCAGCGTGATACAAGTTCCACCAGCTTGCATAACATCGCCAACTGCGGCAATCGGGTCTTGGACAACTCCGGATGCATTTGCTTTGACTTGAACTCGTTCGAGTTCAATTTCAGCCTGTCGAACCTGCGCCTTTGCTGCATCAAGCGTCGCAGTAAGTTGTCTCATGCGAATGTCCGTAGTGAAACCTTTTTCAGAAAGCGACTGATTGGCATCAAACTCGGCTTTAGCGGTTTCGAGGCTCGCTTTTGCACTAGCAAGATTTGATTGTCTTGCACCGCTTGCAATAACGCAGACCAGATCGCCTGCCTCAACGAAATCGCCGCGGCTCACCAAACGTTTTTCAAGAATGCCGCCGGTTTCTGCTCGGATTGGGATAATTGCGTCTGCTTTGGTTCTACCTCTCAGATTGACTGATTGGTCGCGTTCCACTGCCAGAGCGGTAACAACGCTTACTTTGAAAGGTTCAGCTTCTTGTGTTTCAGCACGCTCCGCAATTGCAGGCTTGGGGTTTTCAGGTGTCTGACCGCCAACAATGGTTTCGCCTTGCAGCATCCATACTGCGATGCCGGCGGTGATTGCCAATGCCAAAATGTGGGATCCGGTAATCTTGATGTTCATTTGGGTCTGGACGGGGGCTTAATCCGTTTCCTTCTTACTCAGCTGCTTCTTGGGAGGATGGGGGCTGACCGGCCATGGCGATCAGGCTTTCTTTATTCTGTTCGATGAACTCCAGTTTGGCGCGCATCACATGCACGCCATAGCTTGCAATCCACTGCGTTGCGGGATGATCGCAATCACTGCGCAGTTCCTGAATGTTGTTGAGAATGCCGTTCACTTCGCCAAAGTGTGTGTCCAGCGCTCGAACAATAACTTCCGGCGATGTTTCATGCGCACACATGGCGATCAGAAGAAATTCAGACTTGAATTTGTCCGGCTGGTGAGGTTGAGCGATGGTTTGAAGAAATTCAGACCGACCAGCTTCCGTTATGGAATAGACTTTCTTGTCAGGTTTTCCGGACTGTGCTTCAGACCGGCAAGTCACCAGGCCTTCTTTTTCAAGTCGCGACAAAGTCGGGTAAATGGAGCCGTAGCTTATATCGACGAAGTGGCTGAAAGCGCCTTCCGTAGAATGCTTCTTTATCTCGTATCCGCTGGCATCCTCGAAATTCAGAATTGCCAATATTAGCGTTTGCGTATTCATCGCCGTTCCAACCTCCTCCAAGGTTTTGGATGATATATATCATATTAGCATATGTATAATCGATATATATCATTCAAGCATAAAAATGATGAAATTGTGTCGCATGGTTAAGCAATTGATTTGGCGAAGGGAATTAGCCGAGCCGAAGCTACCCGGGCCGGGTATTGCTGTTTTTAGACTCGTCTGGCTGCTGAAATAGGGTGCCTTCAACCAAGCAGAGGAAGTAGCTTTTCCCCAATTAAAGAGGGATGCTGAAGGTTCGCCCGATCTTCGCCCGGCATGGCTGATGCTCGCAGTGCCGTTTCCATCGGCCCAGGATCAAGCAGGCTGATTTTCAGATCTGATTTGCCATTTTCTGCGGCCCAGGTCTTTACAAGACTTTGCAACGCCGCATGCGAAGATGCGTAAGCAGACCAAAAAGGTTTGTCCGCTTGTGCAAGTTCTGAAGTCATGAAAATAGCCTGACCATTTCCGGCTTCCCTGAGAAGCGGAGACATGGAACGCATCAATCGCCAATTGGCAGTGACATTCAGCGCGTATACTTTTTCAAATGTTTTCGGTTCAATGTGTTCGATGGGTGATAGAGAACCAAGCATCCCGGCATTACCGAGCAAAATATCCAGCTTGCCCCATCGCTCGAATATGGACGCACCCAATCGGTCAATCGCGTCAAAGTCGAGAAGGTCGAGCGGAACCAGGGTCGCATTTCCGCCGGCAGCCTGGATTTCATCGTCAAGTTCCTCAAGACCGCCAACTGTACGAGCCACGCAAATCACATGTGCGCCTTCTTTTGCCAGAGCCAGCGCAGAGTGATAGCCAATACCGCGAGAAGCGCCTGTGACCAGCGCCAGTTTGCCGTTCAAGTCCACGCTGGTTATCCCTTTGCCTCAGAAAGCAAAGCAATTTTCGAAATATTGTCGCGGTCCTCATGATCAACAAGACGGGTTGGGTACTCGCCAGAGAAACACGCATCACAATATTGTGGCATGTCATTGTTTCGGGCCGCTTCACCAGCCGCTCGATACAGGCCATCAAGAGAAATAAAGCTGAGCGAGTCGACACGAATAAAGTCTCGCATTTCTTCAATGTCCATACGAGATGCAAGGAGCTTGTGACTTTCCGGTGTATCAACGCCATAAAAACACGATGACATGGTCGGAGGACTTGCGATGCGCATGTGAACCGATGTTGCTCCTGCATCGCGAACCATTTGCACGATCTTTTGTGATGTTGTGCCCCGAACAATGGAATCATCAACAAGAACCACACGTTTGCCTTCAATGAGTTTGCGGTTGGGGTTGTGTTTCAGCTTAACGCCCATGTGGCGGATTGAATCGGTTGGCTGAATAAACGTACGCCCCACATAGTGATTACGTATAATGCCTAGTTCGAAGGGAATGCCAGCGCCTTGGGAATAACCGATCGCAGCAGGAACCCCTGAGTCGGGTACTGGAACCACAATATCCGCATCCGCCGGTGCTTCTTTTGCTAGTTCGACCCCGATTTGCTTGCGCACATCGTAGACATTCCTGCCTTCCACGGTTGAATCCGGCCGCGCAAAGTATACATACTCGAAGATACAAAAACGCTTTTCGGATTTCTCAAACGGGAACAGGCTTCGCAGGCCTTTGTCGGTAATAATTACCAGTTCACCCGGCTTGATGTCACGCACGTAGTGAGCCCCGATAATATCAAGGGCACAGGTTTCTGACGCAAGGATATATGCGCCATCGAGATCGCCCAAAACAAGCGGGCGAATGCCATGGGCATCACGACAGCCAATCATTTTCTTGTTGGTCAGCCCAACAAACGAGAACGCGCCTTCAAGTCTGCGCAAGGCGGATTCGAGACGGTCGGTGAACATCGCTTCTTTGCCCATTGCGATCATGTGAAGAATGATCTCGGTATCCGAAGTGGATTGAAAAATTGCGCCCTCGCGCTGGAGCTCCTGGCGCAAAGTCATCGCATTGGTAATGTTTCCGTTATGCGCGACGGCAAAACCACCTCCGGAGAATTCGGCGAAAAAGGGTTGTGTGTTCCGCATCTCATCGCCACCAGTTGTCGAGTAGCGCGTATGGCCGATGGCGCGATCACCTGGGAGGCGATCAATAACGGATTGCTTGGTAAACTTGTCACCAATTAGTCCCATATGTCTTTCAGCATGGAACTGAACGCCGTTGAAAGAGACAATACCTGCGGCTTCCTGACCGCGATGCTGCAGCGAATGCAAACCGAGTGTTGTTAGTGTCGCCGCGTCATCATGATTGAAAATGCCAAAAACTCCGCATTCTTCGCGGAGCTTATCATCATCCAGAAAAGACATGTGGTTCTCCCGTTGGGAATGTCTGCTAATCAGGTGTCCTGGCTTTCGCCTTCGTCACCATCAATTCCAAGTTTTTCGAATATGTATCCTGCCGGATCGTCAGGCAAGGCGTTGACGAGGCTTTCCCCCATCGATTCCAGCATTGGTTTGGATTTTGCGTTTGCAACCCAACCTGGCTGATTGTCCGGGAAGAAATTTAGATAGAACATCAGCAAAACCATCACGAGAAGGGCGCCCCGCACAGCGCCGAAAATGAAGCCGAGTGTTCTGTCCAATGCGCCAATACGGCTGTCGACGATAAAATCAGCGATTTTCAATGTAATCAGGCTGACAATAATCAAGGCGATGATAAAGATTATCGCTGCCGCAACAATATTGGGCACCAGTTCATTGCTGGTGATGGATTGAGTGTACTCCGAAACAAACGGCGTGAGCCTGCTGTAAAACGTATAGGCTGCAAGACCCGCGATTACCCACGAACTGATCGCCAGAATTTCACGTGAAAAACCGCGCACCATTGCCAGCAACCCTGACACCAACATCAACACAATAAGGATAATATCCAGCAACTCGATTGGCATACCTAAACCCGCATTCGCCGTCTCTGGCGGTGGTTTAACCGGAAATTGGGGCGTTTTCCAGCCCTCTTTTTTCTATCAAGCGTTTTCTTTTCGTGCTGCAATATTGGCTGCTAGCTGGGTTAATTCCTTGATCCGGGTGACTGAAAGGCCGTTGTCCGCAGACTTTTCCTTATCATCGATGGTTGCAAATGCTTGTGCAAATCCAAGTTTTCCGGCTTCCTTCATGCGCTGAGCCCCATGTGCAACTGGCCGCGTTGTGCCGGAAAGACTTACTTCTCCAAAGAAAACAGCATCGGCTGGCAGCGCGACACCGCATAGTGAAGAGACAAGCGCAGCAGCAACCGCGATATCTGCCGCCGGTTCAACAATGCGGTAACCACCGGCAACATTGAGATAGACGTCATAACCGCCAAGCTTGACCCCGCAATGCGCTTCCAAGACTGCGAGCACCATGGAGAGACGGGAATTGTCCCATCCGACAACGGCACGCCTTGGCGTTCCCAGTGAGGATTGAACGACCAGCGCCTGAATTTCCACAAGCACAGGACGAGTTCCTTCCATGCCTGCAAAAACTGCGGCTCCAGGCGAAGCCTCGTTACGTTCTCCCAGAAAGAGCTCTGATGGGTTTGAGACCTCCCGCAAACCGATATTCGACATTTCGAACACACCGATTTCATCGGTAGGGCCAAACCGGTTTTTGACCGTGCGCAAAATCCGGTAATTGTGTGCGCCTTCGCCTTCAAAATAAAGCACCGCATCCACCATGTGCTCAACAACTCTCGGGCCAGCGATCTGGCCTTCCTTGGTAACATGGCCGACGAGCACAACACAGGTGCCGTGTTTCTTGGCGTAGCGGATCATTGCTTGAGCCGCAGTACGAACCTGCGTCACCGTACCTGGCGCTGATTCAGCAAGTTCGGTCCAAAGCGTTTGAATGGAATCGATGATCAAAAGTGCGGGTGGCTCATCGCCCTCAAGCGTCGCCAGAATATTCTCAACACTTGTTTCAGCCGCAAGCCCGACATTGGCTTCAATAGCGTCCAGTCGGAGCGCTCGCATGCGAATCTGGGCGACAGCTTCTTCCCCGGAAACATAAACCACTTTGTGTCCTTGTTTTGCAAGCGCCGCCGAGGCTTGCATCAACAGTGTAGATTTGCCAATGCCCGGATCGCCGCCCACTAACAATGCTGAACCTTTTACAAAACCACCACCAGTCACGCGGTCGAGTTCTTGTATTCCAGAAGGAATTCGCGGAGCCTGCTCGCTTTCACCTGCAAGAGAAACAAGTTGTACCGGAGTGCCCTTCCGCATCTGTTTGCCGGGGTTTGCGCCTATGCCAGTGGATGGGTTCTCCTCCACAAGTGAGTTCCATTCCCCGCATGCATCACATTTTCCACTCCAGCGCGGATAGGTGCTGCCGCAGGATTGGCAGACGAATTGGCTCTTGTTTTTCGCCATATCACTCTCAAAATGTTCTTGATATGTTCTAGATCATTCGTGTTCTGATGACAAGAGGAAAATTGGTTCGGGATCAGGCGGTTTGACGTTTGGGAGTGGAGTCACTTTTCATTTCACCGATGTAGCCAACGCGAAGCACGTCAACCAGCGTGTCTTGTAATAGCGTTGAACGTGACGGCTTCATTAGGTGGCCTTGTACGCCCAGGGACGAAAATGTTTTTCCATCTTCCGTTTCATTGACAGAGGTAAGTAATATGATCGGAATATTCATCATTTTTGGGTTTCCGTGCATGGCCAATACTACATCGCCGCCCGTCATTTCCGGCATTTGATAATCCAGCACCACACAATCGATTTTCACACCCTGTGCGATTGCCGCCTCGATAAATGACAGGGCTTCCGGACCAGAGTTAACTGCCGCAGCATCAAAGCCCCAGGAAGATAATTGCTCAAGCAATATCGATCTGTTGACAGAGTTGTCGTCCACAATAAGGATACGAGCGCCTGTTACATCCAGGGGTAGGATTTCTCTGCGATCTTCGGCTTCCACAGATGGTAGATCGACCTCGAACCAGAATGTAGATCCCGTGTCCACCACACTGCTTGCGCCAATTTTGCCGTCCATCAGCTCAATCAGTGCCGAGGAAATTGAAAGACCTAGGCCGGTTCCTTCATGTTTGCGGGTTGCAGAACCATCTACCTGCGAGAATTTCTCGAATATTCTTGATATTTTATCAGCAGGAATACCGATGCCCGTATCAACAATCTCGAAGCGAAGAGCGGTTATAGTATCATCAAGTTTGCCTGAATTGCGTTTCTCCACATTGATGTAAACATGGCCAGATTCGGTGAACTTCACAGCGTTACCAACAAGATTGGTCAAGATTTGTCTCAGTCGACCAACGTCGCCCACAAATGATGCCGGGAGATTTGGATCGATACGGACAATGAGTTCCAAATCTTTTTCAACCACTTTTCCAGAAACCAAAGTAGCGACGTCTTCCACCGCTTCACGCAGGTTGAAGGGGGCAGGGTCCAATTCCATTTGGCCCGCATCCAGTTTTGAGAAATCGAGAATATCGTTGATGATTGTAAGAAGTGAGGCTCCGGATTTGACAATAACATCGGTAAACATGCGTTGTTTGGCATCGAGTTCTGTTCGTTCAAGAAGTTCCGCCATTCCCATGACACCATTCATAGGCGTACGAATTTCATGGCTCATGTTAGCCAGAAATTCCGACTTCGTTCTTTCCCCAGCTTCAGCGACAGCACGCATTTCCTTGTTTATTTTGGCGCGCTCTTCATTCAATAACGCCTGAGATCTTGCTTCCGATCTGCCAACTGCCAGGGACCCAAAGGAGTAGCTGATCAAAAAGATGAGTAGAGCGACCGCGGATCCAAATACAAACGCTTCTTGCTCAAACTTTGCGAATGCAGCCAATGCCGGAGTATTCAATACATAGGCACCCATTACATCGCCAACCTTCCATGTTTTAAGGCCGGATTGGATTTTGTTATGACAAGCCACGCAGGACTCTGACGATGCGATAGACGGGACGATCATTCTTAAGAAGGGCTGTTGATCAAGTGTGTACAGGCCCGTCCATCTGTCTTCTGCTTTGGTCCTGCCCATTTCAGAAACAACGGTCGCTGATTGTTCATCCGGTGCCTTTGTCTTGATTTCCAGGCCCGGAACACCGACCAATTGTATGGTTGTATTGTCGTTTTGAGACACTTTGGCGAAGTGCTTTTCAAACGCTTCTGCGCGGAAGGTTGCTGGTACCGGCAGATTAGACGTTTCAATCGATGCGCGTAAATTCGAATACGTGCTAACGAAAGACGAGTTTAAATCAATCAGCGCAGATTTTTCGAAGTACTTTTGATCCTGATAAAGTCCTTTGCTGTATTCGAGATATCCATACCCAAACACACTTCCAAAAAACGCTGCCAGGGTGACGCATATCGTCACCAACCAAGTCTTACCGTTTAGCTTCATTGACACATTTCCCAGCATTTTCGTCAAAAAGCCCACGACACCACTATTGTTTGATCAGGTTAATTTTTTGAAAATGGCCGAAACAATCGTATTCTCAGTATAAGTCGATGAATTTCGGGTGGGGAAAGAAAAAACCGGCCTGTTTAGAACAGGCCGGTCTTATTGCAATTTTTACGGAAATTTGGGTTTGATGTTTGGATTTCCGATGGAGCTTAGTTCAAGCGGTAGCGCAAACCAGCTGCAACAGTAAAGGTGTCAAAGTCAGCTTCGCCAGTTCCGGTCACAACACCGTTTGGCAAAATCCGCTGGCTTTCTACATCAAATATACGTTGATAGCGTCCTTCGACAAAAACATCTGCGTTGTCATTAAGTGGAGCAGATGCGCCGATAATACCTTGTAGCAAAAAGTTTGTGTCGCTGTCATCGAGACGCGGGCCAGGAACGTAAACCGCTTCTATGTCAGTGAAGGCGATACCAAGACCGGCGCCCACATATGGTGTGAAAACACCGCCGGCGTCAAAATCCAAAAGGAAGTTTGCAGCCAAGTTGACCGAAGAAAATTCTGCGTCACCGATGATCGCATCTGGAGAAGCAGCATTACCAGTGAAATCAAGGCGATCAATGTCGCTGTTGAAGTAAGAAACTTCCAATTCGCCGCGAAGGCTGCCCGGACCAAAATCACCAAGCTGCTTGCCAATCGCACCGCCCAGGAAAACGCCTGTGTCATAGTCCAGATCGACGACCAGTCCAGTACCGGAAACTACATTTTCAAATTCGTTATCATCAACGAATGCAGCGCCAATGAAACCGGAAACATAAAAGCGGCTTTCATCAAAACTTTCCGGTGCCGGTGCAGGATCTGAAGCCACGATTGCGTCTGCTGCCAAAGCATTTGAATTTGTTGCAACCAATGCGGCAAGAATGCCAGCAAGGACTGATTTTCTCATTGTAAAACTCTCTTTGATTTGTTGGACGTCCGAAATGCCCCAGCTAACGACATCTCTTCACAATAGATAAATTGTAAACCATAACAGTTCTCTAATGCCAAATAGATAACTCGTGATCTCAGTTACATTAACGTGATCGACTTTCATGCAAGCATGAGACCTGCCGCCGGTTTCTTTGTCGGTGATTGTGTTGTGACAGGATACACAGCTTTAAACTCCGCAGTATGCCAAACCATATTCAAGGGGCTGATTTTGAACGGGTTTGGGATTTGGATATGGTTGAAGAAGCTAATACGCTCTTCGTTTTCGGCGTGCTTTCCGGAGTACTAAGCACATTTGCCTATGTTCCCTATATTGTTGATACGCTGAAACAGCGAACCGCTCCCGATCGAGCCTGCTGGCTGATCTGGTCGACCCTTGGATCAATTGCGTTCTTCTCTCAGCTTTATGAAGGCGCCGGCGCTTCGCTCTGGTTCGCTGGTGTTCAGGTTTCCGGCACAATCATCGTGTTTCTATTGTCTGTTAAATTCGGAGCAGGGGAATATCTCAGCATTAAAAATCAAAGAATTTTGTTGACTGCAGCGCTGGGACTGGTCGCCTGGTATCTTACGGAAAACGCAGCTTACGCCCTGGCGATAACCATTTCCATCAGCCTGCTGGGCGGCCTGGTTACGGTACAAAAAGCCTTCATTGACCCTGATAGCGAAACGCTGAGTACCTGGATCGTCTCGCTGATCGCCTCAATCTGCGCGGTGCTTTCAGTCGGCAAGCTTGACTGGACACTGCTGGCTTACCCGCTTTATCTGCTCACCCTTTATACCGCGATTGTCGTCGCCATGATGTTCGGTCGCATGCGCCAGCTTGAAACCGTTCGGTATGAAGCTGGTATCAGCGGAGGCTTGCTCTGACCTATCGGACATACTCGCGCTGGTAACGACCGCCCAATCCAGTCAGCAATTCATACCCGATTGTTCCGCTGGCGCGAGCAGCATCATCAACGAGAATGTTTGGCCCGAAGAGCTCTATCCAATTGGCATTTTTGAGATCTGCATCAGGCACATCGGTTACATCAAACGCGGTTAGGTCCATCGAAACCCGTCCAATCAATGGCACTTTATGATCGCCCAATTGCCCAAACCCACCCGTGGAATTTGCACCACGAAGCGGCACGCCACAGCCGGAAGAGGCGCGGTGATAACCATCCGCATAACCGGCTGAGCAGATGGCCACTTTGCTGTCGCGTTCCAGCACATGTGCAGCGCCATAGCCAACCGCATCGCCCTTTTTGGAGTTGCGAATTTGCAAGATTCGGGTTTCAGCTTTTACGACCGGCTTCATCGGATTTGGAATGTCGTTCACGGCTTCCCCGCCATACATGGCAATGCCCGGTCGCGTAAGTTCAAAATGCGTTTCAGGCTTCGAAAGGATTGCAGCCGAATTGGCAAAAGATGGCCG
>JAAUYH010024727.1_pt1 | contig 23003 bp, 20 predicted proteins | sample 7278061 | NCBI WGS metagenome assembly JAAUYH01 (sample SAMN14350203, study PRJNA611818) | marine sediment metagenome | isolation source: surface marine sediment (0.6m) | place: French Polynesia: Moorea | collected 2018-08 | reverse complement strand
GTCCGCGCCACAAAAGGTTGACCGACTCGCCATTGGCTCGCGACTTGTTCAGTAATCAGGCAGATCTGTTTAGCGTAGGTCTGTAGCCTTTCCCCATGAAAGGGCGGCATTAATAATTTTCGTTCTCGCTGATGATGGTCGCCATCCATTAGGATCAGCGAGTTTTGGCCAATTAGCGGTTTTGCAAGCAAATTTCCCCGACCCACATCAAACTTGGAAGATTGACTGAAGATCTCCTGAATGATTTTTGGATCGCCAATGACGACAAAAGAGCCCAATCCAGCCAGTCGCATGGTGAAGAGGTTTCCATATTGGCGACCATATCTGGCCTGAAATGCAATTGGATCGGCTATCCACTGTATCAGTTGCCGCCAAGGTGGACTGGTAATGCGGTTTGGCAATTTACTCACCATGAAATTTCCCCCTGCTCTTCTATGGATATGACTGCACTCTAACTCAGAAAAAAGATTGGGAGGAAAACGCAATCTAACTTGGCAACTGCAATTGAAACTCTGAGAGAGGTAAAACAGCCCTAGCGCCACAATCTGATTCGCCGGTTGCTGAACAGCTGTCACCGACTCCAATAATCCAACAATAAGGTTAAGGAGAAAATACTGAATGGATAGCAACAGGTTTTAATTTGTCTTCACCCTTCAGGAGTATTCTCGACAAGGGGTTAGAAGAATTCGTAACAGATGTAACGCTCTTGGCTACATCCAGGGTGATAAATATTTAATGTTACTGATGTTAATGGGTTAGCTAATCATCATCTGTTGACTATCTATTTCAATAATCAGCTCATCTCCATACTTCAAATCACTGATGTAGGGAGCCATAATCTCAAGGATATCAGGCGATTGGAAGTGTTCTGGTTTAGTTTCGGGATGGGGATAGTAAATTAAACCGCTTACGACCTCATTTGACCGAAGTAGAACTCGACAATCAAAAAATGAGAAATCTTCCGCAGGGTCGTCTGGCGACCATTTGACATCTTTGAATGTATATTTCGGGTTTTTTATTTTGTAATTATATGGAGAAATCGAGAAATTAATAGTTCCCAGGAAATAGGCGTCCAAATTCAGTCCTTGTTCCTGAAAAAAGGGCTGTTGCATCTCAATCGTGCCTCGAGGAAATCGGGGATTAGCGGCTTGACCTGATGCGACTCCGTATCCCTTTTTGACAACCCCTTTGACTGTTATCCAGTTAACCATTAATAACTGAAATTTAACAAATCACTATTCTAATGAAATCCATAGGATGTTTGCACACCTATTTTGTGTAGTTTAGATTGAATGTCCCTTCAATTTTGAGTCTCCTTGCATGAACCTCAGTTGCTTATGCGCCAGAGACTCTTCCCCACAATCTCAGAACCGTCAGTCTTTACGAGTCCTCCGGCAGAGCTGGAGGGTTACTATCCATTAATTAGATTTGTGATTGCATCAATACCTAACGCGATGCCAATTAAAATCGAAGAGGTAAGAATTAACCCCATCAGGCATATAACTAAGCCGCCTAAGCTAATTGCGCCATCATCGTCTAGTAAGCCAAAGCCAGTCACAAAAATACCTATTGCAGGCAGAGTATTAGTGAGCGGGATAGGGATCATCATGGAGGTAGACATGAGAGCGATGGCGACGCCAATGATCATACGTCCAGGTAAACTGGCGCAAATGTAGCTCAGGCGAGGACGGGATAACATTTCAATTCGACGGAGAAATGGAATTCCCTTCTTGAGGATGCCTCTCACCTGTTCAATAGGGAAGCCATGTTTGTACCATCCCTTTGGCAGCCAAGGTTGATCGCGCCCAATAATTAATTGTATTGCCAGGACAAGCATCGCAATTCCGAACGGAATGGAGTACCCTGGCGCCGGTACTGGCAAAGCAGAGGGAATGGAGAGTAACACGAATAGAAACCCAAAGGTGCGTTCTCCGGAAATCTTGAGGATATCCGCCAGCGTCACTTGGGCTGGACAGGCTTCATCAAAGAAATAACGTTCGAGTTCTGCTGAGAGTCTAGCCACAACGATCCGCCAATTCCTTAGGTGTACTACATCAACTCTAATTACAACAGTGGAGGTGCTTTGTCCGGCGCCTTACCAACTCAACATCAATGCTTTACGCTTTCTAATCAGATTTTTAGCGTCGGTAAAGGGGCAGCGGATGAGTATCTGAGCGGGTAGACGGTAGAGAGTAGGCGGTAAGACAGGATAATCTCCCTGCTTATTCCCCGCATCCATTTCCTTTTTAAGTGGGCTTTAGGGATCTGCGATTAAGTCACATTCCATCCACCCATCCACCCATCCACCCATCTACCCATCTACCCATCCACCCATCCACCGCCTTCTACTGAAACTATATTTTGACGGACATCCCTTAAGTGCCTACTGTCCAGGAGTTCATATAGATCTGCTGTTCGGGAGTTAGCGTATCTACCTGAATGCCCATTGCCTGTAGTTTCAGACGCGCAATTTCCTGATCCACCTCTTGCGGAATGGAATGAATACCGGGCTGAAGCTTGCCCTTATTGGTCACCAGGTACTCACAGGCCAGCGCTTGGTTGGCGAAACTCATATCCATAACTGCGCTAGGATGCCCTTCAGCGGCGGCCAGGTTGATCAACCGGCCTTCACCCAGCACCACAACTGATTTCCCGTTCTGAAGCTTATATTCCTCAGTAAAGTTGCGCACCTGTTTTACTTCTGTCGCCATTGACTTGAGGGACTGCAAATCGATTTCAATGTCAAAGTGGCCAGAATTACAAACAATGGCGCCATCCTTCATCACTTCAAAATGCTCACGCCGGATCACATGCTTGTTGCCAGTGACGGTGATGAACAGATCGGCTTGCGGCGCCGCTTCCGCCATCGGCATCACCCGGAAGCCATCCATCACCGCTTCAATCGCCCGAACTGGATCGATCTCAGTGACGATAACGTTGGCGCCCATGCCTTGAGCTCGACGCGCAGCCCCCTTGCCGCACCAGCCATAACCCACCACCACCAAGGTTTTCCCAGCCAATAGGATATTGGTTGCTCGGATGATGCCGTCTAGGGTAGATTGTCCGGTGCCGTAGCGGTTATCGAAGAAGTGCTTGGTGTCGGCATCGTTGACGTTCATTGCGGGAAAGGTCAGCACCCCATCATTGAACATGGCCTTTAGACGAACAATGCCAGTCGTGGTTTCTTCGGTTGTGCCAATAATGTCCGATAACTGGGGTTGCCGCTCTTTGACCAGTGTCGCTACCACATCGCTGCCATCATCAATAATGATATTTGGGCGATGATCCAACGCAATCTGGACATGCTGGTTATAGGTCTCGTTATCTTCTCCCTTTTTGGCGAAGACTGGAATTCCGTAGTCAGCCACCAAACAAGCTGCAACATCATCTTGAGTAGATAGAGGATTGCTGGCGATGAGAAGGGCGTCCGCACCAGCATTTTTCAGTGCGATCGCCAGATGCGCCGTCTCCGTCGTCACATGACAGCAAGCAGCTAACCGAATACCTGCCAGGGGTTTCTCTTGCGCAAACCGAGTTTGAATTTGACGCAGCACCGGCATCTCCCGTCCGGCCCACTCAATCCGCTGCTTTCCTTGAGGAGCGAGCGAGAGGTCTTTAACATCATGCTTTATTTGAGTTGAGGTAGTAGTCATAGGAGGTTAGATCCCAGAAAAATGTTATTTTTTTCAGTTTCGCCGCCTATCTACCTTAACGGAAAGCCCAAAAAGTTTGCGCAATTGTGGATTATTTTCAGCCCTCTACACTAACCAAAATCCAAAATCCAAAATCTAAAGTCCCCACCCTTAAGGAAACTTCTCATCCCGAACCTCCTGGCAAAACTGCTGCACTGCCTGCACTGCTTGGTTTCGGAGATTAACGTAGGACTTAGCGAACGGGGGTTGCCAACTGGAGAGTCCTAGAACATCCGCAGTTACAAGGATTTGGCCGTCGCAGTGGGGACCTGCTCCAATACCGATTGTAGGAATGGTTAGGGACTGGGAAATGTGTTTGGCTAATTCGTCGGGAATATGCTCCAGGACAACGGCAAAGGCGCCTGCTTTTTCGATTGCGATGGCTTCTTGTAATATTCTCTCCCCCGCTTCTGGGGAAGTCCCTTGGCGCCGAAACCCTCCTAGCTGATGCACCGATTGAGGGGTTAGCCCCACATGCCCCATCACCGGAATACCTGCCTGCACCAAAGCGGCGATGGTTTTCACCATGGCGTCATACCCCCCTTCTAACTTGACCGCTTGGGCCCCTGCGTCTTTCAAAGCCCGCCCTGCAGATCGCATCGCGGTTTCAAGGCTAGGTTGATAACTCATGAAGGGCAAATCGACAATAAACAGAGCTTGTTTGACTGCCCGCCGAGCAGCCTTAGCGTGGTGCAAAATTTCATCCAGCGTTAGCGGCAAGGTGGTGTCATACCCCAGGGTAACCATCGCCAGAGAATCTCCCACCAAAACCAAATCGACCCCTGCCTGATCAACAATTTGAGCAGAGGTATAGTCCCAGGCGGTTAGCGCAGTAATCAAACGATTCTGCTGTTTCCAGTGGGTAAGTTGGTGAATCTTGACAACCATTTAACCCTTCAGCAAAGGAACATGGCCAGAATATCAAAGATAGTTTTCCGTGGTCCAAAATCCAAGCCAAATCAAGGACAGGAGAGGATTCGTTTCCCCATTCCCCCATAATAGATTAAGAAATGTTACTCAAAATCCCCCACTTATGCCTTTACCGACTGTTATTTTGCCAGGGTATCTAGCGGGAGCCGAACCGTATCAAGAGATGGAGCTGGCTCTGCAAAAACTGGGCTTTCCTGCAGTCACCGTTCCGCTCAAACGGCGAGATTGGCTGCCAACAGTGGGCGGTCGTTCGGTACGGCCAATCCTTGAACAACTGGACCAGACCGTTAGGCAGGCGATGGCTGACCATGGCTCCTCGACGGTTAATCTGGTTGGACATTCGGCAGGCGGATGGATTTCCAGGATATATCTGGGGGAAAAAGCGTATGATATCCACCCCAGCGATCGCGGCAAATCCTGTCTTTGGTCCGCCCATCATCAGATAACCACACTGATTACCCTGGGTACGCCCCATATGACCCAAGAACGCTGGACCCTGAAAAATTTGGACTTTGTTAATCAAACATACCCAGGCGCCTATTACGCCAACCAGGTTAACTACATTTGCATTGCGGGTAAGTCAGTGTATGGCCGACAAAATTGGCAGGGCTGGTTCACCTACAACAGTTATAAACTTACTTGTGGGAATGGCGATTGTTGGGGCGATGGCATTACCCCAATCGAAGCCGCTCACTTGGAAGGAGCCAAAAATCTGGTTCTGGATAATGTGATGCATTCGCCCAAACCCGATGGAGTTTGGTATGGCGCCTCAGAAGTTGTGGATAATTGGGCGACCTACCTAACCTAGTCATTGGGGCGCTGCGGATAAATAAAATCCCATCCACCTATCCACCCATCCACTGTCTTTTACCGGGACTTTATTTTCACGCAATTCCCTCAGGCATTTTGTACTTTATTGGGCGGTATTCACCTGAGATTCTTTCCCTTGAGGGTCTGTAGCGGTTTCAGGCGCTGCAGCAGAGTCCGTAGCGGCTTCAGAGGCCGAAGTAGAGCCCTCAGCAGGGGTTTCAGGCACTGAAGAATTCATAGCGGCGACCCCATTTTCTGAGGTGACTTCGGTCTCAGGAGGAGGACTGCTCGGCGGCGGCGGCGGCGGCGGCTCTAGTGTAGTGGCAGGCATCGGCACCTCTTCTACCGCGGGCAGCTTTTCGATGGTAAGCCGCGTGTTGCTGCCGCCAGAAAGTCGTTTAAGCAGTTTTGGTTTGGGATCATGGAGCAGATAGATAATGAGATCGCCCACCTGCCATTCATTATTCGCCGGAATCACCTCTAGACGGTTATTCCGCTGCAGCAGTAAAGGAACCAACTCGCCACTTCTGATCAACGCCTTCAGATGAGCCTGTTGAAATAATGATCCTTCCTGACGCAGCAGAGTCTCTCCTAGCTTGACTGCGTCATCATTCAGATAAGTATTCCAGGTCTTAAGCGGTAGTTCTGGGGCAAGGGCTTGCTGAATTTTACCCTTGTTTGGTAATTCTTCGGGGGACTTGCCGCTGGGAAACACTGCAAACACTCGCGGCGGTTGAAACTCCTCCAGGGCACGCTGCGCCACCACTGCATTCACTTCGCCATTGTTCGTCATGGCTAGAAAAGTTCCCGCAGTGCTTAATCCCGCCTTTTCCAGTACTTCCGTATCTAAAGCGCTGTTGATAAAAACCTGGAGATTTTCTTTTTCAGCCAGGCTGCTGGCCTCTGGATTCGTGTCGATTAAAGTTACGGATTCGCCCCGTTCCTGAAACAGGCGAGCAATCAATAGGCTCAAAGGGTTACAGCCAACAATCACAGCTCCCGTAGCTTGGGTTGACGTAATCCTGAGCAACCGAGCAAGTCCGCCAGCGGTTATTCCCTGCAGCAACACCGTCAAAATAATGGTGAGAAAAACCAAGGCTTTGATGGCGTCGCCCCCGCTAATCCCCCTTTCTGTCAAAAGAATAGCGAATAAGGAAGCAACAGAAGCAGAGACAATCCCCCTTGGGGCGATCCAGCTAAGAAAAATTTTCTGGCGGATATTCAGATCGCTATTCCAGGTGCAGAGAAACACATTCAGCGGCCGCACCAATAGCATCAGGGCCATGACAGAGAGCACCGCCCCCCAACCCAAAGCAAAAATACTATCAATCGAAAGATCAGCCGCCAATAGAATAAACAGGACGGAAACCGCCAGAACGGTGAGTTGGCCCTTGAACCGTCTAAGCAGCCGTTCATCAGGGACTGAGAGGGCCCGCACGACGATCCCAGCCACCACAGTCGCCATCAGGCCTGACTCACTGCGGATAGTTTGGGCCAAACCGAACAGTCCCCAGAGTCCAGCCAACACCACCAGATTTCTCAATTCTTCCGTTAAAAAACTGGCTCGTTTAAGAAAAATGCCTATAATCGCTCCCCCCAAACCGCCGATCGCAGCCCCAATACTTAAACGCAGCATCAGCCCGCTGACCACGAAGAAAGGATCCGCATCGCCGTTGAGGATGATATCAAGCACCACCACTGCAAAAATAGCCCCGACCGGATCAATCAGCACCCCTTCTCCTTCTAGGAGCGTGGCTACCTGTCGATCTACTGGCACTTGACGGAGAAGGGGGTTAATGACGGTTGGCCCTGTGACAACCACTAGTGCGGCGTAAAGGAAAGCGAGGGACCAAGGAAATTCCGCCAGCCAATGGGCGGCCATGCCCCCGCCAATTAGGGTGATAAAGATGCCAAAGGTAACCAGGTTTCTTAAACTGCCGGAGACTTTACCCAATTCTTTCAGTTCTAGGCTGAGTCCGCCCTCGAACAGGATCAGAGCCACAAACAGCGCCACCATCACCTCTAGGCCAGCGCCCAGTACCTGAGGATGTAGCAAGCCAATGCCATCGGATCCCAAAAGGATGCCAATCGGCAGCAGAAATATAATGCTGGGAAGTTTTAGATACTCGGCCAGTACCTGGGCAGTAATCCCTGCCAGGATGGTTAAAACCATCTGTAGCGTGATATCAAGCGGGGTATCCATAGGCGTGGAATCTAATGGCGGATGCCGAGGTTCTCCTCGGGAACCCGGATTAGACGAATTGGATTAAAAACGCCGCCTGACCGAAATCGGAGCAGGTTTGTCGCGTTATTCTCGAATATGCCTACAAGGGAAGCATATTCCTTACGCCAGAGACCAAAAAGAGTCAGGCTGAGCATCAGACGATGGCTAAGTAACGACTTACTCTCTACCCAGGTTAGCGCGTCAACCATAGGCGGCAAAATCTCCCCTACCCCTTTGTGGAGTAGAGGACAGACTAATAAGAATACCATTCAAGACTTTCTTTGTAGGAAAGATCACATTCTGACAGTGCTTACTCCCGTTTTTTGTAAATATCTGTTTAGGATGCCCTGGTGGTTTGACACTGTTTCAGAAATTCGACGGGTTAATCCTCCTTCAATAAGAGGTAATACAATTGACCGCCGGTATTGATTAAACCAGCTTGTCGACCCGCTGCAGTTCCCGTTCCTATAAAGATATCAACCCGACCAGGTCCACGGATCGCCCCGCCAGTATCCTGATCCAGGACATAGCGACTCACTGGACGGAACGCCCAATCACCCGCTGCTGTGGCATGGGGCAAAGGGAGATGAATAAGGGCAAGGGCCCCCGGCGGCATCAGGGATTTATCGGTTGCAATCGAACGTCCCGCTGTCACGGGAACACTCAACGTTCCGATCGCGGGTGAGCCATTGGTTGCTTGAAAGAATACAAATCGTTGATTGCGTGAGATGTAGCCGTCAAGTTCATTCGGGCGTTCCTGGAAAAAACGGATCAAGGCAGGAAGGGATAGGTCCTCTTGGCGAAATTTACCGTCATTAACCAGTTCTCTGCCAATGCTGGTATAAGCATACTCGGTGCGCCCCGCATAGCCCACAGTGAAAATATCGCCATCGGTCAACTGTAACCGAGCTGAGCCTTGAACCTGGATCAGGAAAGCCTCTAGCCGATCGCGCAGCCAGACCAACTCTAATCCCCTTAATGGCCCTTGTCCTCCCTGCAATCCATCCACGCCTTCTAATTCAACTCGGGTTGGATGGGGTAGAGACCACTGGTCTAAGGCGGTGGGACGGCGATAGAGGGGATAACGATAGTCAGCCGTAGGGATTCGACTAGCTGTGTAGGTAGGCTCAAAATAACCTGTGAAGTCCACTGTCCCTTCGCCATCGTTTCCCACTGATTGGTACAGGACAAACTCTCGCTGTACAGCCGTTTGCAGTTCTTCTGGGGATCGCATTGTCAGGATCAATTGGCGGAAGCGCCAAAGGCTGCGACGCACGCGATCCCGCGTGATACCCGGCGTTGCGTAATCCTGATAGGCTTCCACCGCCGCTGGGGTTTCTAAATAGTTCAGACTGTAGTCGATGGCCTGCAGCAGCGATCGCCAATCCCCTGATTTTCCATTTTCACCCCAAATTCGGCTGTCAACCCCCAGCCCCGCTTCAACATTCTCCACGCCTCTGTTGAGGACTGAAGTTGGATAGAGAGGACTCGATAATTGGTCAGCATGTCCCGCCAGGGCGATAGACACCCCTAACCCCAGTCCTAACAGAACCCATGGTTTGATAACTTGCAAAATTGATGTTCTACGCTAGTACCGTTCAACACTGGAACTGAAAATGGGCTCCACCCGAATCCCAATAACTCTGGAAGGACGCACCACCATATACTCCCCAGGATTAATTTTTGGAATAGGCACGCTGATGAAGTCATCTGAATTGGCCTTAGGGGTGAATTCACCGCTATACCACTTTTGAAACTCTTGGATGGTGGTAAATCGAACTTCCTCTCGATGGCCTCCATCGAAAAGCAAGTGAACCACATATTCGCTGGGTGTTCTTGGCATATTGAACTCGCATTTCTAAGCGCATCGTCCTCATTATGGGCTGGAGCCGCCCAAAAATTTCACGCCGGACCAATTTTTACCTCAGCTCGCCAGTTTGCAAATAAGCTTGCGGAACGGAATTTTGAGTTTATCCGCCTATTAGGGTTTTTGAGAATTTGCTGGGTACCCTAGCTGCGTTGGTAGGAGTGTTCTGGTTGGTCATTGGGTATTAGTTATTAACTATGTTTCGCAATTCACCTCGATTTTTAACCGCATTCTCGTTAGCGTTTTTACTGCTGGTGACTGCATGCAGTCCGGCTAAAACGGATTCCACCTGGGAGCAATTTCAGACAGAAAGTCCTGCTGCCGTGGTTGATGGTTCGGCTGCCAAGGTTTTATCCGGCGGCCAGTTTAATCAGTTCTTTCCCCCTGACGGCGACGGATATGCGAGAGTGTACACCCAGGAAAAGGAAGGATTTGCTGAGGCTAAGCTGAAGCAGAATGGGGAAGAATTGGCAATGCTCTCAGTGTCAGATACCGCCGCTAATCCCGCCGCCGCCGAGAAATATCGTCGGGGATCGATGACGATTGCTGGATTTCCGGCTGCTGAAATTGGCAGCACAGCAACGGGGGTCCTCGTGGGCGATCGCATTCAGGTCAAAGTCTTGTCTAGGAGCGATGGCTTTACCGCCGAAGATCGCCAAACTTGGCTGCAAAAGTTTGATCTGATGGGTCTTGAGAGTCTAGCAACGCAATAAATTAGCAGGAAGGAGTCTCCCATGAGTAAGCCCATTTATGAACTGGTGGATAATTTACCCACCCGGAATATTACCGTTTACGCTTTGCGCTCCCTTGACTTTATCCTTCCCGGCGAGTGGGATAATCTGGTGGGATTTGAAAACACTATCCGCACCGTAACCCGTGAGACGGATGAAGCGCTAATTAAAGCGATTGGGCAACGGGCCATTCAACTATTCAACGACAAATCCCAGGGATATCAACGGGCGCTGTGGCTGTATCAGACTATCGACTCGGCGGGCAGCGCTCTGGGAACCGCCGCTCTAGCCGGTAAGATCGGCGAAAAGGTATCCTTTGTCCCTTTCCTCAACCGGCTAACCCCGAAACCGGAAAAAGCCCAGACCCTCGACCTGTGTCTAAAACTGGTGACTGAGGTGGTCGCCTTCTGCCAAATTAATGGGATTCCCGGGGACAGTATCGGCGATTTTATTAAGGCATTGGCTGATTATGGCGGCGAATCCCTAGTGCGGATGGCGGCGCTGGTTAGTTTTGATGGGTTGGTTCCCCTCGGTCCCAATTTCATTCGGCAAACTCAGTCCACCCTCAACAAACTAACCCCGAAAGATCTGGAGGGTAATCCTGCTTTTAAGCAAATTAAATCGTTGATTCCAGGCAAGAATACGGATAAGCAACTTGGATTCATTGAAGCTAGCTTTAACTCAACCCAAGAGTGGATGGGTAATTTTGTCTCCTCTAAAGGCCTATCCCCCCAGAAGATCACCCACAATTTTCAGAAATTTGTGGATATCGCTGATGATAAACTCGACTACTTCGGAGCCTTTTTAGACATGACGACGAATTATTACGAACATACGGGGGTTCAAACCCTGACTCGTCGCCTGATCGAACGGGCAGTCGCCGAAATTTAAGTATCATCGACATCTTTTTTTACATCGGTTTGGGCTCATAAGCCGATTGGTTTACGTCATGTTTGATAGTCAGGGTTGATTGATTGACGCGATCGCAGTTTGTGGCGTCTTCAAGCAAAGGACTATCAATCATGACACGACTGCCTCAATGTAGTGATTTAGCTAAACAAGGCTATACCCCTGAAGCGATTAAGGTAATTCAGGCGGATGGGAAATGTGGGGATGAAAACGGGATTCCCCTGCGAACATCATCCACGCAGACGAACCTACCGGGAGAAAATTTGCCTTCCGATCCCTTAGTTATTTTCGGATTTATGCTCGGAGCCGCCCTCGTGTTTGGTTCAACGGTTTGGGAGCTATTGGGCGTATCGAAATGGTTTGGGAGAGGCAAGTCCTAACTGACATCCACGCCCTTTACAGTAAATTAAAACGCTGCAGCTGAGACTCCAACATCTTTGGCAGAGTTTTGCGCAATTCGGTTTTAGTTTGGAAAGCCAATCGGTTGCGTTCTGGCAAATCGAATGGAAACCGACCTGGCATGTCTTTGCGTTCCAATTGAGCCAGCAAGATTTGTTCTGATCGCTTGCATTGGAGGGCGTAGCCCATTTCGACGCAGACCTTAGGACTCGGAATCAGTTGAGGTGGGGTGTCCTCGATCTGGGCAATGGGGGTGCCGTCGGCGATGAACAGCAGGCTCTGACGAATTTTGCGCATCAGATTGCTATTGAGGCGTACAGGCCCTTCACCCAAGCGATGGGATTCTTCTAGGACGAGAGGGATGCGCGATCGCCGATTTAACCGCTCCAACACCGCCATCAGTTCATCCCGAAGTAAATCGCTGGATTCGGTGTATTCCGTTTGATAACAGAAAAACAGCGTTGGCTGCAGATGCGCCATCACATCTTGCTTCGTGAAATAAATTTCATGGCTAATCAAATCAATGTTTGAGATGGCGTAGCCGCCGCTGCCTTCAATGTAAAACTCCACAGTTTCCCCTTCAAGGTAGCGTTGGAACCAAGCTGTTTTTTTAACCTCATCGCTATCGTCTAGAAAATCGGCTCTGAGGGCGGATTTCAGTAGGCTATTCTTGCTAAGGCGAAGATCGTGGGGACGTTTCTCAAGTTCTCGAATCGGCTCGTATTCCTGAATATACCAAGCCTTAAGGGCAATGATAGCCATAGCTCCCTGTTCCTGTCTCGATAGATGGCGTTTAAAACAACAACAGCACCCAAACTCCTGTCCGAGTGACTTCCTCTCAATTAGGTGATTCTAGCTGGAGTTGAACTAATTGAAACCTTCAATATTCATGAAGAAATCAATCGCATATCTCCCACTATTCAGCATAGGAAGTATCAGCTTTGCGTTCAGATGCCGTTGTATTTTGACGAGACAGATTGGAATTTAACAGCGCTTTTACCTCTTAAATAACTAAAAGTGGACTTGGCTGTTTATATCTGCCAGGGAAGCTGTTTAGCTTCACTTTTAACTATACAGGCTAATTGTAAGATCACAAGCTTATGAAACCAAAATTTACTTTGGAATGAGTTGCTATTAACTACATGGTAAGAATGATTGCCAAAGTATTGACGAAGTAGTCAGCTGCAGGTTACAGAGCTCCTAATTGATCTCTATTAATTGAAAAAGGCCTATCAACTTAAAGAGGGAAATTCCCTCTAGAGTAGAATATGAGGGCAGGGCGTAGAATCCAACGGCCAACTAATTCAATCCGCCAATCCTTGATACGAAAACATGACAGGCTAGACTCAAAATCCTCATGATTAAGATGTGTCAATTTCTTGGAGATCAGTTTAGAAAATCTACATACCTAACGGTAGTCAATACAACTGGAAGGTAAGATTAGAGAGTATATAGCTTTATATTTTTCACAAATAAACCAAACTTATTCTAAGGAGAAAAACTAAATAGGAGTGTAATAGATCTGGGCGAAAAGAGTAGAAATTACACTTTACAACAATAATAATGCTGTGTTTAATTTGTATTGTTAAAGCGCCATTCCTTCTATCCAAGGTTAATCTTTGGATAAAGGTTATTTGGATAAAGGTTTAATACGTACAAAAAACTGCGAAATTGTCTAGAACGGGAATTTCTCCTGTTAAAACGTCTACCCTTTTAAGCAAGAGGACAGTGACAATTGGAACTTGCAACACAACCTGAACAGGTGGCGAAAGCCTTAGTCAAGGGGCTAGATAATGGATCTAACGAGATTCTGGTGGGTTGGCAGAGTAAAGTTTCCTCACTGTTCAATCGACTAGTCCCCGGGTTAATGGAGAGGGTGATTTCATTTTCGCAGTCTCTCTCGGGTTCGCCACAAGCTTCCTTTCCCAGCAATCTCGAAACGGCATGAGGTACTGACGCCAGGTATATCCCTCTGTAGAATGATCGCTATAGGGTTGGCGCGCCTAAATTTTTGATTGCCATTCTGGTTCTTATGGGGAGTCATCACAGTTGTCGTAATTCCTGTGATGACTCCCTTGTTAATTTCCATTGATTGGGAAAGACAAAGAGAGAACTGTCTTAAGCAGTGTGGTCGCTGCTACTGAATTGTTAGCCTTTAATGCTTTCAGGGAAACCTGAGGCTACTAGATTAACGATATGCTCTAAGGGATCAATGTCTTGGACCGCTTATTCAATTGAAACTGCACCGGAAGACTCTCGAGCATCTTTAATCCAAGCACAAGCAACCTTTGGGTTTGTCCCCAATGTAGAAGCTGTTTCTGCTGAAGCGCCCGCCCTGCTAAAAGGAGGCATGGCGTTATGGGACCTTTTCGGCGCATCCAGCTTTAGCCCAATTGAGCAACAGATCATTTATTTGACAATAAACTTTGAGCACAACTGCCACTATTGCATGGCGGTCCATACCGCTTTGGCAGGCGCAGTTGAAATGGCTGTTGAAGATCTCGAAGCATTGAGAACAGGTAGGCCGCTTAAGGATCCTAAATTTCAAGCTTTGAGAGAATTTACCCAACGCATGGTCGCCTCCCGAGGCTGGGTGACTAAAGATGAAATTTCAACTTTTCTGGCTTTTGGTTACACCAAGCAGCAAGTGTTTGAGGTGATTTTAGGGATTGCCATGAAGGTGATTCACAACTACACCAATCACATTGCTGAAACGCCTTTAGATGAGGTTTTTCAACCCTATACTTGGTCGCGTCCCCCTTATATCTGGACTGATCAGCAACTTCAACTCATTTTTGACAATCTTCCTCAACAGACTTTCTGGAAGAATAAAAACCTCGAATATGTTGGCTGTAACCAAAATTTTGCAGAGGATGTAGGGTTTTCAGCCCCCGATCAAATTATTGGGAAAGTGGATCAGGAACTTGACCGGAAAGTATTAGAACATCCAGAAGAATTAACGGATAAAGTAATCCTGGAAAAGGGTATTCCCTATATTAATCAGGAAAAACTACAAATTAAGCCAGATGGCGCAATGCAATGGCTAAATATCAGCAAAATCCCGCTTCAAGATCAAGCAGGTGAGGTAATTGGGCTGTTTGGCTCTTATGAAGATATTACGGAACGCAAACAAACCGCCATTGCTCTTCAAGAAGCCAACAGGCGATTAGAGTCCCAAGCTATTGAGTTAACCACAACTCTGGACCACTTACAGAAATCTCAATTACAACTCATACAGCATGAAAAAATGTCTACGCTGGGTAATTTGGTGGCGGGTGTCGCCCATGAAATCAACAATCCAGTCACTTTTTTAAAGGGGAATCTTAGTCCGGCTCAGGACTATGTGACTGATTTATTTGACTTGCTTGAACTCTATCAAGAAACTTTCCCGCAGCCCGGCGACAGAATTAAAAATAAGCTTGAGGCGATTGAATTTGACTTCCTTCGAACCGATCTACCTCAATTGCTAAAATCTATGGATCTTGGGGTAAACCGCATTAGTAATCTTAGCGCCAGCCTACGCACCTTCTCACGGGCTGATAAAGACTGCAAAACGTTGTTTAACGTTCATGAGGGCATTGAAAGCAACCTTTTAATTCTTCAGCATCGACTTAAGGCCAATGAAATGCGCCCTGATATTGAAGTTAGGAAAGATTATATCGAGTTACCCCCAATAGATTGTTTTCCCGGACAGCTGAATCAAGTATTTATGAACATTTTCGCCAATGCCATTGATGCGCTGGACGAGAATAGTCAGGGCAAATCATATCGGGAAATTGAAGCACAACCAAATGTGATTGAAATTAAGACTGAGCGATTAAACGACCAGGTCGTGATCCATATTTGTGACAATGGCGTAGGCATGTCCGATCAGGTGAAAGGTCGAATTTTTGACCATTTATACACCACTAAAGATGTGGGCAAAGGAACCGGGCTAGGACTAGCGATCGCGCATCAGATAATAACTGAGAAACACCAGGGAAGGATTGCGGTCGACTCGATTCCTGGAGAGGGGACAAAATTTGTGATTTCGCTACCTATGAAGGATATTTAGCCGGGGGTTGGCGGCAAATAAGTCTTATTGAAGACGAGGGATGGATGGATAGGTGTGATTCAGCAGAGCTATTTATAAAGTCGCCGTTCCTATTGAGCATTTGCGGGAGCGGTTTCATTAATCGGCCTGATATATTCTTTAGATTGTGGATTATACGTCCGAGCTTTCCAGGGAAAGTAAGACTCGAATGAGCGCGATCGCAGCAATCACAGCTAAAAATAGAACTCCGCCGCCTACTCTCATCCAGCCTGCGATCAAAAACTGGGTCGCCGACAATAGTAAGGCGGTAAATAGCAGGGTATAGATCGCCCCAACGCCAATGGAACTAAGCTTGCGCAACGATCGATTGGCTTCGACCGAGTTGACCCGCATTCGGATGTCGCCCTGCTCTAGCTTATTTAAGGTCGTTTCAATCCGACTCGGTAAACTCAGGCTGGTATTGGTAAACTGAGCGGCCTGATTACTAATTTGACCGATTAAACTGTTTGGGTTGGAGGGATAATCTTGGGCCATAATTTCTTCTGCAAAGGGTTGCGCCACATCCATAAAGTTAAACTCTGGGTCAAGGGACTTCCCCAATGCCTCTAGGGAAGACAATGACCGCAGAACAAAGGTGAACGTTGCTGGAAAGCGAAAGGGTTGGTCATAGGTAAGTTCGTACAGATCATCGCTGATCTCCGCCATGGAAATCTCCTGATGTTCACCCAGCGCCTGATTCAGGTAAGTCTCCAGCATATACTGCACCGACCGCCTCACAGGTCCCAGATCTGACCCTGACGCCAAAGCCCCTAGCTCCACCATCGATTGCACTACTAAATTGGCGTCTTGCTGGATGATGCCTGAAAACGTCAACATTAGACTGGCTTTCGTCTCCGGCTTAATCCGCCCCATCATGCCAAAGTCATAAAAAATCAAGGCCCCATCTGGATTAACGGCCAAATTGCCAGGGTGGGGATCGGCATGGAAAAATCCATGGTGGAGCACTTGCCGGAGATAAGATTGCGCCCCCAAGTGAGCGATTGACCGTCGGTCCAATCCCGCCGCCGTAAGCGACTCAAAGTGAGTGACCTTAATCCCAGGAATGTACTCCATGGTTAACAGATGAGGGGTGGTGTAACGCCAGTGAACACGCGGCGTAATCACCTGTGAAATCTGCTGAAAATTGCGTCGAAAGGTATCGGCGTTGCGTCCCTCATTGAGATAGTCCACCTCTTCCCAGAGGGTGCGGCGGCATTCTTCGTAAACGCCCACCCAATCTCGCCCATCTTTGCCCCAGGGGGTTTGGTGTTGAACGTAATCAACGATTCCTCTGAGAATGCTTAAATCAATTGAGAACAGACGCTGCAGTCCTGGTCTCTGCACCTTGACTGCAACTTCTTCTCCAGAATGCAGCCAGGCATGGTGGACTTGACCTAGGCTAGCCGAGGCGACTGGAACTGGATTGAATTCTGCAAAGACTTGATCAATCGGTTTGTCCAGCTCCCGTTGGATAATTGCAACGACTTGCTCATAGTCAAAGGCCGGAACCCGATCCTGTAGTTTGGATAATTCCTCTATATATTCAGCAGGAAACAGATCAGCGCGGGTGGAAAAGAACTGACCGATCTTGATAAAGGTTGGACCTAAGTCTAATAACGATTCTTGAAGCCAAGCAGCCCGTTTTCGCCGACGCTGGCTTACCTGTTCCGGGCTAGGGGGCTGTTTTGAACCATAACTACGCGGCTGCTGATCCAGCCAGAGGTAGAATAAGAACTGGAACGCTGTCCGGCCAATGTGTCTCAACCGCCCCAAGCGGGTGTAGTCGCTGCGGCTCCAGCGATAAGAGCCAATATATTTAGTCGATCCAGCTAATTCAGACGAGGTGTCAGCAGCCACAGGAATAAAAGTAATAATTAAATCTGATTAATCTAAGTTTACATTATTTTGTAACACTTCTTAATATTACGTTATAGTAGATTTCGATGAACATGCTCGGAAAGGAATGACGTCTGTTTTGTTTGGCAGCTTACCATTTCCCGGTCAGGGGGGCGACCAGCTGGTCAGTAAGGCCGTAACGGCTGCGATCGCTGCTCTTTTCAAGCGTACACGGAAGCTTGAAGCTACTGTGCGAGCAGAGCCTGTGGCTAAGCTTCTGCAGGGTAGCGCTGACGGCTTTGACTTTATCGGTCAAGGGCTGTTGATGCATAGCGGACTGCGAGTCGAGGTGATGGAATTTTATGTACAAGCTGTCTCAATCGACTTTGGCGCTATTTTTAAGGGGCAGGTTAATCTTCGGCGGCCAACCCAAGCAACGATGCGGATTGTGCTGACTGAGGAGGATTTAACCGACTCATTCAATACTCCATTCCTGATGAAGAAGCTTCAGCAAGTTGAGCATGCTGGACAACCGCTCCACTTTCAGAAGACGCAAATGACGCTGAATGCGGATAAGTCGCTGCGCATGCAAAGTTCAATACAGGTGGGGGACACGCGAGACTCGATTGATATCGATGTTACAGCTCACTTGCAAGTGGAGGAGCGACGAAGGATCCAGTTTGTCGATGTAGTCTACGGCGGTAATTCAGAAGCAGTGGAATTGGCTCAAGTGTTGACTCAACATCTGAATAACTTGCTTGATCTAGATGAGTTCGCCTTAGACGGGTTGCAGTTGCGGATTGATCAGCTGCGGCTACGCAATAAGCAACTCACTTTCTATGGGGTTGCTCACATTAACCATTTTCCCCAACGTAAAGTAGACGCTGCAGCATAGGGGTTATCACGTTTCAACAGCCATCAAGTTTCAATTGAGGAGGTATTCTATGATGAATTTACTATTGGAAATTGCCGCCAGTGGCGCTTCCTTTCCAGCCGGAACTATTCTTCTGGTTGTCGGCATTTTGGGTTTTGTCGCCGCTGTCACTCTCGGCTCTATCGCTTGGTATAATTCGAAACGACCGGCTGGATGGGAAGGTGCAGAACGGCCTGATTTTATGCCTAAAATGGGCGATGATTCAAAATAGAATCCGTATCTGCCGAGATTTGAAGTCTTATCCTGCTTGATTAAAAATGACACAGAGCTCCAAACATTTGGGGCTCTGTGTCATTTTTCGAATCAAATTACAAGCATTCAAGCGGCGTTCCTTCAAGGCAGGCGCCTTCTAAAACTGCGCCATCCCAGACAGTCTGCTCCACTTGAGCGCAAAGAAGATTAGCCTGAGTTAGGTTGGCGCCTCGCAACAACGTACCTGTAAGATTAGCTTCTTCCAAATCCACTTGAGATAGATCAGCTCCCGACAGGTTAGCGTTGCTGAAATCCGCCTGATGTAAGATAGCGCCCGCCAAGTTGGTGCCGCGCAAGTCAGCGCCCCGAAAATCAACCCCGCTCAGATCCAATTTGCTGAGTACAGCGCCCGCTAAAAATGCGCCAGAAAAACTGCAGCGAGAAACCTGGGCGTCTAAGAGTAAAGCGCCTCTCAGGTCGGCATTACGACAGTCAGCTTCAGTCAAGTTAGCACCAGTCAAGTCGGCCCCTCGCATGTTAGCGCGTAAGTTTGTTCGCTGCAGATCGGCCCCCGTTAATACAGCGCCCGTTAAGTTTGCTTTGGATAAATCCGCCGCCGCCAGTTGGGAGCCGGATAAATCTATTCCCGCTAAATCCATTTCATTTAGCGTTTTTATCCGGCCCTCACGAATGGCTCCTAAATCGAGGGTTTGGGCATTGCTCATCAACTCACCTCCGATTCAGTTTGTTGTACTTGATTAATCGCGGTTTTCATTTGCATAAGCTACACCCCCTACAACCTATACCCTACATCCTGCTTGAGATGTATTTCACTTGACTGAGAATCACGTTAGGTTAGAATCACCCAGCCAAACGGTTGGCAATTCACTGGGCTGCGTTGGCAGCTGCATTAACCCTGCTTCAGTCAAGCGAACCAGCGCCCCCAAAGAGTCTACCAGGGCAGGGTCGAACCTGACGCCGCTCAGGGTTTGACATTTTTCGAAGGATTCTTCAAGACTTAGGGCGGGGCGATCGCCTCTGGATTGAGTCAGCTCTTGGAAATAGGCTACGACACTTAGAATTCGCGCTTCAATGGGAATGTCTTCTCCTTTCAGACCCTCCGGCCTACCGCCGCCATTCCAATACTCAAGTTGATGGGACACAATCTGCGTCACTGGAGCCAGCTCGGGCATGGCGGATAACAATTGTGCGCCAAAGGCGGTGCGATCGCGCCAAGAAGCCATTCCTGAAGCGTCCAAATCACTGGGTAACTGAGTGAAGACAACGTCGGGAGCCTCCGCTAACCCAATCCGAAATAGCAAACCGGCTAATCGCAACCGCCTCAGCTGAATCGTAGGTAAATCCAGCAGCTGACCAAGGGTTTCAGCCAAAGCCGCCACTTGAAGCGAGGCGAAGGGATTTGACTGGTCCCGTTCATCTACACGCCGAGCCATGCGTAAAAAGGCTTGCAATTTATTCGCCGTCAAATTTCGATTGAGACGTAGCGCCTGGCCTTCCAACTCCCAAAAGTCTCGCGTCTGGCGACTAACCGTAACCAATTGTTCCTGACTGCTCTGCAAATAAGTCACAATCCGAGAAACGACACCACTCAGGTCTGCTGGCGCCAAGCCTTCGGTCGCCCCGATTTGTTGCTGCTGCAATGCGAGTTGGTCAGCCAGAGAAGAATCATAGGGGCGCATCCGCTCGATTAAAATTGTCGCCGCCGCCTCAATTGCGGGTCGATCGAACGTCCACAGTCCGTAAAACTTACGCTCAGTATCAACTTTCGGCTGGCTATCCGCCCGATACTCATCTTCAGAAAGCTCGTGACAAAGAACCATCGCTGCATAGCTGGGAGCCAGAATCAGAAGATTCCATTCATTTACAAAGCTATCTCCCTCTACCAGATTCACCAGCGATACGTTGTTCATTTGGCTGGTCTGGTGACTTGCAAAACCGCTATCGGGGACAGCAGCGATCGCCACGCGCCTTGAACATTGAGCTAGATCAAAATAGCGGTCAGCCTCTTGCAGATACCACTTTCCTCGCTGAAAGGTAACAAGAACTAGCGGCTGCTGATCTTCAGAACCATCGCGATTTTGCAAAATGTGATCTTCCAAAGCGTGACAAAGAGCCACTAACGTATTTTTGAAATAGACGCCATAGCTGGAAGGGAACTGGCCAGTCGGTAACGCCGCCTTGAGCTGGTTGAGGGTAGAGTCCGATCGCATCCTTCAGAGCAACTTTTTCCGTATTATTAATAACTTAACATAGTTTAACAATACAATGAGTTTTTACTCATGATGCTCATAAAATTTAAATATTTCTCGGATTTCCCGGATTTCCCGGATTTCACTAATATTTCCCAGATTTCCTGGATTTCACTCTATCCATACTGAGCTTATTACGGGCGCGATGATTGTCAGCCTACCCTAAAGCGCTTCTTCGTCTCATGTTGCTGGCGAATAGGAATTAAGTTAAGGACAACAGAAAGCCTTTCGATTGGGAATGTGGAGCTGGCCATCCCATTGCGTAAACCCAGTCAGAACGCCCGACAAATCTAACTCGACTTCCCGTCCCCTTCCTTAAAATTGATTAGGAGCCTTAAATAATTAACCGGGAACCTTAAAAAGGAAATATCCAAATCATTGCCTTCCGCTGCAAGGCAAGCGGTATATTCGGGCGCTGGTGAAAATTGTTGAATTGACCACTTATCTATAGATAAGGATTCGCCATCTAATCGGATTAACCGAGTAGGTTCTTCGATCCCAAGGCGAAGCTCAACTTGTTCTAAGCCGGCGATGCCTTTGCCAATGGCCTTGAGAACTGCTTCCTTACAGGTCCAAAGTTGAAAAAACCCCGTTTTCTTCTGCTGGGGGGATAGCGAATTAATTACCGCAGATTCCTGTGGCGAAAAGAATCGTTGCGCTAGTTGCTCGGCGTTAATCTCCCGCAGCTGTTCTATATCAACCCCAATTTGGCGATCGCGGGTAATAGCATAGAGGGCCCTATCCCCCGAATGGGATAGATTGAAACATAATGAGGAGTCACCGCAACTGTTAGACAGAGCCGGTTTACCCTGGGGACCATAACAAAACTCAATTTGACTCGGTGCAATGGCCAAGTAGCGACTGAGAATAGTTCGCAGAATGCCTCGCCCTGCGATGAAACGTCCTCGGTCGCGCTCGAAATGAAATCGCTGAGCCCTCTGCCATTCATCAGTTGAAAGTATTTCGCCCAATTGTTGAATCAGGTCCTTTGGCAGAGCAACATTTGCCTGCCAAAGGTGAACGTCCTGAACTGACAAGGATAAGCTGCTAGCTGGAGAGCCCCAATTACAATCATCTGGTTCTAATAACATTGGCTACAATCAGGGAGCGCCATGCCATTCACTGAGAATTTGAACAACCTTAGACACATCAACTGAAAAGTTTTCTCTATTATTTGACTTATCTGAACATATGAATTGGAAATTATGGCCTAAAGATTTGGCAAGGTAGTAATAGTACGTCTGCATCTTGGCCATTATCTGAAGTTCTAAAACATTGACTTGATCAGAGAAGAGAATATGGGTTATCCCTCCCCCGTATGCTCCAACTACTGTTTCAGCATCATAGAAAAGCTCAATTTTCTCTTCAAGCGAATAATCTTCAAGACAATAGCGCTCAAACCCAAATTGATCCAATACTTTAAACAACTCTTCCTCATTGAGAATATGACGCTTCTTTAAGCTCGAGGCCGATTTGGAGCGAGATATATAGATGCGACGGTTCCGCTTTGAAGGTCGTTTGGGGAGACAGACATCGCGAAGCTTTTCAATATAAGAGGATGGCAGGTAGCCCGATCCAAACTGCGTGAGAAAAGTAGGGAGGATGAGCTTTTCAAGATAATATAGCCGCCCAGGTTCCAGACGAGTCAAGCGCACATTTGAAGGGATCAGTTTGGGGACTAATAGCGTTTCCGCCTCGGCTAAAGGTTCAGCTTGCAGAAGCTTGATTTCTTCAATGTCCGCATACTCTGGATTATTTAAGAGAAAACACCGAGGTACTAAATCGATAAATTTATGATAGTAGCCGTTTGGCAGACCTTGATAGATACTTGAATAACCAGAAATTGTTTCTATCGGCTTTTCAAAGAATTTCCTCTTCAAAAAGCTCTTATTGAGGAACGCCCCAGAGACAGTTATCTTATCCATGTGGGGATATAGCGATTCCGCTAGAATCTTCCGAGATTTTGTCAGGACAACCCCATTACCCGGTTCAAAGAGGACACCTTCAACCACCGTTGAATAAATATCATGGGTTGTATAAATGTCTCCTTCTAAATATTTGAAAGGAGCGTCAAAAGTCGGCATACTTTTGACTTCAGGAGTTGGGACGGTTTCCTGAGGCAGGCGCAGCTTTTTAT
>JAAUYH010030592.1_pt1 | contig 23008 bp, 21 predicted proteins | sample 7278061 | NCBI WGS metagenome assembly JAAUYH01 (sample SAMN14350203, study PRJNA611818) | marine sediment metagenome | isolation source: surface marine sediment (0.6m) | place: French Polynesia: Moorea | collected 2018-08 | reverse complement strand
GTTATCACCCTGTGTGCATGCGTCGCTTTCCTCTCCTGGGTTGGAAGGCAGGCAGAGATCTCACGCAAGCTGGGCATGAGCTATCATGTCCCGATCGCTTTCAGCGTTGCGGTCTTTGCATTCATCACTCTGAACGTGATCCGGCCCATCTGGATGGGCGCCTGGGGGAACGCGTTTCCCTATGGCATCTGGTCGCATCTGGATTGGGTATCGAATACCGGATACGCGTATGTGAATTTCCACTACAATCCGGTTCACATGCTCGCGATCACGTTCTTCTTCACGAACTGTCTCGCGCTTGCCTTGCACGGCGGCCTTGTCCTTTCGGCGGTGAACCCGTCGAATGAAAACGAGGTTCGTTCGCCCGAATATGAAGACACCTATTTCCGGGACTTCATCGGTTATTCGGTCGGTACTCTCGGCATCCACCGTGTCGGTCTGCTCCTCGCGCTCAATGCAGCGTTCTGGAGTGCGATCTGCATCGTGATCTCAGGCACCATCTACACCGGTAGCTGGATCGAGTTCTGGGATTTCTGGCGCAAGATTCCGATCTGGGCAGGAGGGCCGGTCTAATGGCGACCTATCAAAACATCTTCACACAGATCCAGGTCAAGGCAGAGCCCGAAATGGGTGTTCCCCTGCCCGCTGGCAGCGACAGTCGCATTCCCGCGACGGGCTACAGCTACTGGGCGGGCAAGATCGGTCAGGCGCAGCTTGGTCCGCTCTATCTCGGTTGGCTCGGGACGATCTCGCTGGTCTTTGGCTTTGCGGCCTTCATGATCATCGGATTGAACTTCTGGGCACAGGCCGGGTGGGACCCGCAGACCTTCATGCGCGAGCTGTTCTGGCTCTCGCTTGATCCTCCGGGACCGGAATACGGGTTCAGCTTCTTCGTGCCGCTGAATGAGGGGGGCTGGTTCATCATGACCGGCGCATTCCTCACGATTTCGGTGCTGTGCTGGTGGGTTCGCACCTATATGCGCGCTCGCGATCTGGGGCTGGGCTACCACATTCCATGGGCCTTCGCCTCGGCAATCTGGCTGTTCCTGGTGCTGGGCTTCCTTCGCCCGATGCTGATCGGCAGCTGGTCCGAAGCAGTGCCTTACGGCATCTTCAGTCACCTGGATTGGACGAACAACTTCTCGCTTATTCACGGGAACCTATTCTACAATCCGTTCCACGCGCTCTCGATTGTGTTCCTCTATGGCTCAGCGGTGCTGTTCGCCATGCACGGGGCGACGATCCTGGCGCTGGGCCGGTACGGCGGTGAGCGGGAGATCGAACAGATCACCGACCGCGGTACGGCTTCGGAACGCGGTGCACTGTTCTGGCGCTGGACCATGGGCTTCAACGCCACAATGGAATCGATCCACCGCTGGGCGTGGTGGTTCGCGGTGCTGACGACGCTTACCGGCGGTATCGGCATCCTGCTGTCAGGCACGGTAGTCGACAACTGGTACCTGTGGGCGCAGGAGCATTACTACGCTCCGATGTAAGCGCTCAGTTGGCAAAAGGGGCCGCTTGAGGCGACAGGTCCCTGCTGTCGGCAGTGCGTAAAGTGCCAAAGGTTCAAAGAGGCCCGGCCGCGTGAAAGCGCGGTCGGGCTTTTTTGGTGAGCCGACCAGGCCCGCGCTCTAACAAACGGGCCGAACCAACCCTATTTTCGATCCATGCCCGTTTGGCCTCTTGTCCTCGTTGTCGTCACGATCGCGGTGTTTTTCGCGTATCGACACATATCGAAGCGCCGTCGGCGCCAGAGGCTGTTGGCAACACCACTGACCCAACAGCAGCGCAAAATCGTTGAGGAACTGGTCCCTATCCTGCGCCGCTTGCCCGATGAATTGCGGCCAAAGCTGGAAGGCAAGATCAACCTGTTCCTCGACCAGATCACCTTCCGCGGAAAGAACGGGATCGAAGTCAGCGAGGAGATGCGACTGTCGATCGCTGCGCAGGCTTGCCTGCCGATCGTCAACAGCTCGGTCTGGTATGATACGCTCAGGAATGTGCTGATCTATCCCTCGGTGATCCACACGCGGCGCGACAGGCATGATGGCCATGTGGTGCAGGAACATAACCTTTCCATGGCCGGCGAGAGTTGGGTTCGCGGGCCAGTAGTCCTGTCATGGGATGATGCATTGCAAGGGGGTCTGAATGCCGAAGACGGCTACAATGTCGTCATCCATGAATTTGCCCACCAGCTCGACAGTCTTACAGGGCACACCAATGGTATTCCTGTGCTGCGCGAAGGTCAGGATTATGCAGCCTGGGAGAAAGCCATGCTCGACGCATTCCATCGGCACGTGGACCGGGTTGAGATTGGTCACGAGACCTTGATCGATCCGTATGGCGCGACCAACCACGAGGAATTTCTCGCTGAGGCAATCGTAACATTCTTCGAGAAATCACAGCGTCTGCGGAGCGAAGAGCCCGCACTTTATTCGCAATTGTCACAGCTACTCGCACTCGATCCGGCGGAGTGGCGCTAGGCTAATCAGACAACCGCGCCCGAAGATCCATCAGATGCAGCGGCAGCGAGGCTGCGAGCGCCAGGGCCACCCACCACCAGCCCGCGCCAACCAGCGCGGAGCGCAGGGCAAGCACGATGAAAACGGCAGGCCCAATCAGGCCGGCAATCTTGGTGAGGTTCCACCCGCGCAGCTTGAGCCACACTGCCTCAATCGCGAGCACGACAAGAACCAGATCAGCCCCGTGACCGCTCGCGAAGAACTGGGCTGCCCAATCCATGCGGGAAGTCAGCCGAACGGTCCGTTGAGGTCCACGATCGCCCAGTTAAGCGCCCCTGCAAATGTGACCCACAGAAGGTAAGGCGTAAACAGCAGTGCAGCGCTCTTGGAGTAGCGCCCGCAGTAGACGATCAGCGCCATGATCGAGAGCCACAGGAGCAGCACTTCGATAAACGCCCAGTCAGGCCGCTGGATGCGGAAGAAGATCATGCTCCAGGTGATATTGAGGAACGCGTTCAGGGCAAAAAGCCCAATCATGGTGTCCGAAACCTTGGGCGTCGGCGCTGCCCGCCATGCCGATACAATCGCGGCAGTGTTGAGCGCAAAGATCAGCGTCCAGCCGAGCGGAAAGGCGACATCGGGCGGGTTCCAGCTTGGTTTTGCAAGGCTCTGATACCAGGGGCCCAGATCCGTGATCGTCGCCCCCATCGCTGCAACAATCACTGCTGCCACAGCAGCGACGATTGCTGGCAGAATCCACGTCTTTCCGATGCTCATGCGGTTGATCCCTCTCCCCGCTTACGCGCCCAAACTTACGCTAGCTGTGCTCCGGCCTCAGGCCAAGCAAGTGCGCGGTATCTTTCAAGAAGATTTTGACATGTGCCATCGGCTTTTTGCGCACCAGCTTCTTGTTCATATAGGCCTGCCAGGTGAGCTGCTGCACATCCTTGTCGTCGCACATATCGACGAAGCGTTCGCGGCGCTTGTCCGACGAATACCAGAAGTATTGCATCATCCCGAGGATCCAGAAGACCCGGCCGTGCTCCTTCATGAAGCGGCGGCGCGCGTTCTTGAGCGCCCTGGTTTCGCCGGTCTTGAGGAACTGGCTTGCTGCTTCTGCGGAGAAACGCCCGCCAACCATGGCGTAATAGATTCCCTCGCCTGATGCGGGAGCGACAATGCCGGCGGCATCGCCTGCGACAATGACATCGGCACCGTTGTCCCAGCGCTTCAAGGGCTTGAGCGGAATCGGCGCACCTTCGCGGCGCACGGTTTCACAGCGCGTAAGGTCAAGCTCGGCGCGCATGTCTGCGACTGCACCGCGCAGCGAAAAGCCCTTGTTCGCGCTTCCCACCCCGACGCTCGCGACGTCGCCATGCGGGAACACCCAGGCGTAGAAATCGGGCGAAAGCTTGCCCTGATAAAACACGTCGCAGCGATTGCCGTCATAGGCATCGCCGATATTCTCGGGCGCCTTGATGATCTCGTGATAGGCGAAGACGCATTTCACGCGTTCGGCATTGGGCAAGCATTGCTTTGCGACGGCTGAACGCGCGCCGTCTGCGCCTACGACCACACGCGCGCGCACTTTCTCAATCGGGCCGCTACGCTCGCGGCGAAAGGTGACGAGCGGATGCGCGTGTTCGTCGCGCTCGATCTTTTCAAATGTGGCGGCGAGGCGTTCGACCCCGCAGGAGCGCGCGCGTTCGCGCAGCCATTCGTCAAATTCCTCGCGGTCGACCATGCCAACATAGCCGATCTCGCCGACGGGCATATCCACCGCGCGGCCCGAAGGCGCGATCATGCGGGCCGATCGGGCGCGCGATACAAGGATGCTTTCCGGAATGTCGAAATCCTTGAGCATGCGCGGGGGAACCGCGCCGCCGCATGGCTTGATCCGCCCGCCTCGTTCCATCAGCAGGACCGAATGCCCCGCCATCGCAAGATCGGTCGCGGCAGTCGCTCCGGCAGGGCCTCCGCCCACTACAACGGCGTCATAGATAACTTCAGTCATGCGAATACCTCTGCTTCCCTATTTCTCTCTGCCCGCGCCGGAGCGAGCCCTTTGGCCGTGGCGCGAACCGCCAGCCATGCGGCGATGACGAACATCCCCGCCTCAATTGCGAAGATCAGCTGGAAGGCTGCTCCGTCTGTTCCGAAAAAACTCCGCGCAACATCGACGCCGATCGCACCGACAATGCCGCCCAGCCCGAACGCGATGGCCTGTGCGGCGCCCCACACGCCCATGCGCACGCCTTCGCGCGTTTTTGCTCCTGCCCCAGCTAGCCCCATCATTGCACCGATGGCAGCGACGGCGAACAGGCCGTTGAAAAAGCCCAGCGCCATCACATTGGCATGCACCGGCCAACCGGGCCCAATGACTGCTCCCGTTGCCAGCCCGCACAGGGCAAGCGCCGAACCAAGGCAGCCGAAAACAATCCAGTGCCGCAGCTCAACCGGCATTCTTCCCGCAAAAGCGCTTCCGCCAATTCCGGCGACAATCATGCCAAGCAGCACGCCGCCCGACTGCATCCCGCCCAGCCCGGTCGATTCTCCGGGGGTCATCCCGAAGACCAGCCCTGCGAAAGGTTCGAGGATCAGGTCCTGCATGTTGAACGCCATCATCGAGGCGAAGATGAAGAGAGTGAAGCGGCGTGCGGCTTTCTCTGCGAAAATCTCGGCAATCGCTGCGCGGACATCGGGCGGCGGTTCGCTCTTGGCGGTTTCTGCGAATTGCACAGTCCCGCGCGGCTCGAGCCGTAACAAGGCGAGCGCAGCGACAATCAGGCACATGGCGAGCAGACCCGAAGAGACCCAAACCAGCCGCGCCGGGGTGAAGGGGTCGATCAATTGGCTGACTGTGATTGCGGAGACGACAATCCCGGCGATCATCATGATCCATGTAACAGCAGCGGCAGCCGCGCGGCGCTCTGGTGCGACGCCCGATGCAAGCAATGCCAGCGCCGAAGTGCCGCTTGCGCCCACGCCAACGCCGATCAGCGCATAGGCGATCACGCCCAGGCCGACGCCAAGCCACAGGCTCTGGGAAGTCATCAGGGTGACCTGCACTGCCAGCAACGCGCCGGCGGCCAGAACGCCAAGCCCGCCCATGATCCACAAGGCGCGGCTCCCTCCCTTGTCGGAGCCATGTCCCCATAGCGGACGACACAGCTGCACCGCATAATGCCAGCCGACTAGTCCTGCCGGGATTGCGGCGGCAAGCGAGTATTCGACCACCATCAGGCGGTTGAGTACGGTTGTGGTCAGCATCACCATCCCGCCGATCGACGCCTGCACCAGCCCGATGCGAATGATCGCGAACCAGCTGAGACCTCTTGCGGTTGGAGAAGTGAGAGCGTGCATCAGATGTACCCGCCAAGACCAAGCGCGGCGGCAAGCATGCCGAGCACATAGAGCGTCACGCCCACGCCATTATACCAGGGTGCGTATCGCTTGGGGTCGGACAGCAGGCGCGGCATGGCGGCAAATTGCGCGACGAGCACTGCGCCAACAGCGAGGGCAGACCAATTAAGACCCCATGCTGCGAGCAGCGCGATCACGGCGACCTGCGCCAGCGCCATCACCGCGCAGGCGAGCAGCGCAGCATTGCGCACGCCGAGCGTGACAGGAAGCGACTTGAGGCCGGTTTCGCGGTCCCCTTCGACCGCCTTGAAATCATTCAGCGTCATAATGCCATGCGCGCCAACGCTGTAGAGCACCAATACAATGAGCACTTCGACACGCGGCATTGCGCCCAGCATCACGGCGGCTCCGGTGAACCAGCTCAAACCTTCATAGGTTAGGCCCACGACAGCAGGACCGGTCCAGCCGCTCGTCTTGAAACGGAATGGCGGCGCGCTGTAGCCCCAAGCCAGTGCCAGCCCAACCAAGGCTGCAATAAAGACAAGCGGACCGAGCAGCCATGCGACCAGAGCCGAAAGCACCGTTGCGATAATGGCGATGTAAAGGCCCCAACGCCCGGCAATGCGGCCTGAAGGGATCGGGCGGTCGGGTTCATTGATGGCATCGACATGGCGATCAAACCAATCGTTCACCGCCTGGCTTGTCCCACAGACCAGCGGCCCGGCGAGCAACACGCCTCCGAGCACAAACAGCCAGCGGCCATCCAGTCCAGCGCCGGACGAAACTGCGCCGCACATGAACGCCCACATCGGCGGAAACCATGTAATCGGTTTGAGAAGCTGGACGACGTCTAGCGGAGCCGGAATCGGCACACCACGAGTCGAGACTGCAGACCTCTCCATGCAGAGAGGCTATGCCTGACATGAGAGTGCGTCAAACTAAATTGACACCTAAAATCCTTCAAAACCGGGATTCGGGTCAATTTTGTGCAAATGCTGGAAAATGAGTGTCAATTCGGGAGTTCGCGCGAAATCCGGATCGCTCAGCTGAATCGATAGACGCTTAACCGTCTATCCAAGTGGATTCATGCAGCTTTCTGGAGCGTAGGGTACCCTTGCTAGCCCTTAAACACACTTTGAAATCGAGATCGGCTTTCGGGACGCAAGAGTCCGAGAAATCGGGCGACTGCGCCTGAGATCAACTCACTCGGAATCGTTGTCGAAATTGCCCAGTCCGTGGCGGTGGAGCTTAGAGTAGAGGCTCTGGCGCGAAAGTCCGAGGATTTCTGCAGCCGATGCACGGTTGTCCGAAGTGTATTGCAGCGCAGCTTCGATACACAGGCGCTCGATCAGGTCGGTGCTTTCGCGGACAATTTCCTTAAGCGACATACGACCAACGAGATCAGTGAGCTGCTCGACCGAACGCGGCATGTCCTGCGAGCCCGGTGGCAGATCGCGCAAACGGCGGCCGATCGGGCGAATGACGAAAGCGTATAGGCCGCCTTCCCCCTCACTGCGAACCGCTGAAAGCTCGACCGGCTCGCCCTCAAGATCATCGCCAAAGCGAATGACTGTGCTGACATTGCGGGCCGCGCCATGTTGGTCGATTTGCCCTTCGATAAGATCGAGATCGATACCCGGACGCCCGATCCAGCTCGACAGGTGCCCGCCGCGGATCGAGTCTGCGCTTGCTGCGCGAACCAGTTCCACGAAGGCATTGTTCGCGCTGACGATTTCGAAATTCTGGTCGGTGATGACAAAGCCGTCGGGCATGGTGTCAATCAGGTCGAGCACTGGCGAGGATGGGCTCTGCGAACCCTCCATGTCAGAGGTGAGCCGCAACAGAAGGAACTGGCCGCGGTCCTGCGTAAAGCCCGCCACCGACGCGACGACATTCTGCGAACCCTTGGCGATTATCAGCTCCCTTGGGGTCACGTTCTGCGAAGAGAGCGCCGAGCCCACCATGGTCTGCAAGGCTTCGCGCGATGACTTGTCGACCAGCGCTGGCAGCTTCTTGCCCGGTAGGCTGCCTTCGCGTGCACCCATCAAAGTGTGCGCGGCTGAATTCGCTTCGCGGATCCGCAAGGTGCCTGCTTCGATAATCAGGACAGGTTCGCTCGAAAGATCGAACAGCATGCGATAGCGCGCTTCGAGCTGGCGCATGCGCATGTAATCACGTTCAAGCGATTGCTGCACCTGGAGCAGGCGTTGTTGCAGCTTACCCGCTTCGCGCAGATCCCGGCCAAAGGCGATGCGATGTTCGCCGCCGTTTACACTAAGGATGGCATAGCGAATGGGAACATCACCCTCGCGCGTAGGGTGATTGACCTGCCGCCAATGCTGGACTTCACCGCGGCGTGCTGCGGCAAGCATTTCCATCACCTTGGGTCGGCTTTCGACCGTGACCGTCTCGATCCAGTTGGTGCCTTCCCACCCTTCAAATCCCGGGAATTCCTTGGGATCGAATGCGGTGTCGAGGATTGTGCCGGTGTCATCGAGAACCAGCGTGATGTCGCCGGCAACCATGGCCAGTTTCATCGCTGCATCGGCATCAAGCGTGTCGAAGAGTTCAGCCGCCTTGCCGAAGGGGTTCTTGCCTTCGATGGAGTGTTTTCGTGTAAGCATTGGCAGCGCGCCTTATCGCAACATATGCGCACGCACCTCGGCGGACTGGACCAATCGCTGTGCTACTTTCAAAGCGGCACGAGCGTCGGCGCCGGTCCCATCGGCTCCCACTTCGGCAACAATTGCAGGGTTTTGGTTGATCATGTGACCACCGATTAAGATGGAGAGGTTCGGATTGGCGGACACGCTTCGCATCGCCTGAATAAGTTTAGCAAGAGCGCCGCTAGGGCAATCGCGAGAGACGGTCAATCCTACCAGATCGAAGGGCTCGCGTGACAGAGTGTCGAGCAATTCCTTGCGCAGCGGCTTCGCCACAAATGTGCTGTCCCAGCCGGCTCGGGCGAAGATCTCATCAAGCATCATCGGACCGAAATTGTGCTGGTCGCCGGGCACGGCAGTAAACAGCGCGCGATTTGCATCCGCAGGCGCTTTGCCGGGCCGGATCGGAACGCGCGCTGAAAGTTCGTGCATCACTTCCTGCAAACGCCACAAACCCATTGTAACGTCTACAAAATCACAATCGTCGCTTTCCCACATTTCGCCCAGTCGCCGGGCGGCCGGAGCGAGCAAGTCGACATAGATTGATTCCAGGCTGGCACCCGCTTCAAGAAATGCATCGACCTCTTCAACAAGACCAGCCGTCTCGAGCCGCAGTGGCAGGAGAGCGAAGCGGTTCGCTTCAGAGGGGTCGATCTTGGCGCTACCCTTGGGGCCTGTGGATGATTTGCTCACGGAATGGGCCATCAGCAGTCGCGGAATGATCTCGCCTTCGATGATGGCGTTGATCGAGTCGCCTGTCAGCGCGCCTTGCTCGCCCGTGTAGAATTCCGGTGCCGGTTTACGCTTCCCAAGCGGATTCGAGATGAACTCACGCAAGGCGGCAGAGCCTGCGCCAATCATCCCTGTCCCTTTGGGGGTCGTCATACCGGAACCCTCCCTTCCCCCGGCTGATAGTCTCCGAAGGTGGCGCGGGAACCGCGTCGAGGCTGACGAGGCCGAATGAATTCCGACTCCTCTACCGTCAGCCCGGTGGCTGTACACGAGTGGGAGGCTGTAGGCAATGATGACCTCATCCCCAACTTCTTAGTGTCAATTTTATATGACGTCTATTTGATTTGACACTTTGTGTTGGAAAGGCGTAGGTTTGTCTCCTGACAGCAAAGGCAAATTTTGAGGATGAGTCGACAAGACCAGACCTCCCCAGCTGGACTTGACCCCAATAGGCGGCAAGACAGTGTGAAAGAGGGGAACACCGGGGCGCTCTACTCGCGAGAAGAGCGGCGGCGGAGGGACGAGTCGGTCTGGACTGTCGTGCAAGGTGTCCTCGCTCCCTTACAGTTCCTCGTATTTCTGATCAGCCTGGGGCTCGTGATCCGCACCCTGTCTACGGGTGAAGGCGCCTTCGCGGCGGACATCTCCATCGTGGTCAAGACCATGGTGCTTTACACGATCATGGTGACCGGCTCGATCTGGGAGAAGGTGGTTTTCGGGCGCTGGCTGTTTGCTCCGGTATTCTTCTGGGAAGACGTCTTTTCGATGCTCGTCCTTGCGCTGCACACGCTTTACCTCGTGATGCTGTTCGGCGCCATCGGGACGATGGAGCAGCGTCTGCTCGTCGCACTCGCTGCCTATGGCGCCTATGTCATCAATGCCGGGCAGTTCCTGTGGAAGCTGCGAGTGGCAAGATTGCAGGGTGCCAGCCCCAAGGCGGTGCCTGCATGAGCCCGCCCGACACACTCACTGCCCCGTCAGTCTCTTGCTGCAACGCGCCTGAGGCCAGAGCCAGCAACCGCCCGGTGCTGCGTGAGCGCGGACAGCGCGAAGTGTTCTGCGGCCTCACAGGCATCGTCTGGTTGCACCGCAAGATGCAGGACGCCTTCTTCCTCGTCGTCGGATCACGCACCTGCGCGCACCTGCTGCAAAGTGCCGCCGGCGTCATGATTTTCGCCGAGCCGCGCTTTGCCACCGCGATCATGGAAGAGCGTGATCTGGCCGGCATGGTCGATGCACAGGAAGAACTCGACCGAGTGGTTCACCGCCTGCTTGAGCGTCGTCCTGACATCAAGACGCTGTTCCTCGTCGGCTCGTGTCCGTCAGAAGTCATCAAGCTTGACCTTGCCAAGGCCGCGCAGCGCCTCGGCGCGCAGCACATGCCGAATGTGCGCATCCTCAACTATTCGGGCAGCGGGATCGAAACGACCTTTACGCAGGGCGAAGACGCCTGCCTCGCAGCGCTGGTCCCGGAAATGCCCACTCAGGCCGCAGATGCGCCTAAGCAATTGCTTATTGTCGGCGCACTACCTGATATCGTCGAGGACCAGTTCCTCCGCCTGTTCGATCAGCTTGGCATCGATGATGTCGGCGTATTGCCCGCGCGCAATGCCCGCGATCTTCCACCGGTTGGTCCCAATACCCGCTATCTTCTCGCGCAGCCTTTCCTGTCAGACACGGCCATGGCGCTTGAAGATCGGGGCGCTAGCCGCATCGATGCCCTGTTCCCGTTTGGAGCTGAGGGCACGACCGGATGGCTTCATGCCGCTGCGCAGGAATTCGGCGTCGATGAGATGCACTTCAACAGTGTGGTCGCGCCGGGCCGTGAGCGAGCGAAACGCGCAATCGAGCGCGCACGCGGAGAACTGCAAGGCAAGCGCATCAGCTTCCTGCCAGACTCTCAGCTCGAAGTGCCGCTAGCGCGGTTTCTTGCAACCGAACTGGGCATGGTCCCGGTCGAAGTCGGCACGCCCTATCTCCACCGCGCTCACTGTGCGCAGGAGCTGGACCTGATCCCGCCATCAGCGCGCATCAGCGAAGGTCAGCATGTCGAACGTCAGCTTGATCGTGTGCGCGAAGACAAGCCCGATCTGACGGTTTGCGGACTTGGCCTTGCCAACCCGCTCGAGGCCGAGGGTTTCAGCACCAAGTGGGCGATCGAGCTAGTCTTCTCGCCGATCCACGGTTTTGATCAGGCAGGCGACCTTGCAGAACTTTTCGCACGGCCTCTGCGTCGGCGTGACAGGCTGGAGGTGTAGCGCAATGCAACTCTCCGTCTGGACCTATGAAGGACCGCCTCACGTTGGGGCCATGCGCATCGCGACCGCGATGGAGGGGCTGCATTATGTCCTCCACGCGCCGCAGGGCGACACTTATGCCGACCTGCTCTTCACCATGATCGAGCGCCGCGGGAAGCGTCCTCCGGTCACTTACACGACCTTCGAAGCACGCGACCTTGGCAAGGATACGGCCCAGCTGTTCCAGGATGCCGCTCGCGATGCTGCGGAGCGGTTCAAGCCGCAGGCGATGATCGTCGGCGCGTCTTGCACGGCGGAGCTGATCCAGGATGATCCGGGCGGCCTCACCGAAGCGATGGACCTGCCCTGCCCTGCGATCCCGCTCGAATTGCCAAGCTATCAGCGCAAGGAAAATTGGGGCGCTGCGGAAACCTTCTACCAGATCGTGCGCCATCTCGCGGACAAGGACCTGACACCAGCCCCTCTTGAAGGCCGCAAGGCACGCGCAAACATTCTCGGCCCCACGGCACTGGGTTTCCGCCACCGCGATGACTTGGTCGAGATCCGCAAGATCCTCGAAACGCTGGGCGTAGAAGTAAACCTTGTCGCGCCTCTGGACGCGACCCCGTCGGATATTGCGCGCATTGGCGCAGCCGACTTCAACATCGTACTTTATCCCGAAATCGCAGATGAGGCCGCACGCTGGCTCGAACGTACGTTCAAGCAGCCTTCCGTGCGGACCGTCCCTATCGGCGTGAGTGCTACAAAAGCGTTCATTGCTGAGGTCGCCGAGTTGGCAGGTGCAGATCCCACGCCTGCCCTCGGCGACCATTCATCCAGGCTTCCATGGTGGAGCCGCAGCGTCGATTCGACGTATCTGACCGGCAAGCGCGTCTTCATCTTCGCAGACGCCACTCACGCCGTTGCTGCCGCGCGAATTGCCCAGGACGAGCTCGGCTTCGAGGTGTGCGGCCTTGGTTGCTACAACCGCGAATTCGCCCGCGAAGTGCGTGAGGCAGCCAAGCTTTACGGCGTCGAACCGCTGATCACTGACGATCATCTCGCGGTCGAGGAAGCCATTGCCGGGGCAGCGCCCGAACTGGTGCTGGGCACGCAAATGGAGCGCCACATTGCCAAGCGTCTGGGGATGCCCTGTGCAGTGATCTCTTCACCAGTCCATGTGCAGGACTTTCCCGCGCGCCATAGCCCACAGATGGGCTTCGAAGGCGCGAATGTGATCTTCGATACGTGGGTACATCCGCTGGTGATGGGGCTGGAAGAACACCTGCTCACCATGTTCCGTGAGGATTTCGAGTTTTCGGATGAAAACGGGCCATCGCACCACGCCGCCCACGCGCCGCGCGCTCCCACAATCGACGCCGAAGTGCCGGAAGAGCCGGTCATCCCGACCAACCCGGACAGCATCTGGACAGCCGAGGCCGAGCGCGAACTCAAGAAGATCCCGTTCTTCGTGCGCGGCAAAGCACGCCGCAACACCGAGGCTTATGCGCAGGAACAGGGCCGCGCTGAGATAGACCTCGACACACTCTATGATGCGAAGGCGCATTATGCACGGTAGGGCGAGCCATCCCCCTTCCCATGGAGACGCCACTGTCCGCGTCGCCATCATCACGCTCGACAACCATCTGAAAGGCGCCGTCGACCGCGCTGACGATGTTCTGTCACGTGACAATATCGAACTTACCCTGCACGCCGCCGCCGATTGGGACCGCAATGGCGATGCGCTTGAGCAAGCCAAGGCTGCGGTCGCCGAAGCCGACATCGTCATCGCGACAATGCTGTTCCTCGACGATCACGTCCGCGCGATCCTCCCTGCGCTCGAACAGCGCCGCGAGCATTGCGACGCGATGGTCTGCCTGATGTCGGCGGGTGAAGTCGTGAAGCTCACCCGCATGGGCGGTTACCGGATGGATGCGCCGGCCAAGGGTCCGCTAGCCCTGCTCAAGAAGCTGCGCGGCTCGAAGAAGCAGGGCGCAAGCTCGGGCGCGGGCCAAATGAAGATGCTGCGGCGTCTTCCCAAGATTCTCAAATTCATTCCTGGCACCGCGCAGGATGTGCGTGCCTATTTCCTGACGCTGCAATACTGGCTTGCCGGGTCGGACGAGAATGTGATCGCCATGGTGCGTGCGCTGATCGACCGTTATGCGGCGGGTGAGCGCGAGGGAAGGCGCGGTGAGACCAAGGCCGATGCGCCGCTCGAATATCCCGAAACCGGCGTCTATCACCCGCGCACCAAACAGCGCATTTCAGAAACCCTGCGCCTGCTGCCGCGCGATGGGAAGGCCAATGGTAACGGGAAGAACGGCACGGTCGGGCTGATCCTGCTGCGCTCCTATCTGCTTGGGCACGATAGCGGCCACTATGACGGCGCGATTGCGGCCTTCGAGGCAGCAGGGATGAAGGTTGTCCCAGTCTTTGCCAGCGGTCTCGATGCACGTCCTGCCATCGAGAAATTCTTCGTTGAGCGCGGCGAACCGGTCGTGGATGCGGTGGTAAACCTGACTGGCTTCTCGCTAGTCGGCGGTCCAGCCTACAACGATGCCGAAGCCGCGCGCGAAGTGCTGGGCGATCTCGACGTCCCATACATTGCCGCGCACGCGATCGAATTCCAGAGTATCTCCGAATGGCGTAAACGCGATCAGGGCCTGCTCCCGCTTGAAGCGACAATGATGGTCGCCCTGCCCGAATTGGATGGCTCGATTGCACCGAGCGTCTTTGGCGGTCGATTGGGCGCAGGCGAAATGGTTTGCGAAGGGTGCGATCGCCGCTGCGAGCGTGCTTTCTCGGACAAGCTCAACGCTATGCAGGGCTGCCCGGAGCGCGCCGAGGCCTTGGCCGCGCGGGTCGCCAAAATGATCGCGCTCAATCGCAGCGAGCGCGCCGCGCGCAAGCTTGCTATGGTGCTATTCAATTTCCCGCCGAATGCCGGGGCGACCGGTACAGCCGCTTTCCTCGCCGTATGGGAATCGCTCCATGCAACGCTCGAACGGCTTGCTGCTGAAGGCTACGATGTCGAGGTCCCCGAAAGCGTCGATGCGCTGCGCGATGCGGTACTCCAGGGCAATTCAGAGCGGTTTGGCGCAGACGCAAACGTCGCGCACCGCGTGCCTGCGGACGAGCATGTCCGCCGCGAGACGTATCTCGCCGAGATCGAAGCGCAATGGGGCCCTGCTCCGGGCAAAGCGCAATCGGACGGCTCGCACATCCAGGTGTTGGGTGCGCATTTCGGCAATGTCTTTGTGGGTATCCAGCCTGCCTTTGGTTATGAAGGCGACCCGATGCGCCTTCTGTTCGAAGGCAACTTTGCGCCCACCCACGCCTTTAGCGCTTTCTATCGCTACATTCGCGAAGATTTCGGCGCGCATTCGGTGCTGCACTTCGGTACCCATGGCGCGCTTGAATTCATGCCGGGCAAACAGGCCGGGATGACAGGCGAGTGCTGGCCCGAACGGCTGATTGGCGATCTACCCAACTACTATCTCTATGCTGCCAACAATCCGACCGAAGGGATGCTGGCAAAACGCCGCAGCGCCGCGACTCTGGTGAGCTACCTCACTCCGCCGCTGGCGCAGGCAGGTCTCTACAAGGGCCTCACCGAGCTCAAGGCGAGCGTGGAACGCTGGCGCATGTCGGATGACGCGGATGAACGCGCTGATCTTGCCGAGATCATCGCCGATCAGGCCGACGCACTCGATATCGAATATGCCGAAATCGGCGCGCTGTCTGCGAAGCTCTACGAACTCGAAGAAGCGCTGATTCCGCATGGCCTGCATGTCCTTGGCCGCAACCCGCAAGGCGAGCAGCGTGAAGACATGCTCGCTGCTATGCTTGAAGCCGCGCCGGAAGATACCGACGCAGACGCACTTGCAAGCAAGCTCGACGCATCGGACGAACTTTCATCGCTGATCCACGCGCTTGATGGCGGCTATGTCCAGCCCGCGCCGGGCGGCGATGTGGTCGCGAATCCCGATGTCCTGCCTACCGGGCGCAATATCCACGGTTTTGACCCGTTCCTGATCCCCAGCGCCTATGCTTGCAAACAGGGCGCACAGCAGGCCGAGCGGTTGCTCGCGCGGCATGTGGAACAAGGCTCGGACTTCCCAGAAAGCATCGCGATGGTGCTGTGGGGCACCGACAACATGAAATCGGAAGGCGTGCAGATCGCGCAGGCGATGACGCTGATCGGCGCTCGGCCACGACGTGACAGCTATGGTCGCCTCTGTGGCGCAGAATTGATCCCGCTCGAAGAGCTTGGCCGCCCGCGCATTGACGTGGTGATGACGCTTTCGGGCATCTTCCGTGATCTTCTTCCGCTTCAGACCCGGATGCTGGCCGAAGCTGCCCTGCTCGCCGCGCAAGCCGACGAAGCGCCTGAGACTAACTTCGTGCGCAAGCACACGCTTTCCCATGCTGAAGCACACGGCATAGACCTCGAAACCGCCGCCCTGCGCGTCTTCTCCAATCAGGAAGGGGCCTACGGCGCACAGGTCAACCAGATGATCGATGGCGGCGTCTGGGCCGACCCGGATGAACTCGCCAACGCGTTCGAGATCAACAAGGGTTTTGCTTACGGCGTCAAAGGCGAGCCGGTGCAGCACCGCGAGCTGTTCAGCAGCGCATTGAAAGATGTCGATTTCACCTACCAGAACCTCGAAAGCGTCGAAGTCGGCGTCACCGATCTCGACCAATATGTCGACGGTCTTGGCGGGGTAAGCCGCTCGGTCGCACGCGCCAAGGGCAAGGACGCGCCAGTCTACATTCTCGATGCCACGCGCGGAAATGCCAAGGTTCGTACGCTTGCCGAACAGATAGACCTCGAAACCCGCACCCGCACGCTCAATCCGAAATGGTTCGAAGGCATGCTCGACCACGGTTTCGAAGGCGTGCGCCACATCGAAATGCACGTCACCAACACGCTTGGCTGGTCTGCAACCACAGGTGAAGTCGCTCCGTGGGTCTACCAGAAGATCAGCGAAACCTTCGTCCTCGACGAAGAGATGCGCCGCCGCCTTGCCAAGCTCAATCCGAAAGCCTCCGCGCGCGTTGCCGGGCGGCTGCTCGAAGCCTGCGACCGCAACCTGTGGGAGCCGGACGAAGCCACGCTCGCTGCTTTGCGCGAAGCCAATGATGAGCTCGAAGACCGCCTCGAAGGCGTCTTCGTAGCCGAGAATTAAGGGGATCCGCCGCTATGAACCTTCACACACCCAAATCCGGCTTCTCCAAGCCCGACGGAGAAGGATCAGTCCAGGTCCAACTCGACCCGCGCGACCAGATCAAGGGCGCGAAGGTATTCGCGGTCTATGGCAAAGGCGGGATCGGCAAATCCACCACTTCCTCGAACCTCTCGGCCGCCTTCAGCAAGCTCGGCCACAGGGTGCTGCAAATCGGTTGTGATCCCAAACACGATAGCACCTTCACGCTGACGAAGAAGCTGATGCCAACTGTCATCGACGTGCTCGAAACAGTGGAGTTCCACTCAGAGGAACTGCGGCCGGAGGACTATATGTTCGAAGGTTACAACGGAGTGATGTGCGTCGAAGCAGGCGGCCCTCCCGCCGGCACAGGCTGCGGCGGCTATGTCGTGGGGCAGACAGTGAAGCTGCTCAAACAGCACCACCTGCTTGAAGACACCGACGTCGTGATTTTTGACGTGCTGGGAGACGTCGTGTGCGGCGGGTTTGCCGCGCCGCTGCAACATGCCGAGCGCGCACTGGTTGTCGCCGCGAACGATTTCGACAGCATTTTCGCGATGAACCGCATCGTTGCAGCCATTGGTGCAAAATCAAAGAATTACGATGTCCGGCTCGCAGGCGTTGTCGCCAATCGAAGCCGCGAAACCGACGAGATTGACAGGTTCTGCGACCAGATCGGCATGCAGCGCCTTGCGCATTTCCGCGATGTCGATGCGATCCGTCGCTCGCGCCTCAAGAAATGCACACTGTTCGAAATGGATGACAGCCCTGAAGTGCAGCAGGCGCAGGACGAATATCTTCGCTTGGCAGCCATGCTGTGGGCGGGCGTCGAGCCGTCGACCGCCGCGCCGATGAAGGACCGCGACATCTTCGACTTCCTGGGGTTTGAGTGATGGCTACACGTTCTCCTGACACCAACTTCACCGACCACTACCTTGAGCGCCGCGAGGCGCTGGCGAATTACTTCGACAGCACGGCGAAGCAGGCATGGATCGACCTCACTTCCGACGCCAAAGTGAGCGGCATTCGCGCCACCGTTCGCGCCGGCCGCGATCAAATGCGCAAGACGCTGCTTGATTGGCTGCCGCGCGATCTGCGCCGCACCCGCGTGCTCGATGCAGGATGCGGCACAGGAGCCCTGGCCATTGCGACAGCCTAGCGCGGCGCTGATGTGACGGCGGTGGATGTCGCAGGCGGTCTCGTCGAAGTCGCCAAGGAACGCGCGCCGGGCTTTATCGGCCACGGCAAGGTTCGCTGGCGCTCGGGCGACATGCTCGATCCCGCGCATGGCAGATTTGCGCATGTTGTCGCGATGGACTCGCTCATTCACTACGCGCCCGAGGACCTTGTCGATGCGGTCGAGGAATTGAGCAGCCGGGCGACCAAATCGATTCTCATCACCTTTGCTCCGCACACACGTTTGCTGGGCGCAATGCATTCGGTCGGCAAGGTCTTCCCCAAGAGCGATCGTTCACCCGCGATCGTTCCGGTGTCTGAGACCGAACTGCGTGCCCGCCTGGCGCGGCTCTCAGGCTGGAAGATCGGCCGGACCGAACGCGTATCGAGCGGGTTCTACAAAAGCCAAGCTCTCGAACTGGTGAAGCGCGGATGAGCCAAACTCCTCGCCCTTCTTACCAACTGGCCCGGACAATAGCGGCCTTGCTGCCCTTCGCGGATGCGGCGAGCAAAGACTTGCCGTTGTCTCGACTGCTGCGACTGTCGCTGTTCCAGGTCAGTGTAGGCATGGCGATGGTGCTGCTTTCAGGCACGCTGAACCGGGTGATGGTGGTCGAACTGGGCACGCCGACATGGCTGATCGCGGTGTTGATCGCGGTGCCGATGCTAGTCGCGCCCTTCCGCGCGTTGATCGGGCACAAATCGGACACCCATGTCTCCGCACTTGGGTGGCGGCGTGTGCCTTACATCTGGTTCGGCACGATGATGCAGTTCGGCGGGCTTGCGATCATGCCGTTTGCACTGCTGCTGCTCGACGAAGCGCGCACCTTTGACCTCGGACTGGTCGCGGCAGCGGTAGCATTTCTGCTCACCGGGCTTGGCTTCCATGTGACGCAGACTGCGGGTCTTGCACTCGCGACCGACCTTGCACCCGAAGACAAGCGACCGCGCGCAGTCGCCCTCCTCTATGTCATGCTGTTGGTGGGGATGATGCTCTCGGCATTCGTGATTGGCGGGCTGCTGATCGATTTCTCACCCACCCGGCTGGTGCAAGTGATCCAGGGATCGGCGGTGCTGACCATGGCATTGAACCTCATCGCGCTATGGCGTCAGGAAGCGCGCGCTCCGGATCGCACCAAGCGCGATCCCAATGCTGCCAGTTTCGGCGAGCTCTGGCGCAGTTTCGTGCGCGATGGCCGCAACGCGCGCCTGCTCACCGCCATCGGCATCGGTGCAGCAGGTTTTGCCATGCAGGATGCGCTGCTCGAACCCTATGGCGGCGAAATCCTCGGCCTATCCGTCGGAGCCACGACTGCGCTCACTGGAGCCTGGGCATTCGGAGCTTTGCTTGGCTTCATGTGGTCGGGCCGCTCACTGTCGCGCGGCAATGATCCCTTGCGCATTTCAGGAATCGGCCTTGTGATCGGCGTCAACGCCTTCATCCTCATCCTGTTTTCCGCGCCCTTCAGTTCGGCAATCATGCTCTACGCTGGCGCTCTTCTAATCGGGCTTGGCCTTGGCCTGTTCTCGGTCGGAACGCTGATAGAGGCCATGAACTTGGCCAAGAGCGAAACTGCAGGCCTTGCACTTGGTGCATGGGGCGCAGTCCAGGCCACCTGTGCGGGCGCCGGCATAGCCATCGGCGGCGCGCTTCGCGACCTTATCGCGTGGTATGCGATGAGCGCTGACCCAAGCGCTGCCATCGCCACCAGAGCGACCGGGTACACATCCGTCTACATCATCGAAATCCTGCTGCTGCTTGCAGGCCTCGCCGCGATCGGACCGCTTGTCGGCCGCGCTCGCAAATCATCAACCGACACACGGGATAGCGCCGGCCAGCCATTCGGTCTGCGTGAGTTCCCGACATGAGCGAGTTCCCCGACATCGGGGGTGGGATTGCCCGCTCTAAACCGGGAGCACGTGCCATCGCTCCCTTGCTCATGAGAGGAAAGTACAATGGGTAACACATATATTGCAGGGGTATTCGACGTTGCCGAACTGTCGTTCATCCTGTTCTTCATCTTCTTTGTCGGCCTGGTCATTTACCTCAACCGGGAAAGCCGCCGCGAAGGCTATCCGCTTGAGGAAGAGCAAACCGGTGCGGTGCTGCGCGGTCAGCCTTTGACTGATGGAGGAAAAAAGACCTTCAAGCTGCCGCATGGTCGCGGGACGTACGTGCCTGAAGACGTCGCGCGTGACAGCAAGGACATTCCTGCCAAGCAGGCCTTCCCGGGTCGCGGCGCTCCTTGGGTTCCCGATGGCGATGCAATGGCCGATGGTCTTGGCACCGCAGCCTATGCCAACCGCAATGACTATCCCGATCTCACCATGGACGGGCGTCCGCGTATCGTTCCGATCGGCGACAGCCACGAGATCGAAATCGCGCCGCAAGACCGCGATCCTGTGGGCCTGCCAGTCTATGGCGCGGACAAGAAGCTTGCTGGCGCGATCAGCGATGTCTGGGTTGACCAGGCAGAGCACATCATCCGCTATCTCGAAGTGACCACCAATTCGGGCAAGAAGGTGCTTGCTCCAATGGGCTTTGTCGCGATCCAGGGCAAAGGCTTCCTTGGCGGGATCACTCCGCTGGTGGACGACCAGACTGAGCTTGCCGACATCGATTCGATCCGCTCGGACCAATTCGATGCGGTGCCCGGCATTGCAACTCCCGGCCAGATCACTCGGCTCGAGGAAGACAAGATCCAGGCTTACTACGGAGGCGGGTATCTCTATGCGACGCCTGAGCGGTCAGAGCCATGGATCTAACACCCATGACCGACGCCGCCGATCCCAGCATCGAAGAAGCAGGCCCAACCGCCCATGGCGACCCGATGGGCACGCCTGCTGCGGATGAGGAAGTCTTGTGGAAGGGGCGGCCTGATCTCGCGCTCCTTTCCCGCACGGCCTTTCACACACGCAGCGTGGGTCTGTACTTCATCGCCTTGATCGCGATTTCGGTGGCGCTCGGAAATGGCAATGCGGCAATTGTGCTGGCTGTGCTGGGCGTCATCGGTGTTTCAATCCTGTACGGCCTCGCATGGCTCAGCGTTCGCACAACGCTCTACATCCTGACCGATACGCGGCTCATCATGCGCATCGGCATGGCGATTGAGACGCGGATCAATGTCCCGCTCAAACATGTGACTTCCGCCAACCTCAAAAAGCGCGGCAAGGATCATGGCGACATCGCACTTGAGCTGGGTGGCGAACGGTTGCTCGGTTACGCGCTGTTATGGCCGCATGTGCGGCCGTGGCGCTTCAACCGTCCGCAACCAATGCTGCGCGCTATTCCCGAAGCAGAGAAGGTGGCGAGCTTGCTTGCCGAAGCGACCGCCGCACACGTCGCGATTGAGCGTGGTTTGACCAAGGTCAAGGCCAAGGCGCCCCAACCTGTCCAATCGGGCGAAGAGGCTGCGCAACCGCAGCGGGGCCACGTCGATGGCGAATGGAAGGGAGCCCCTGCATGATTGTCCGCGAATACGAAGAAGACGAATTCACCGTCCACCGCGCACCCATCATTATGATGGGAGCCTTGATGGTGGCGACGCTTGCGCTGACCGCATCGGTCAGCTTCGGATTCTTCGAACGGCAATCCATACCCAGTGAAGCCCGCGCCGACGCCGGAACAATGTCTGTCGCAACCCGCTCGCTGCTCTTCTTCGATGAACCCGATGGCACAGTACGGGTCGAAGATGCGTTCAGCGGCGAGGTTGTGGGCAGCTTTGGCCCGGGCACAGGGGGCTTCGTACGCTCTTCGGTTCGCAGCCTGGTCCATCAACGGCGGATCAGACAGATTGGCCGCGCTACCCCGTTTGAATTGATCGAGTGGGACGATGGCGGGCTGACTTTGCGCGACACGACAACCGGCGGGACGGTCGAGCTCGCCAATTTCGGGGCGGACAACCGCAAGGTGTTCGCCGACATGCTCGAAAAGGGAGCAAAGTAATGACTACGATAGCCCAGGGATCGGCTGTCTCTCCAGACACAGGCGCGCGTCGTTTCGACACGCCCTGCACGATCATCGTCGAACAAAGCTCAGAGCATTTTCATGCCCATGTCGAATTGCCAGAGGACATCGAGATGGAGCCCGGTGACAAGGTGCTTGTCCATGGTGATCCGATCTCGATCCCGTTTGGTAGCAAAGCGACATTTGAACGCACCGCCACAGTTACGCGCGCCGGACCATTGAAGCGCATAGCCGTGCGTCTCGCCGCCTATTTCGACTTGGCCGAACTCTACGAAGTCAGCTTCAACGCCGGGAGGATCAAATGAACGCACCAGCAAACATCCCTTCAACGGGCAACGGCAAGATGATGACCAGCGAAGAGGCGATGGCGCTCGCGACGCAGGACACCATGCTGACACCGCGTTTCTACACCACCGATTTTGATGCGATCGATGCGATCGACGTATCGCTGGTGCGCGAGGAATGGGACCAGCTGATCGCTGACATGGTCGGCGATCCCAACAAGACCCACTTCCGCCACAAGGACTGCTTTGAAGGCATCATTGAAGGTCTGGAACCAGAATTGCGCGCCGAATTCACCGACTTCATGGTGAGCTCGATGACCTCCGAGTTCTCCGGCTGCGTTCTCTACGCAGAGATCGCAAGACGCACCAAGAACCCGGACATGAAGCAACTCTTCAAGCTGCTGGCGCGTGACGAGAGCCGGCATGCAGGCTTTATCAATGAAAGTCTCAAGGATGCAGGCATCGGGGTCGATCTCGGTTTCCTGACCAAGACCAAGAAATACACGTACTTCAAACCCAAATTCATTTGGTACGCGGTCTATCTGTCAGAGAAGATCGGATATGCTCGCTATATAACGATCTATCGCCATCTGGCGGCTCATCCTGAAAACAAGTTCCACCCGATCTTCGACTGGTTCGAAGAGTGGTGCAACGACGAGTTCCGCCATGGCGAAGCCTTCGCGATGCTAATGCGGGCTGATCCGAAGCTGCTGAATGGCCACAACAAGCTCTGGATCCGCTTTTTCCTGCTTTCAGTCTACGCCACTATGTATGTGCGGGACCACAATCGCCCGGTTTTTCATGCCGCGCTCGGCGTCGATCCAACCGAATATGACTATCAGGTCTTCTCGGTATGCAACCAGATCGCACGCCAGGTCTTCCCGGTCGAACTCGACATCGACAGTCCG